>WFLX010375416.1_pt1 | contig 12020 bp, 9 predicted proteins | sample 4967041 | NCBI WGS metagenome assembly WFLX01 (sample SAMN12857096, study PRJNA449069) | gut metagenome | isolation source: stool from male and female vole | host: Microtus ochrogaster | place: USA:Florida | collected 2017 | reverse complement strand
GGTATCTTCACCGGACAGAATTCTGTAGAGGCTCCCCTCACAGCCAAGTTTGACTATAACCCTACTACCCAGGAGGGCACCATCGTGTTTGAATATGGTCAGGATCTTCCATCTTATGATGATGGCTCGGAGGTTGCCACCGGTCACTTTGCTTACCTCTCCGGAGGCTATCTCTATCTCGATGGATCAGCCACCTTTACATGGGATGAGAGTGGCAATAACCTCTCGCTCGTAAGCTGGACCGGTGAGGACGACTCCGCTGTTGAGGGTGCTGATTTTGCTTATCTGCTCCATTTCTCTGATGGTTGGGCAAGATTGAGCGAAATTAGCGGTATCATCGGCTTCACCAAGGCTGAATAATCTCGATATCATTCTTTATTCTGAAAAGCGCCGGCATTTCAAGTGCCGGCGCTTTTCTGTATCATGCAGCGACATCGCGCTTATTGAGGGCCGTGGTTACAACGTGATACTTCATGATGTTAAATAATATCAATTTGTTTTGAAAACCGAGGTTTTTTTCATATCTTTGTATTAACCTCAGAAAAATGGGCTTATTATATCGCATCGATGAGGCGAATGATACCCCCGGCTTTAAGATCCGCTTCTGCAGGCTGTGTTTTTAAATAGAAATTATATTAATAAATGTTTATCGGATATTTATGAAAAAATCATTGATTTCAGCAATATTGGCACTCTCCGGTCTTGCAGCGGTAGCTGCCCCTGTGTCGCAGCAGAAGGCTGCCGACATTGCCGGAAGCTTTGTATCACAGCAGGCCGGCGCTCCTGCCGGACTCAAGGTAAAGGGTGTCGAGAAGCTTGACGGNGTNTATCTCGTCAATTTCTCTCCTGTCGGATTCGCAATCGTCAGCGCTGACGATAANGCNGAGCCCATCGTNGGATACTCTACAGAGAGCAATCTCAATTCTTATGATATNCCCGAGAATATGGGTTANATGCTTAANGAGGTGTCTGATGTNGTNNNNCTCCAGGCTGCNAAGGGTNCTNTCAACCAGAANTGGCAGAAGATCGANAANGGNANCAGCCTCNGCGCTGTGTCACGNNCGGGNGANGAGCCTGTNGAGCCNCTNATCAAGGTNAACTGGAANCAGACTTCGCCATNTAACAATNTNTGCCCGGGCGAGGGNAAGAACANGGCCCTNGTGGGCTGTGTGGCCGTGGCGATGAGCCAGGCCATGAGCGTGCAGCAGTTTCCTGTCAAGCCTTCGGGCCAGAAATCTTATGCCGCTCCCGGATATGGTCTCCTCTCTGTGGATTATGAGGCAGAGAAGCCCTACAACTGGTCGGGTATCATCGCAGGCACCGATGTGGATGACCGCGCACGTCTGCTATACCACGCCGGTGTGTCGGTGGAGATGGGTTACGGCACAGACGGATCGGGTATCCCCTCCAATCAGGTCTACCGTATCACCAACGCCCTCAAGAATCACTTCGGCTACAGCAATGATGTGAATTACTACTGGCGCAAGGACTACAAGGGCGACTGGGCCCAGCTGCTCCTCAATGAGCTCTATGCCGGTCACGCCTTGGTATACAACGCTATCGACTCTAAGGGCGGCTATGGCCACTCATTCAATATCGACGGCTACAACGGATATCTCTTCCACCTCAACTGGGGTTGGGGAGGCACCGGCAACGGATACTTCAGCATCGATGCCCTGGCCGACGCTGCCATGAGCATGAATTACGACAGCAGCCACGTGGTGGTGACCGGTATCGGCGCAGCCAACAAGTCAGTGCGCAATGTCGACCTCTCTGACGCGACTGTAGAGGAGAATCTTCCGGCCGGATCACCTGTGGCAGCACTGTATGTCAACGGTGAGCTCCCGAAATCTGATATGAAGGTTACTCTCACAGGTGCCTATCTCAACGGTTCTTACACCACTGTGCCTTTCGCATATAAGGATGGTATGGTGACAACAACCCGTCCGATCACTCTCACCGAGGGTCCGATCTATCTGCGAGTGGTGGTGGAGATGAAGAATGANNCNTCCGACAAGCTCTCGCAGGGCTTCAANATCGAGGTGGAGAAGCCNCAGAGCATNCAGAAGAANTCGTTCATCGCTTACGACCGCGCNACCAAGACATTCACCGTACACACCAAATACGGNGCTAAGTACACAGTGAAAAACGCCCAGGGCGCTACCATCGTGTCAGGCGAGATCTCTACCGTGCCTGAGTTCACATTCTCACGCAACCAGCTCACCGACGGACACAATACTGTGGAAATAACTGTGGGCGGCGCTACACACACCTTTGACCTCGTGAAATAAAAATCCATCATTCACAATCATTCCAAACCAGACAGAACATAATGAAAACTAAATATATTGCAATAATGAGCGGCCTGCTGGCAGTGACAATGTCTGCCTGTAGCGACAATGACGTGAAAGAGCCCGTTGAGCCTGTCAACCCGGGTGTCGAGGGTGCGGAAGTCACCATCTCTACAGCCGCCATCCAGACCAAGAAAGCCGTGCTTGAATTCCAGACCAATGACAAGATGACAATCTTCGCCAAGTCAGGTCGTCTGGCTACATCGGCTAACATCGTCGACGATGTGGTGGCCACCAACAACGGCTCTAACTGGACACTGGCACCTAAGGTGGTGCTCAGCGACGAACAGCCCACAGCTTATATCTACGCTGTGTCNCCTGCCGANGCTTCGTTCACCGATCTCAAGAAGATTCCTGTGAATCTCTCCAATCAGGTTGACCTCATGTACTCCGGCTCGTTCGTGGCTGCCTCCAAGACATCACCCGCGGTCAAGCTCACGATGAAGCATGCCCTCTCGCTGCTGTCGTTCAATATCGCTGCAATCAACTACAGCGGTGCCGGCACACTGAATTCTCTCTCGGTCAACGGTGAGATATTCTACACCTCAGGTAGCATGGATGCCACCAGCGGNGANATCACATCACTNGCCGGNGCGGGCAACACCATCACCAAGGANGTAGGCCTCAAGNTGGAGTCNACNGGNTTCAAGACNGAGATNCCGGGTATCTGGGCNCTCCCGTTCAATACCAAGACCGGCGATGTCACTCTCACCGCTGTTGTCGACGGTAAGGAGTATACGGCCCTCATTCCCGAGGTGGAGGTAAAGCAGGGATGGCAGTATATCTTCCGTCTGGCTCTCACCAACAACGGACTTGAGTTCGACCCCACTAAGACCGAGACNATNTCTCTCAATGTCGTTACCGACAACGATGTGAAATTCGACGGCTACGGCAGCATCGAGATCACCGCTTCCGGCTCGGCTGTCGCAACTCCCGAGCTTGAGGGCGACGGTGTGTTCGGCACAGTGTCCACTCCCTCAAAGTCNTCATCATACGAGGGNAGCNCCACNGTAGAGGGCCTNACAGGCGGNCAGAAGGTGATCGTGGAGTCATGGAATTCNANNGGCTTCAAGATTCCGACTCTNGACAANATCTCTACNATCGACATCTCAGCNTACGAATAATCCNGTCACGGATTANNGNGATANNGANTCCGCCGCTGATNNNANNATCAGCGGCGGAATTTTTTTNCGNCCATAATTTTGNATATTATCCAANTNTNNATATATTTGCAGTATANAGTTTCAANTNNCTNAGATTGTCNAATCCAAAAACNGAATNCTTATGAGAATACTATTGACAATCCTGACACTTCTCTCAGCCATGGGAATCATGGCACAGGACTACCGGTCAGTCGGCGACTTCAAGTCGGATACAGGCGGCAAGTCGGTGAATAACGCGTGGATGGAGCTTTCGCTTACCACTGATAAGGACGATTACAAGATACTCCGCCTCATGATACTTCCCGACAAGGAGGCCGATGTGAAGGCATCGCTTGTAGATACGGTATGGATCAGCGGATCGAAATACCGTGAGGATCCGGCTGTTAAGACCGACAAATTTGTCGAGCGGGATATATTTTTCCTCTACACATTCGACAAGTCAGACCGACTCCAGAGCTACTATGTGTTCAGCCGTTTTGTCGACACATCACAAGACGATTTCACGCAGATAGTGATACGCAAATTCGATGCCGACGGCAAGCGTCTGTGGTGCTTGACATGCAATGCCACACCCGACCGAGCCAAGGAATTCTTCTCCATCCTCGGTGATGCTCGCAAGAAATTGAAATTCAAGAAGACCACAACAATGAAAGGGGATGGTCGCGACAAACCCGAGTACTGGGAGCCCAAAGTAAGCCGTCCCAGCAACACCATCGGCCGCGGCTCGGCCTACGGTACCGGCTGGTAACATCTCCACCCGCATAAAACGACAGATCCCGTCACATCACTGACGGGGTCTGTCGTTTCAGGTAGAAATGCCATGAAATAGCGATGCGATCGATTGCCGGGAGTTCATATCAGCTATCTCTGCCGCGAAATCATTAAGGAAAAGACACTCTCTGCGGGTGATATTCTCTCTGCTAAAGTTATCAGGGAAGGGTGTCACTTGCAGCAATTGCCCCGAGGCGCAGGCATCGAAGGCTTCACCCGCGGGTTTGTAGAAATTGCCCATGCCCTCATTCCTTACGATAATGATGCTGTAGCCACGGTCGATAGCCTCGTGCATCACTTGTTTCTCCCTCGGAGCTATTGCAGCGCTCACCAGCACGCCGCCCCCTTCCCCGAAATTGAGCCGCTCATTCCTCTTTCTCTCGAAATCCGCATCGGTATCGGCCCGATGTACCACCACCGCCATCTTATCCGGGATATCAAGCAGAAAAAGATTACCGACACCGCCCCATCTGACGCCGGCGCAAAACGCCGGTGCACACCCACCCCCCACCTACTCAGGTCACCTCGCCCCCACAAAGCGTGCCTCGCCCCACGAAAGCGACATGCCTCGCCCCACCTATGCGGTGTGCATACTCAATTGCGGATGAGAGGGGGGAAGAAGGTGGGCGACAGGGGTGCCGCGCCGTTTTGCGGCGTGGTCATCAGCCGTTTGCGCTATATGGGGTGTCGGTGTGGGAGCAGCAGGCCGGACACAAGAAAGGCTGCGCGATAGCGCAGCCTTCTGTGCTCGAAGCGGGACTCGAACCCGCACAGCCGCAATGGCCAAGGGATTTTAAGTCCCTCGTGTCTACCATTCCACCATTCGAGCAGACACTGCAAAATTACAAACAATTTTGCCAATCACAAATTTTTTTTACAAAAATCTATCGCGTAAGCTCCTCTACGGCCTTCCCGGCTGCGGCTACCGACCGGCCTCGGTATACCTGACGGCCCGTGGCATCCGTCACGATGTAGTAGGGGAGGGCCGGAACACCAAGCGGCGAGAGCTGATCGGAGAGCAGACCGCCCGGTGTCCACGCCTGTGTCCAGCTCACACTGTCGCGTCTTGTGAGGCCTTTCATCGCCGTAGTGTCGTTGATGATGATCACGTCCATGATCTGGAGCTTTTCGCTGCCTGAGGCCTTGTATATATCCTTGAGCTGCGGCACCACTGAATCGGCACGCTCGCTGCGGTCATCGGAGAAGACTATGAGCGAGGCGGTCTTGTCAGATGCGCTGAATGTCAGCGCCGAGTCAGCGCCGGCTTTGAGATACCTGAAATCGGCCACCTTGCCGAGCGCCTGATCGCTCGCAAACTGCCGCGTCTGCACGGATAGCTGGCCCACGACAAACGGCAGCTGTGCCTCGGGAGCGAGCGCGTATACCAGCGAGGCGGTCTCAGACGGATCGAGCGACGCATCGTAGACAAAGCCAAGCAGCACGGCCGAAGCAGGATCGGCCGGATGGGCCTTTACGTATCCGGCGATGATCTTATTGATGGTCTCGTTGTCGCCACCGTCGATTACCTTGGCGTTGGCGCCGAAGAAGGCGGTGAGCGCGTCGTTGACCTCATTGCCGGTGACCTTAGTGGAGGCCAGGCTGTTGGGGTCGATGGTGAGGACTATCTCATCACCGCTCTTGACATACACCAGCGCAAGCAACCTGTTGTCCTTGTCCAGGATGCGCGCCACCGTGGGCTCGGCGGCGATGCCCTTCGCCTCAAACTTGCCGTCGCGGGCGGCGGTGATGAGCGTGTTGAGCGCATTGTTGCCGTAATATTTCACATACAGGTTGGTGGTTGCCCCGTCGGTGAGCTCGCCCGTGAGCTTGAAAGGCTTGTCACCCTTGCATCCCGACAGCAACACCGACAGTATAATCACAACAGATAGCAGCGGCCTCATTTCTTATTCTGAAAATCAATGGGCTTCACCAGGAAATGATCACCTTTCTCGTTGACGATGGAGCGGTAGTAGCGCTCGTCATATCCCGGGAAATCAGGATATACTGGAGTGCCCTCGGGGGTGCGCTCAAACTTGCCGTCCTTCTCCTTCTTCACGTTACCGTCGATATATTTCACCAGCAGATAGTCGCCCAGATCCTTGTAGTCAGCTGTCACCTTGGCGCTCCAGTAGTCGGTAAGCCCCTGCAGCATACGCGCGGCGGCGGCATCATCGAGGGCTGCCGTAGCCACGGTGGCGTCGGCCACTGCCTGCTCCATATTGTCTTCGAGGCCCTTCTGCACCCGGCGNATATCAGGTATCATCTGCGANTNNCGGTTGTAGGCCTGGTTNGCNNCGTAGTTGTTGACCCAGAACATNGCGTCCCATGANANGGNNTNGAGGTCGCCGTTGCCCTCGGCCAGCTGGTGGGGCACGGCGGAGGTGCTGTTGAATACCGGCACGTAGGCGCACGTATTGGCATCATCGACACCAAACCACAGGATACCCTTCATGGCCTCCGGACGGCTGTCGTTCATCGACGACACGAACGAGAATCCCGTCTGCTGTGTGGCGATGGCACGCTCGTGGGTGTACTCCTTGCCATCCACCTTGTATGTGAGCGGACGCCAGCGGTAGGGCACGGCGTAGGCTCCCGCGCCTATATCCTGTGTCATGTCGAGAGGTGTGCCCTCGAAGTGGTCGCGCATCATCCATTTCATATCGTTGGCGCTGATCTTGCGGTCTGGCTTGACCCACAGCGGCATGATCTCGCCCTCGGCCTCGAATGCCCAGGGATAATACTTGTCCATGCCGTCGGCGAAGCGGTTGAAGTANGCCCATACGCGGGCATCGCAGCCGCGNAGCGCNCCCTGGTCGTAGANGGCGTAGGNCTTGGAGAAATCAAAATCCTTGTCCTTGCCGTCGAAGTAGCCCTGGCTGCGGGCGAAATCAATGACATCGGGCGAATAGAGGGTCTCCTTGTCGTTGAGCGGGAAGGTGTGTATGCGCGAATGGTTGGCGTGGCCGNTGATATNTCCGNCGGGCACGCGGCGTGCCACCNACACTGCTCCCTTGTCGGTCTTGCCTTTGNCGATCATCTCCATGATCCACACCTCGTTGGGGTCGCCGATCGAAAAGGACTCGCCCTCTGATGCATAGCCGTATTTATCCACGAGGCCGGTCATTATATCTATGGCCTCGCGGGCGGTCTTCGCCCTCTGCAGAGTGATATATATCAGCGATCCGTAGTCGATCATGCCAGAGCCTGCCAGCTCCTCGCGTCCGCCCCATGTGCTCTCGCTTATGGTGAGGCCGTGTTCGTTCATGTTTCCGATTGTGCGGTAGGTGTGGGCCACCTCGGGTATCTCACCGAGGTATTTGCCCGAATCCCAGTCATAGACCTTGCGCATGTCTCCGGGCGCGTGGTCGGCGGCCGGCTGGTGGTATAGCTCGCCGTATAGGGTGTGGCTGTCGGCCGCGTATGTCACGATGGAGCTACTGTCGGTGGTGGCTCCGGGTGTGGCTATCAGGCTGGTGCAAGCCAGCGATGCGATGACCGAGACCGAGACAGCGGCGACGCAGGTAAGTCGTTTGATCATAATATTATAGTGATTTCTTGTGATGTTATTGACGTANGGNTCANCGGTAGAATATCTCNCGNGTGATGGCAAACGACTGNTTGCCCACGGTGGCTGTNCNNGCCACCCAGTTGCCCAGNGAGTCGAGCTTGTAGTCGGAGTACACCTCGGTNTANGNCTCCACNTTGTCNNNGCCNGTGGCNAGCACCGCNGTATACTCGCTGGTGAGGCCGTCGCTGNCGTATTTNTACACACCCTTCTCTACATGCGGTATGCTGCCGCTGCGGTCGGNGATCTCATAGCCGGTGAGGCGNTCGCCNTCCCAGGTGTANGTNTATTCGATTATGTCACCCACNCTGAAGCCCTGGATGAGGCCCCTGAGGTCACGCTCCACTGTCATGGAGTTCATGGTGTCGGGGTAGGTGGTCTCGCCTTTGCGCGCGAAGTCGGCCCACACGGGTTTCTTCTCAAACAGATTGTCGGCGAGCTCAAGTATCGGCCCCACGCAGTATCCTATCTCGTCGAGGCGGATGGTGTCGGTGCCGTTGGGGCCGTGGGTCACGATCATCGACACCGGGCCTTTCACCTCGTTGAGCGGGCGGTCGGCCACAAGCACCGAGTCGTTGGTCAGTGTCATTGTGGTGGATACAGAGTCGGCGGGTACATAGTCGTCATCGCCGGTAGCCGCGTTTTTGGTCTCGTTGCATCCTGCCAGTGCGATGGCCGCGGCAAGGAGCATAGCATTGATCTTGTATGTCATTTCAGTAAAAAATGAGACAAAAGGCGACCGCCACGAGGTGATCGCCTTATACCTTATATAGGATTGTCAGATNNCCTNNATCATTTGGCGGCGAGGGGNGCCGGCTCGTTGTATACNCGGGCGGCGAGCTCCTGGTCGAGCATATACTGGCCCATGCCGTCGTTGCCGATGAGNGTGAATTTNTCGATGAGCTGCTGGGCGGTCTCCTCTTCCTCTACCTGCTCGCCCACAAACCAGTTGAGCTTGTCGCGTGTGGCGTAGTCGTGCTCGGCCTCGGCCAGGGCGTAGAGGTTGTTTACCATTGCTGTTACTTTCTGCTCGTGAGCCAGGGTATCCTTGAACGCTTCGAGAGCTGAATCCCATGTCTCGGGCACTTCGGCTATAGGCTTCAGCACCACGCGACCGCCGCGTGAGTTGACATAATTGATGAATATCTGGGCGTGGGCCTGCTCTTCCTGAAACTGTATCCTGAACCAGTTGGCGATGCCCGGGCGACCGGCGGCCTCGAAATTGCAAGCCATGGCCAGATATAGGTAGCCTGACCAGAATTCGGCATTGATCTGCTCATTAAGAGCCTGTTCTAATGTTTTACTAAGCATGATAAATCTTGATTAGTGGTTTGTGGTGTAAATTTACGCTGATTTTTTGAATCGGCAAACATTATCCCCTAAAAAAATGTAAAAAAGCGGGGCCGCGATTACGGCCCCGCCGGGGATATTGCTGAGTATTAATATCATTCAGAGCACTTGGCGCTGATAAACTCGCGGTTGAGGCGNGCGATATTGCTGATNGAGATGCTCTTGGGGCACTCGGCCTCGCATGCGCCGGTGTTGGTGCAGTTGCCGAATCCGAGCTCGTCCATCTTGCGCACCATNGCGCGNGCNCGGCGCTTGCGCTCCACCTTGCCCTGGGGCAGGAGNGCNAACTGGCTCACCTTGGCNGATACGAAGAGCATGGCCGAGCCGTTCTTGCAGGCAGCCACACAGGCGCCGCAGCCGATACATGTGGCCGAGTCCATAGCCTCGTCGGCNACCTCCTTTGAGATGGGAGTGGAGTTGGCGTCGGGAGCGCCGCCGCAGTTGAACGACACATATCCGCCGGCCTGCTGNATCTGGTCGAAGGCGTTGCGGTTGACCATCAGGTCGCGTATCACGGGGAATGCGGCCGAGCGCCAGGGCTCGATGGTGATGGTGTCGCCGTCGTTGAACTTGCGCATGTGCAGCTGGCATGTGGTGATACCCTGCACGGGGCCGTGGGGGTGACCGTTGATATAGAGCGAGCACATGCCGCAGATACCCTCGCGGCAGTCGTTGTCAAACACTACAGGCTCTTCGCCCTGCTCCACGAGCTGCTGGTTGAGCATGTCGAGCATTTCAAGGAAGCTGGTGCCGGTCGATACGTTGTCGAGGTGGTAATTCTGAAAGCCACCCTTCTCTTTGGGGCCACGCTGGCGCCAGATTTTGAGATTAACGCTTATATTATGTTCCATGATTGAAGTGTGGTTAGAATTTACGATTTATAGTTGCGGGTCTGCACGTGGATAGCCTCATAGTTGAGGGCCTCTTTCAGCAGGATAGGCTTCTCGTTGTCGCCTGTGTATTTCCAGCATGCCACATACATGTAATCCTTGTCGTTACGCTTGGCCTCGCCGTCTTCGGTCTGGTATTCCTCGCGGAAGTGGGCGCCGCAGCTCTCGTTGCGGTTGAGGGCGTCGATGGTCATCATCTTGGCGATCACCAGGAAGTCTTCGAGGCGCAGGGCCTTCTCAAGCTCGGTGTTGAGGTCGTCGGCCTGGCCCACGATACGCAGGTCGGTGTAGAATTCGTTGCGCACCTCCTCGATCTTGTCGAAGGCCTCCGANAGGCTCTGCAGTGTGCGGCCCATGCCCACGAGCTCCCACATCACGTGACCCAGTTTCTTGTGTATCTCGTCGGGGCTCTTTGTGCCCTTGATGGCCATGAGGCGGGCGATGCGGTCGCGCACGGCCTTCTCGGCCTCGTCGAATTCAGGAGCGTCGGTCTTGAAGTGGGGCACCTTGATCTGGTCGCTCAGATAATTCTGCATGGTGTAGGGCAGCACGAAGTATCCGTCGGCGAGACCCTGCATCAGGGCAGAAGCGCCCAGACGGTTGGCACCGTGGTCGGAGAAGTTACATTCGCCGATAGCGAAGAGGCCCTTGACCGATGTCTGCAGCTCGTAGTCCACCCAGATACCGCCCATGGTGTAGTGTGATGCGGGGAAGATCTGCATCGGGGTCTCGTAGGGGTTGTCGTCGCTGATCATCTGATACATGTCGAAGAGGTTGCCGTAGCGGTCGCGCACCACATCCTCGCCCAGACGCTGGATGGCGTATTTGAAGTCGAGGTATACGGCGTTGCCTGTGCCCACACCGTAGCCGGCGTCGCAGCGCTCCTTGGCGGCGCGTGACGCGATGTCGCGGGGGCAGAGGTTACCGAATGCCGGATAGCGGCGCTCCAGATAGAAGTCGCGGTCTTCGTCGGGTATGTCGGTAGGCTTCTTCTGGCCTGCGCGGATAGCCTCGGCGTCTTCCTTTTTCTTGGGCACCCAGATACGGCCGTCGTTGCGCAGCGACTCAGACATGAGGGTGAGCTTCGACTGGTCCTCACCGTGCACGGGGATACAGGTGGGGTGGATCTGTGTGAAGGCGAGGTTGGCCAGGTAGGCACCCTTCTTGAAGGCCTGTACGGCAGCCGAGCCGTTGCAGCCCATGGCGTTGGTGGACAGGAAGAAGGTGCGGCCGTAGCCACCGGTGGCGAGCACCACGGCGTGAGCGGCATAGCGCTCGATCTCGCCGGTGATGAGGTTGCGCACGATGATACCGCGTGCGCGCTTCACGCCGTTTTCATCGGGGATGAGCACGATGTCGAGCATCTCGCGGCGGTTGTAGCTCTTGACGGTGCCTTTCTGTATCTGGCGGTTGAGGCTTGAGTAGGCGCCGAGCAGCAGCTGCTGGCCTGTCTGGCCCTTGGCGTAGAATGTACGTGANACCTGGGCGCCGCCGAATGAGCGGTTGGCGAGCAGACCGCCGTATTCGCGGGCGAAGGGCACACCCTGCTGCACACACTGGTCGATGATATTGTTTGATACCTCGGCCAGACGGTATACGTTGGCCTCGCGGCTGCGGAAGTCGCCGCCTTTCACTGTATCGTAGAAGAGACGGTATACAGAGTCACCGTCGTTCTGATAGTTCTTCGCTGCGTTGATACCGCCCTGTGCNGCGATNGAGTGNGCGCGGCGGGGGCTGTCCTGGATGCAGAAGTTGAGCACGTTGAAGCCCAGCTCGCCCAGGGTGGAGGCGGCAGATGCGCCGGCCAGGCCGGTGCCCACGACGATGATGTCGAGGTTGCGCTTGTTGGCGGGGTTGACGAGTTTCTGGTGTGCTTTGTAATTGGTCCATTTCTCAGCGATCGGACCTTCGGGTATTTTCGAGTCGATTT
>WFLX010188574.1_pt1 | contig 12020 bp, 7 predicted proteins | sample 4967041 | NCBI WGS metagenome assembly WFLX01 (sample SAMN12857096, study PRJNA449069) | gut metagenome | isolation source: stool from male and female vole | host: Microtus ochrogaster | place: USA:Florida | collected 2017 | reverse complement strand
GGCGAGACGGGCGGCTGTTTTCATCGCGAGCCGGGGGTGATGCCCAGGTTGTGGTAGATGAAGCTGTAGATGTCGGCCCATTCGTCCATCACCTTGGCAATGGGCTTGCCGGCTCCGTGGCCCGCCTTGCTGTCGATGCGTATGAGCTTGGGTGCGTCGCCGGTGTCGGCGGCCTGCAGCGTGGCGGCGTATTTGAAGGAGTGGGCGGGCACCACGCGGTCGTCGTGGTCGGCGGTGGTCACTATGATGGCGGGGTAGGGCGTGCCGTCGTTGCTGATGTTGTGGAGCGGGGAGTAGCCCAGCAGGTAGGCGGCCATCTCGGGCGAGTCGGCGGAGGTGCCGTAGTCGTGGGCCCAGTTCCAGCCNATGGTGAAGAGNTGGTAGCGCATCATGTCCATGACGCCCACGCGGGGGATGGCCACGGCAAACAGGTCGGGACGCATGTTGGTGCAGGCGCCCACGAGCAGGCCGCCGTTGCTGCCGCCCTCGATGGTGAGGAGCTGCGGGGTGGTCCAGCCGTTGTCGATGAGCCACTCGGCGGCCGCGATGAAGTCGTTGAACACGTTGAGCTTCTGCTGCTTGGTGCCGGCTTCGTGCCACGCCTCGCCGTATTCGGAGCCGCCGCGAAGGTTGGCCTGGGCGTAGATGCCGCCGTTTTCGAGCCATAGCAGGCGGTTGGCGCTGAACGAGGGGCCCAGGGCTATGTTGAAACCGCCGTAGCCGTAGAGGTAGACGGGGTTGGCGCCGTCGGGCTTGAGGTCGCTGCGGTAGGTGATGAACATGGGCACGCGGGTGCCGTCGGCCGAGGTGTAGAACACCTGGCGGGTGGTGTAGCGCTCCGGGTCGAAGCCCTCGAGGGCGGGCGCGTAGACCTGCGTCGATGTGTTCGAAGCCTTGTCGTAGCTATATATAGATGTGGGGTTGACGAAGTTCGTGAAGCTGTAGAACACCTCCGGATACTTGCGCGAGGCCGATACGTCGACAGCGCCGATGGCGGGCAACTCGATTTCCTGCATGTTGCCGCCGTCGGCATCGACTATATAGAGCCGGCTGGAGGCGTCGCGGTCGTAGACGAGCAGCAGACGGTCCTGCGAGGGCGCCACGCCCTGGAGCACGGCATCCGGGCGCTCGGCCACGATTTCCTTCCAGTTTTCGCGTGCGGGAGCCGCGGGGTCAATCTCCACCAGGCGATAGTTGGGCGCGTCGATGCCCGTGTAGACAAGGAGCTTGCCGCCGGGCAGGGCTTCTATCACCTCAATGATCTGCTCCTGCGAGGGCTCGATGGTCACGAATGCGGCGTCCGGCTCGTTGAGATTCTTGACGTAGAGGGCGTTGCCGTTGCCGGCTCCACTGCCGGTGACCACCAGGAAGCCTTCACCGGCCGTGACGTCGGCTGTGTGGAAGTGCAGGGGCTCGGCCGGGTTTTCGTACACCACGGTGTCCTGCTCCTGGGGCGTGCCCAGGCGGTGGTAGTATATCTTGTGATATTCATTGGCGCTCGAAAATTCCTTGCCGGCTTCCGGGCGGGCATAGGCGCTGTAGTAGAAGCCGTCGCCGTGCCATGCCGCGCCGGTGAATTTGGCCCACTCGATGTGGTCGGGCAGCAGCTGTCCGGTGGCGGTGTCCATCACGAATATCTCCGTCCAGTCGCTGCCGCTGCGCGAGATGGTGTAGGCCGTGTAGCGGCCGTCCTTGCTCTGGTAGAGGCCGGTGAGGGCCACGGTGCCGTCGTCGCTCAGGGTGTTGGGGTCGAGAAATACCTCGGCGTCGGAGCCGTCGGGGAGCGTGGAGCGGTAGACCACAGCCTGGTTGCGCAGGCCATCGTTGATGTAGAAATAGTACTTGCCGTCGTTTTCGCGCGAGGGGAGGCCTCTCTTTATATAATTATTGAGTGTGGCCAGGCGGTCGCGCAGCTCGCCGCGGAAGGGGATGGCGTCGAGGTAGCCGCGGGTCACTGCATTTTCGGCGGCGACCCATGCGAGGGTGGCTGCGGCGGTGTCGTTTTCGAGAGGCCGGTAGGGGTCGGGCACGGTGGTGCCGAAATATGTGTCGGTGGTGTTGTCGGCGGGAGCTGCGGGATATGATGCNGNAGCGAGCNGCNCGGCGGCCGATGCGGTGGTTGTCATTGCGCAGATGCAGAGATANATGTAAGGCTGTTTCATGCGTTGGCTCTTACTATTTTTATTAAAAATGAAGTTTTTGTCGCTGAATTGTACGCAAAATTACAAATTTTGCTCCAAAAATTTTATAATTTCCCACAAAAATACTAATTTTGCAGCGTGTAGTCCCATGAAAATGGGTCACCTTCCGGTGCGGATGCGGCAGATGCCGCGTTGTGCCGGGGTTGTTTCGTATAGCTTAAAAAATTAATACTCAATATGTACAGCTTATGAAAAAGATTTCCCAACGCCTCCTTGTGGCAGCTGTGGTAGCTGCTGCGGGTGTTACCGCCCAGGCGGAAGTCCTGAGCCCCGAGCAGGCTCTGAGCCGTGCCCTTCCGCAGGCACGCATGGCTGCTCCCGGCATGACTTCTCCCGAGCTGGTGTACACGGCCGAAGCCGACGAGCTCCCCGCTGTGTATGTGTTCGCTAAAGACAACAAGGGTTTCATGGTAGTTTCGGCCGATGATCAGGCCACCGCTCTTCTCGGTTATGTCGACAAAGGCAATTTCAATGCCGAAGAAATGGCTCCCGGCCTGAAGTACTGGCTGGGCGAATATGCACGCCAGATAGCCTATGCACGTGAGAACGGCTACAGCAAGGACGACGAGGCTCCCCGCCTGTCGCGCTCCGGCCGTGCAGCTATCGCGCCCATGCTGAAGACTCTCTGGGGCCAGGACGCTCCCTACAACGACCTGGTTCCCACCATCAGCGGCGCACATGCCCCCACAGGTTGTGTGGCCACGGCAGCCGCCCAGGTGATGAAATACTACGGCTATCCCGCCCAGGGCACCGGTAAGTTCAAATACGCAGCCCGCGTGGGCGGCCAGTCGGTAGAGCTCGAAATCAACGTGGCAGAGACTCCCCTGGAGTGGGACCTCATGCTCGACGATTACACCGGCAGCGCCACCGCAGCGCAGAAGACGGCCGTAGCCACCCTCATGCAGATGCTGGGCTACGGCGTGGAGATGAGCTACTCCCTGAACGGCTCGGGCGCCCAGACCTGGAAGGTGGCCAAGATTCTCGCCGAGAACTTCGGCTATGACAAGTCGGTTCAGTATCTCGCCCGCGAGTGCTACACCCAGAACGAGTGGGAGGAAATCCTCTACAACCAGCTCGTGAACGTAGGTCCCGTGCTCTACGACGGCACCACCATCGAGTCTGAAGGCCACGCTTTCGTGTTCGACGGCTATCAGGAAACCGACGGCGAGGCTTACTTCCACGTGAACTGGGGCTGGAACGGCATGAGCAACGGCTACTTCGTCGTTGGCGCACTCGATCCCTCCGCCATGGGCACCGGCGGCGCAGCTTCCGGCCTTGGCTTCAACTACGACCAGAACGCCACCATCAACGCCATGCCCGACAAGGGCGGCCAGCCCAAGCCCGTCGTAGCTGCCGCTACGAGCAATCCCGGCCAGGGCCTGGTGATTTCGCCCGCTTCTTTCAACCTGGGTCGCGAAGTGACCGTGGGCTACGAGGGCGGTGGCTTCTACAGCTACACCTGGTACACCCTGCCTGCCATGGCTTTCGGTCTCCACATCGTGGGTGAAGGCCAGGATTTCTATCGCTGGAGCTCGGTCAAGGAAGACCTCAACACCCTCTATGGCGCAGCCAGCTACGACGTGCTGCTCTCCGGCGTGAAGGAGAACGGCACCTACACCCTCACCCCCGTCTATAAGGTGGGCGACAAGCCCGAGGAAGGCCAGCCCGAGGACATCTACAACGATGTGATCTACCCCATGGAACTGCCCTACAGCGGCGTGCGTCAGTACATCCTCAAGACCAGCGTGCACAACGGCACTCTGGAGCCCGTGGGCGTGGAAGTCGACGTGGAAGACATGAAGATGTTCAAGAAGGTGAGCGGCGAGTACGAGCAGGTCGAGAACGTGCAGCGCAACAACACTGCCCGTTGGACTGCCAACTTCGTGAACAACGGCCAGTTCTATTTCTACGGTCACACCACTCCCGCCTTCTTCCAGAAGGTCTACGGCGAGTATGAAATCGTAAACGAAATGCCCAACTTCACCCTGAGCATCGCTCCCGGCGAAACCTTCGAGTACAGCTACGAAAAGCGCGTAACCTCCGCTTTCGGCTTCGAGGACGGCAAGGACTACTTCTTCGGTTTCTACAACCCCGAGAACGGCGAAATCATGAGCCCGCTCATGAAGTTCCACTACGGCACCGTGTACGACGGCATCCAGGATGTGGAAATCGACGGCGACGCTGCTGCCGAGTACTTCAACCTGCAGGGCATCCGCGTGGCTCAGCCCGCCGCCGGCGAAATCTACATCGTGCGCCGNGGNGAGAAGATCNCCAAGGAACTCGTGAAATAAGCCATAATTTCTGAAATATCATAGTGCTGCGCCCCGGGCCCGAATGCGGGCATGGGGCGCAGTTTTCTTTTACAACATGAAACTGAAAACCATTCCGGTAATCATGATTGCCATAGCTGCAGCGGCGTGTCATTCGCAGCCCAAGCAGGCGCCGCAGCCCGCGGTGCAGCCCGATGCGGCGCCCGTGGCCGTGGCCGGCGCCCGACCGGCGTCCATGCTGCCCCGCGCGCTGGTGTATAAGACGAGCGTTCCCTGCGCCGAAAATGTGGCCATAAGCCTCAACGCCTCCGGCACAGCCGTGCAGAGCTATCCGGCACCCACCGACGTGACGGCCGCCAGCGCTCCCATCGATCTGCCCGGCGGCTGGCTGCTCGACCGCCGCGGCCTGGGCCCGAACACCGCCTTCATTTCCCTCACCTACAGCGAATACTCGCGCCTGCAGAAGGCACCTTCGCCGCAGGAGCTGCTGAAGATGGTGATTCCCGGTGCCGAAGTCACCGAGATGCGCCGCCTCGACATGTCGCCCGCGGCAGCCGCCGCCGACACCGCTGCCGTGATTCAAGCCTTGAAATTATAAACCTTTACCCCGATATGCCATGAAAAAATTATTGCTTACAGCTGCCGCGGCAGCGCTGCTTGCCATCCCGCAGGCGGGCGCCGAGACGCGCACCGTGGGCGGAGCAGCCTACCTGCTGTCGATGCCCAAGGACATGAGCGAGGACTTCCTCGACATGAGCAACACCTATTTCTTTGCCGACAGCCTCGTGGACTTCGACACCGCCACCGGCAGCGGCACGCTGAAATGGCGCCGCCAGCAGCTCATGCCGCGCCAGGCATTCAACGCCAACACCTATCTGCACCAGCCCCTGCAGAGCCTCGACTTCCCCAATACGGCCTATCCGCAGGACCCGGAGCTGGGAATCAGCGTCACGCCCATCAACGAGCGCACGCTGCGCGTGAGGGTGCACACTTCTTCCGTGCTGCCCGACGATGCTGCCGACGAAGTGATGCTCGTGGCCGAGCCTCAGGCTCAGCCCGGCTCGTGGAAAGCCGTGCGCAACGCCGCCGGCGACGTGCAGTATGCCTCGCCCTACGGCATTCTCGAAATCAAGTCGTCGCCCTGGCGCATCGTGCTCAAGGATGCCTCGGGCCGCGAACTCACCCACACACGCACCTGGAGCGACAACGACAGCACGCAGATAAAGGTGCCACCGTTCAGCTTCATAAAGCGCGGCAGCGACAACACCCGCAGCATCAACCCGGTGTTTTCCCTCGCTCCCGGCGAGAAAATCTTCGGCCTTGGCGAAAGCCCCACGGCGCTCAACAAAGCCGGCCAGAAACTCAACCTTTTCGTGACCGACCCGCAGGGCCCCGAAGGACGCGACATGTACAAGCCCATCCCCTTCTGGTTCAGCAACCGCGGCTACGGCATGTTCATGCACACGGCAGCCCCGGTGACCATGGACATGGGCAACAGCTACATAGGCGCCAACAAGATTTTCATGGCCGACGAAGACATGGATTTCTTCATTTTCTTCGGCGAGCCTAAGGATATAATATCCGAGTACACCGCCCTCACTGGCCGCCCCGAGCTGCCCCCGCTGTGGAGCTTCGGCACCTGGATGAGCCGCATCAGCTATTTCACCGAAGACGAGGCACGCGACGTGGCCGCCAAACTCACGGAAAACCGCATTCCGGCCGATGTGATACACCTCGACACGGGCTGGTTTGACGTAGACTGGCAGTGCGACTACGAATTCTCGCCCGAACGCTTTGCCGACGCCGCCAAGATGGTGAAGGACCTGCGCAAGCAGGGCTACCACATCTCGCTGTGGCAGCTGCCCTATTTCGTGCCCGGCAACAAATACTTCCCCGAGCTCGTGGAGAAAGGCCTGGCCGTGCGCAACGGCCGCGGCACGCTCCCCTACGAGGATGCCGTGCTCGACTTCACCAATCCCGCCACCGTAGAGTGGTATCAGGACAAGATCAAGAAGCTCATAGGCATGGGCGTGGGCGCCATCAAGGTCGACTTCGGCGAGGCTGCCCCCATCGAGGGCGTCTACCACAACGGCCGCACCGGATGGTATGAGCACAACCTCTATCCCCTGCGCTACAACAAGGCCGTGGCCGACGCCACGCGCGACGTCAGCGGCGAAAACATCATCTGGGCACGCTCCGCCTGGGCCGGCAGCCAGCGCTATCCCCTCCACTGGGGCGGCGACGCAGCCACCACAAACACCGGCATGCAGGGCACAGTGCGCGCCGGCCTGTCGCTGGGCCTCTCCGGCTTCCCCTTCTGGAGCCACGACATGGGCGGATTCGTGACCTCCACCCCCGAGAGCCTCTACCGCCGCTGGCTCCCCGTGGGCTTCCTCACCTCCCACACCCGCGCCCATGGCGCACCTCCCACCGAGCCCTGGCTCTACGACAACGAGGAGTTCACCGACTACTTCCGCCGCTGCGCTGAAATGAAGTACTCCCTCATGCCCTACATCTACACCCAGGCCGCCGAAAGCGCCGCCAACGGCTGGCCCATGTTCCGCGCCATGTTGCTCGAATATCCCGACGACCCCGNCGTGTGGAACATCGACGACCAGTATATGTTTGGCTCCGACATCCTCGTGGCGCCCCTGTTTGAAGAAGGATTCGAGCGCGATGTATATCTGCCCGGAGGCCACCCCTGGCACGACTACCAGACCGGCGCCGTGTACGCCCCCGGCTGGCAGCACATCAAGGCCGACGGCCCCCTGCAGTGCATCATCCTCGTGCGCGACGGCGCCTCCATCCCCCACACCGCGCCCGCCCTGCACGCCGCCGACCTCGACTTCGACAACATCCAGTGGCGCCACTACGGCCAGCCCTCCTCCCCCTCCACCCCCGCCATCGTCCACCCCAAGAAATAACATCACCGGATACAAATTACGCCTCTCCGCAGCCCGTGTTGCTGCGGAGAGGCTTTATTATTGCCCGTGTGGCGGGGAGATTGGGCGATTTTGTGTAATTTTGCAGTATGAATCCGAAAGAGATACACATTTCCGACTATAATTATCCGCTGCCCGACGAGCTGATTGCGAAGCATCCGCTGGAGCAGCGCGATGCGTGCCGCCTGCTGGTGCGCACGCCCGACGGGCAGCTGCACGACCGCGTGTTCACCGACCTGCCGGCCCTGCTGCCGCCGGATGCGCTGCTGGTGTACAACAACACGCGCGTGATTAACGCCCGCCTGCGCATGCGCAAGGACAGCGGCGCCCTCATCGAAATTTTCTGCCTCGAGCCGGTGATGCCTGCCGATTATGAGCAGGCTTTCGCCGCCACGGCGTGCTGCACCTGGAGCTGCTTCGTGGGCAACAGCAAGCGCTGGAAGCAGGGCGAGCTGCGGGCCAAGATCGTGGTGGACGGCATCCCTGCCGTGCTGCGCGCCGAGCGCGTGGAGCGCGACGACAATGCCTCGAAGGTGCGCTTCTCGTGGGATGAGCCTCGGCTCACTTTTGCCCGCATCATCGCGGCTATAGGCGAGATACCCATTCCGCCCTATCTGAACCGCGCGACGGAGGAGAGCGACGGACGCGACTATCAGACGGTGTTCGGCCGCATCGACGGCTCGGTGGCCGCTCCTACGGCCGGACTGCACTTCACCGACGCCGTGCTGGCCGACATCGCCGCCCGCGGCATCGAGCGCCGCGAGGTCACGCTGCACGTGGGCGCAGGCACGTTCCAGCCCGTGAAGAGCGAGGCGGTGGGCGACCACGCCATGCACAGCGAGTTCATAGCCGTGGGGCGCGACCTCATCGCCGAGCTGGCGCGCGACGCCAAGCCCGTGATAGCCGTGGGCACCACGTCGGTGCGCACGCTGGAGAGCCTCTACCACATAGGCTGCCTAATATCAGAGGGGGCCTGGGACGGCGAGGTGCCCCAGTGGTACGCCTATGACCCCGGGCATCCGGCCCTCGCCGTGGGGGATGCCATGCAGGCCATCCTGGGCTACCTCGACGCCGCGGGGCGCGACACGCTCGTGGCCTCGACGCGCATCATCATAGCCCCGGGCTATAAATATAAGGTGGTGAAAGGCATGATTACCAATTTCCACCAGCCGCAGAGCACCCTGCTGCTGCTGGTTTCGGCATTCATGGGCGACGGGTGGCGGCAGATGTACGACCACGCCCTGCGGGTGCCCTATCGCTTCCTGAGCTACGGCGATGCCTGCCTGCTGCTGTAGGGCTGCCGTTTTTCGTGCGAAAAAATCTTTCAAACAATTTCAGTGAAATATTTGGAAAATAGGCGATTAATTAGTAATTTTGCATCGATTTTATGGCGTGTCTGCGCTTCGTGTATTGCTAACTGCGTGANAGTTACGGCGATACGGGGCGTTTGNTGCGNATGTTGAGTCGAAAATAGAAANAAGAAAAACTNATAGNAATAAACCAAAGTTAAACCAAACAACTAAGATGCCTACTATTCAGCAATTAGTACGTAAGGGTCGCGTGGCGCTCGAAGACAAGAGCAAGAGCCCCGCTCTCGACAGCTGCCCCCAGCGTCGTGGCGTGTGCGTGCGTGTCTACACCACCACTCCCAAAAAGCCTAACTCGGCAATGCGTAAGGNGGCTCGNNTACGCCTCACCAATGGCAAAGAAGTGANCTCCTACATCCCCGGCGAAGGTCACAACCTTCAGGAGCACAGCATCGTGCTGGTGCGCGGCGGTCGTGTGAAGGATCTTCCCGGCGTTCGCTACCACATCGTGCGCGGCACTCTCGACACATCGGGCGTGAAAGACCGCACACAGCGTCGTTCCAAGTATGGCGCCAAGCGTCCCAAGGCCGGTGCAGCCAAGAAGTAATTCGGCATTGAACTGTCGAGTGAAGTANNTCTGAACGNACCNCGAGATTTAATTACCTATTCAATTTAAACTCGTTTTTTGATTCTTGAAAAGCTGCCCGGTTGAGTAAGCCGCCACCGGAGGGTGGGGCTGAAGAAAAAGATGCAAGCACAACCAAGCAATCCGAAAACACAACACACTGACCAAAAATGAGAAAGGCTAAGCCTAAGAAGCGTCAAGTTCTTCCCGATCCCGTGTTCGGTGACGTGCGCGTGGCAAAATTTGTCAACCACCTCATGTACGACGGCAAGAAGAGCATTGCTTTTGAAATCTTCTACACCGCTCTCGACAACGTGAAGTCGAAGCTCCCCAACGAGGAGATGACGGCCCTCGAAATCTGGAAAAAGGCCCTCGAGAATGTAACTCCCCAGGTGGAGGTGAAGAGCCGCCGTGTGGGCGGCGCCACCTTCCAGGTGCCCACCGAAATCCGTCCCGACCGCAAGGAATCTATATCAATGAAAAACCTCATCCTCTACGCCCGCAAGCGCGGCGGCAAGACCATGGCCGACAAGCTCGCAGCCGAAATCGTCGACGCATTCAACGAGCAGGGCGGTGCCTTCAAGCGCAAGGAGGATATGCACAAAATGGCAGAAGCTAACCGCGCATTCGCACACTTCCGCTTCTAATGTTTCATTGACCGTAAATCCTAACGCAAAATGGCTAAATCAGACGAACAGCTCAAATATACCCGCAATATCGGCATTATGGCTCACATCGATGCCGGTAAAACCACTACGTCCGAACGTATTCTCTTCTACACCGGCCTGACCCACAAAATCGGTGAGGTGCACGACGGTGCAGCCACGATGGACTGGATGGAGCAGGAGCAGGAGCGTGGTATCACCATCACCTCCGCCGCCACCACCGCCTTCTGGAAGTACAACGGCGAAAAATACAAAATCAACCTGATTGACACTCCGGGACACGTCGACTTCACCGTCGAGGTGGAGCGCTCCCTGCGCGTTCTCGACGGCGCCGTGGCTACGTTCTGCGCCGTTGGCGGCGTTGAGCCCCAGTCTGAGACCGTGTGGCGTCAGGCCGACAAATACAATGTGCCCCGCATCGGCTACGTCAACAAGATGGACCGCAGCGGTGCCAACTTCTTCGAGGTAGTGCGTCAGCTCAAGGACGTGCTCGGTGCCAACCCCTGTCCCATTCAGATACCCATCGGTGCTGAAGAGACCTTCAAGGGCGTCGTGGACCTCGTGCGCATGAAGGCTATCTTCTGGCACGACGAAAGCATGGGCGCCGACTACAGCATCGAGGACATCCCCGCCAACCTGGTTGAAGAAGCCGAGGAATGGCGCGACAAGATGCTCGAGAAGATCGCCGAATTCGACGACGACCTCATGGCTAAGTACTTCGACGACCCCTCCACCATCACCGAAGAGGAAATCAAGAAGGCCCTGCGCAAAGGCACCCTCAGCATGGACATCGTGCCCATGACCCTGGGTTCCTCGTTCAAGAACAAGGGCGTTCAGTGCCTGCTCGACAACGTGTGCGCCTACCTTCCCAGCCCGCTCGACGCAGGCGCCGTTGAAGGCCACGCCGTCGACAATCCCGACGAAATCCTCACCCGCGAGCCCAGCAGCGACGCACCCATGTGTGCCCTGGCGTTCAAGATNGCCACGGACCCCTATGTAGGCCGTCTGTGCTTCTTCCGCGTGTACTCCGGCGACGTGAACGCCGGCAGCTACGTGCTCAACTCGCGCTCGGGCAAGAAAGAGCGCATCTCGCGTCTGTTCCAGATGCACTCCAACAAGCAGAACCCCAAGGAGGTAATCGGCTGCGGTGATATCGGCGCAGGCGTAGGCTTCAAGGATATCCGCACCGGCGACACCCTCTGCGCCGAAGACGCACCCATCGTGCTCGAGGCCATGGACTTCCCCGATCCCGTGATCGGTATCGCCGTGGAGCCCAAGACTCAGAAAGACCTCGACAAGCTGGGCGTGGGCCTGCAGAAGCTGGCCGAAGAAGACCCCACCTTCCGCGTTGCCACCAACGAAGAGACCGGCCAGACCGTCATCAGCGGCATGGGCGAGCTTCACCTCGACATCATCATCGACCGTCTGCGTCGCGAGTTCAAGGTAGAGTGCAACCAGGGTCGTCCGCAGGTTACCTATAAGGAAGCCATCACCAAGCCCGTCGAGCTCCGCGAAGTGTTCAAGAAGCAGACCGGTGGCCGCGGTAAGTTTGCCGACATCATTGTGCGCGTAGAACCCGCCGACGAAGGCTTCGAAGGCGGCCTGCAGTTTGTCGACGAAGTCAAGGGCGGCAACATCCCCAAGGAATTCATCCCCAGCATCCAGAAAGGCTTCGTGACGGCCATGAAGAACGGCGTGCTCGCCGGCTTCCCCGTAGAGACCCTCAAGGTGACTGTGATCGATGGTTCGTTCCACCCCGTCGACTCCGACCAGCTGTCGTTCGAGCTCTGCGCCATCCAGGCCTTCAAGAAGGCNAGCGAAAAGGCCGGCCCCGTGCTGCTCGAGCCCATCATGAAGATCGAGGTGGTGACCCCCGAGGAATCCATGGGCGACGTGATCTCCGACCTCAACAAGCGTCGTGGCCAGGTAGAAGGCATGGAAACCAGCCGCAGCGGCGCCCGCGTGGTTAAAGCCAAGGCTCCTCTGGCCGAAATGTTCGGCTACGTGACA
>WFLX010205319.1_pt1 | contig 12022 bp, 8 predicted proteins | sample 4967041 | NCBI WGS metagenome assembly WFLX01 (sample SAMN12857096, study PRJNA449069) | gut metagenome | isolation source: stool from male and female vole | host: Microtus ochrogaster | place: USA:Florida | collected 2017 | reverse complement strand
GTTTATATATTTTTGCGGCTATAATCCAAACTGACAGGCAAATCACACCATTGATCGCAGCGAAAAGTGGCGCGAGCAACACACTGCCCATAATAAGCGGATATGACTCATGTGTGCTCAATTTGAACAGGTCAATAAGTGCTATATCCATCACATAGGCACAGCCACCAAACAGCCATGAAAATAAACATAATGACAGTATCCGGTTTTTGCTAATAATCCACGCAACCATATTGGATGCGAAGAATGTGAAGCCGATTAGTAGTATAGACTCAATATTCCGACCTATCCATAAAATAAAGTTTAGGCTTAATAATGGAGCTGCCAAAATTTCATATATCCAAAAACGCTTTGTTGATAATAACTTCGGAATCATAGCTTACCTCCTTTCCAATATTTTGATTGCCAATTTAGCCAATAGCTGCAATGGTGCGGACAAACGTGGAAAGCGACAAACGTGGTTACACCATCGCCCTCGGTGGAGAGGCGATGACGTACTATCCCGATTATCTTTTCCAGTTGCTTCATGAGTCTGTTATCTGCAATTAAGCAAAGTTACGAAAAATCTATGGAATATCCGACGAAATTCGGCAGAAATGCGAATTTGAAATTGGGAATTAAGTAGTTAGGAGAAAATCGCGGAAGTTGGGCAGAGGGCTGAAAAGCGTTTCAAAGCGGATTGCGGCAGGAGAACGGTTTCCTATTCGTTACCCGTCAGAAGTGCAGATTTAACAGTCTCCGTTTTATTTGCGCCATTCTGCGTAGGTTTGCTTGTCAAGGTTTAACTCGTTGATTTATAGTTTTGCAACCAAAAAAGAACGAGTATGACAAGGAGTACATTTCGCGTGCTGTTCTATGCGAACGGCAGCAAGGAGAAGAACGGAATTGTCCCCATCATGGGACGGGTTACAATCAACGGGACGGTGGCGCAGTTCAGTTGCAAGCGGAGCATCGCAAAGGAGCTTTGGGACGCAAAAGGCAACCGTGTCAAGGGCAAGAGCCGTGAAGCGAGGGAGACGAACCTTGCGCTTGACAACATCAAGGCACAAATCATCAAGCACTACCAGCGCATATCCGACCGTGAGGCGTACGTTACGGCTGAAATGGTACGCAACGCCTATCAGGGCATCGGCGGCGAGTATGAGACGCTGCTCAAAGCATTTGACCGTGAGAATGAGGTGTTCAAGAAACGTGTCGGCAAGGACAGGAAGTTGGCAACATATCGCTCTCGGGTAGTGGCAAGAAACTACGTGGCGGCATTCATCAAGTCGTTCTACAAGCGCAACGAGATGTCTATGCTGGAACTTACGCCCGACTTCATCAAGGAGTTCGCGGTCTATCTTTCCACGGATGCGGGATTGCGCAACGGCACGATATGGGAAAAGTGCATGTGGCTGAAAGGTGTGGTGATGAGGGCACACTTCAACGGGCTTATACCGAGAAACCCGTTTGCGCAGTTCCACATCAGCCCGAATGTCAAGGAGCGTGAGTTTCTGACGGAGGACGAGTTAAAAGCGGTGATGACACACGAGTTCGCAGACCCGAAGCTGGCATACATCCGTGACCTGTTCGTGTTTGCGAGCTTCACCGCCCTTTCTTTCGTGGACATCAAGGAACTGACCAACGACCGCATCGAAGCAGTGAACGGCGAGAAGTGGATTATCTCCAAACGACACAAGACGGGCGTACCGTTCCAAGTGAAGCTGCTGGACATTCCCTTGCAGATAATCGAGCGTTACCGACCGTTCCAAGAAAACAACTTCGTATTCCCCAACCTGAACTATTGGTCTATCTGCAAGCCGTTGAAGAAAATGATACGGGAATGCGGTGTGAATAAGGACATCAGCTTCCATTGCTCACGTCATGGATTCGCAACCCTGGCCCTTTGCAAGGGTATGCCGATAGAGAGCGTAAGCCGCATTTTGGGGCATACGAACATCGAAACGACCCAAATCTATGCGAAGATAACCGTGGAGAAGCTGGATAACGACCTCACAATGCTGGGCGACAAGCTGAGCAAATCATTCGGCAACATCAAAGTGGCAGGGATATGAAACGGACAACAATCACGATGGACGGATGCGGCAGGGTTGCCGTACCGTCCGATGCCGCCAACGTGTGGATGAGCGAAATGGAGTTGGTAAGGCTGTTCGATGTAATCGTCCCGACACTCCGTGCCGCCATCCGAGCCGTGTACAAAAGCGGAGTGTTGAAGCCTTGCGAAGTGGAAAGGCGCATCAGGTTGTCCAACGGCTATTATGCGGAAGTCTATACCCTGCCAATGGTCGTGGCACTCGCTTTCCGCATCAACACGCCCAATGCCGCAAGGTTGCGCAATGCCTTGTTGGAAAGAATGTGCTTGCGAAAAGACAAACAAATGCTTTGGTTTTTGTTAGACAGCAAGCCTTTGTGTAAGTGTTAGCGAGTACGGTTGCGTATCAATACGCCCGTGCATTCACACAACCAAAGTCTGCCCGAAGAAGTGAGTATATCCGCTTCTCCGGGCTTTTTCTTTTCGCCTTTTGATGGCTGATATTACCCGCTCCGCTGCATTTTCTTGTTTGTCGGTTTCTTTTGCGCCGTTCTGCATAGCTTTACTTATCAGGGTTTTAGCCGTCCTGCCGTAGCTTTGCACCCATGTTCAATCCGCCAGCCGACACCGTGTCGGCGGCACTAAAACCTGTATTTGAGATATGGAAAAGAAAGAAGAATTCATCCGTGTAGGCACAACGCTCTACAAGATTGTGAACCAGCCTCGCATTGACGGCGGCTATGTGAGGAAGCGCATCGCATGGAACTCCGAGACCTTGCGGCAGGACTATGGCAAGGACTACATGGCGGGCATCCCGAAGTATGACGGCTTCTGCACCGTACCTGACCATGTGGGCTATAAGCCCGTAGTCGGCAAATTTCTCAACCTCTACGAGCCGATAAGTCACCAGCCGCAAGAGGGTGATTTCTACTGCATCCGCTCGTTGGTGGAACACATCTTCGGCGAACAGTACGAGTTGGGCATGGATTATTTGCAGTTGCTGTATCTGTACCCCGTTCAGAAACTGCCCATCCTCCTGCTCGTGTCCGAAGAAAGGAACACGGGCAAAAGCACGTTCCTGAACTTCCTGAAAGCCGTGTTCCAAAACAACGTGACGTTCAACACCAACGAGGACTTCCGCAGCCAGTTCAATTCCGACTGGGCGGGCAAGCTGCTCATCATGGTGGACGAGGTGCTGCTCAACCGCCGTGAGGACAGCGAAAGGTTGAAGAACCTCAGTACCACGCTATCCTACAAGGTGGAGGCAAAAGGCAAAGACCGTGACGAGATAGGCTTCTTCGCCAAGTTCGTGCTTTGCTCCAACAACGAGCACCTGCCCGTCATCATTGACGCAGGGGAGACACGTTATTGGGTGCGGAAGATTGTGCCATTACAGAATGACGATACCGACTTCCTGCAAAAACTGAAAGCGGAGATACCCGCTTTTCTCCATTTCCTGCAACATAGGCAGCTATCCACCGAAAAGGAAAGCCGCATGTGGTTCAACCCGAAGCGGCTGGAAACGGATGCCCTGCGGAAGATTATCCGAAGCAACCGCAACCGTTTGGAGATAGAAATGGCGGAACTGCTGCTCGACATCATGGCAAGCGTGAATGTTGAGTCTGTTTCTTTTTGCCTCAATGACATCATCCCGTTGCTTGTCTGCTCACAAGTCAAGGTGGAGAAGTCACAGGTTCGGAAAGTGGTGCAGGAGTGTTGGAAGCTGGCTCCTGCATCCAATTCGCTTTCCTACACCACCTACCAATACGACTACAACCGCGAGTGCCGTTACTCACCCGTAAGGAGGATTGGACGCTACTATACGGTAAGTAAGGAACAGTTGGAAACACTCTGATATTTTGATGAAATGATGAAAGCATATATAAACATAAAGAATGACAGCGACTTACATTCTCATCAAACGCTCAACAAAAGGATTGGGCTGATGAAAAGAGAAAGGCAACACAACGCCGCTCATCGCTTTTCTTTTGGCAAGCGGTTTGATGAAACGCTGATGAAAGGTTATTGCATTAGCTGTCTGTATATTAGACTATCCAATCGTCAATTCATCGGAATTTCAGCCCTTATCAAGTCCGCAGGGGAAACAGCAGCACCATCCCTGCCTGTATGCTGTTGTGCCGACAGGCAATCATGCCGGCACAACGGCACAGAATATCATACAAGGCTGGCAAAAAGAAAAGGACGACCAACATCCGCCGACATCATCGCCGACACCGCCGCAGGCTTTTGGGAACGAAAAGCCATAGCTCATTAGGGCGTTTTCTTCACGCACCGCTGACGCTAATGCTAAAAACACCCCAATGAGCCAACGGGGTTACACCCCTCTGGACACCCCCGTTTGCCCCGTGCGGCACGACCGCAGGCGGACGGATACCGACAAACAATTTGTAGAACCTAAAAAACAAGAAACAAACATGGGATACATAAGCATCCAAATCAATAAGGCGAAAGGGTCGGCTGACGCGGGCGCATCCGACCACATAGAACGCAAAACAATGCCCAAGAACGCCGACCCCACACGCACCCATCTCAACCGTGAACTGGTGGAGTTCCCCGACGGTGTGGCAGACCGCACCGAGGCTATAAGCCACCGCATCCGCACGGCTGGCATCAAGCGGAAGATAACGCCCGACCAAGTACGGGCAATCCGCATCGTGCTTTCGGGCACGCACGAGGACATGGCAAGGGTGCAAGACGAGGGCAGGCTAAACGAATGGTGCGGAGACAACCTGCAATGGCTGCACCGCACGTTCGGAAAAGAGAACACCGTATCGGCTGTGCTGCACATGGACGAACACACGCCGCATATTCATGCAACGGTTGTGCCGATAGTAACGGGAGAGCGCAGGAAAGCGAGGAAGAAACAAGCGGACAGCAAACGCACCTACCGCAAGAAAGCCAACGCCGTGCGTTTGTGTGCCGATGACCTCCTGACCCGTGAAAGGCTTGTCGCTTACCACGACAGCTACGCCGCAGCGATGGCGAAGTACGGATTACAGCGTGGCATACGAGGTTCGGAAGCACGGCACACAACCACCGCCCAATACTACCGTGACCTGAAACGGCAGACGGGAGAGCTTGAAGCCAACGTGCAGCAGTTGCAGACCGAACGCCAACAGGCAAAGCAGGAACTTGACGAAGTCAAAAAAGAAATCAAGTCGGAGAAGCTGGAAGCCGCCAAGACCGAGGCGAAAGCGGCACTCGTGGCAAAAGTAGGTTCTCTTTTGGGTAGCGGCAGACTGAAAGAGTTGGAAGCCGACAACCGAACCTTGCAAGGCGAGGTTGCCGCCCGTGACGAGAGTATCGAGTTGTTGCAACAGCAGATGGAGCGGCAACAGGAGGAACACAGCCGCCAACTGATGGAACTGCAAGCCCAGCACCGCAGGGAGATGGCTGATAAGGAAGCGGCACACCAAAGGGAAGTGTCATTCCTGAAATCCATTATCCAAAAAGCCAAGAAGTGGTTTCCGCNGTNCCAAGAGNTGGTGTANATGNAGAAGCTCTGCCTCAAAGTCGGTTTTAACGAAAGGCAGACCGCCACACTCATAAGCGGCAAGCCACTGTTCTACAAGGGCGAACTTTACTCGGAAGAACACAAACGGAAATTCAAANCCGAGGAAGCAGGCTTCCAAGTGGTGAAAGACCCGAAAGACAAGTCTAAGCTTGCACTTGCCATCAACGGGCAACTGATTGGCGAGTGGTTCAAGGAGCAGTTCGACAGGCTGTTCTCATCCATTAGAAGGAGGTTACACCGCACAGAAAGGACAAAGGCTTAGGATTGTAAACAATGCCAACGGGAGGGTAGCAAGTTTGTGTTTCGGGCAGACCGGTAGTGTAAAATAAACTGTTATGTGTCCGGCTATATCCGTGACTTGCAGAGTGTGGGAATATCCGTACATGACTATGACCTTTGGACGGAGGAAACACGCCCCATTGCCGAGCGCACATTGGAACATATAAGGCAGAGCATGAACGTATAAAAAAATCGGGTGGCAAAAGCCACCCATTGACAAAACTTAAATTCATATACAGATGATAGCGAATACAATCTTACAGCAGTTGGGCGGTCATGGATTTACCGTCATGACGGGAAGCCGTAACTATATCAATTTGGGCAACGGACTACAAATGAGCCTTGCAAGGAACAAGACGTCAGCCAACAGACTGAAAATCATCTTGGACGAGGATACGGATACATACACCATGTATTTCTATCGTCAGACACTGACGAAGTATGCGGACATCAAAGTCAAGAAGATAGCCAAATACGAGGGAGTGTACTTTGATATGCTCCAGCAGATTTTCACGGANGTAACGGGACTTTACACCCGACTTNAGACAAAGGCNGCGAGAGCCGCCCTACTTTCTTTCGNTGANCAGAAGGCGGACAAAGNAAGTAGCAAAGAAACCGCTGTTCCAATCTGCGATAGTATTCATAAAAGCAGTTCTTATCATGGAAGCAATCAGACAAAACGGTAAAATCATCTTGTAGAGTGATAACGGAATAGGTATAAAGATGATTTTCAGAAACCTCACAGGCAGAAATTTTCAAGGTCAAAAATATGTGGAGTATATCCGGTATCATCGAACATTGCAGGGACGGTGAAGTCATCTATAAAGGGACAATTCCGAATATATGAAAGCAAACTCCGATGAAGTTGTAGCTTCATCGGAGTTTTTGCTAAATATCCCAATCTGGTTTTACAATTTTTGGATAACGTTCTTGTCTAACAGTCTTCAACTTTTCCATATAAAATGAATAAATCTCCTTATATGAGCCAAATCCGGGATGTTGCATGTCTTCTTCGATAGATAAACCACCAAATACAAGTAACCATAATTTTACAGCAACTCCTAAGTATCCCCAAAGTGGGTCCATTTCATGTAAATCCATTTTAGCAACTAAATTTTCTATTCGGACATCCATATCTGGATGAGTTCCACCACCAGAAATAGAATCTTCGCCCATCAATAAAAGGGCTGCTAATACAGTTGCAACTCCCGCCTTTTCCCGTCTTGCCGCCAGGCAAGACACTGCGAAGCACGAATCATCCGTTCTGCGCCAACATGCGTCCGTCGTAGAGCCTCAATTCCGCATCGTCACTATGAATGCTGATCATGCGCTCCGGGTCGTCCATCGCCATCGTAATGTCATGACCTGTTTCAAGAGGAAGGGGATCGACAAAACGCCCCGTACCTCTGTCGTCATAGGTCTTGAAACCCTTGAACTGCCGAGGCTTCTCACTGTTGGGACGGGTAACGGTCTGACTACTGGCATAACGTGGGAAACGGTTCAGGCGTCCATCCATCATAAATGTCTTCAGCCAATATCTTGATGGAAGGAACTCCAGATTCAATCCAGCCTCTCCCACCAGCTTTTCAGGAACAGGTTCATCAAGCCAAACTGCAATCTCCACGGCTTGCCCTTCTGCCGTCACCACAATACGACTGTCGAAATCGTAATCATCATAGCGCAAACCTACCTCGATGTACCCCTTTTCACGGTCCACCTTACGATAAGTCATTTTCGGCACCAGATCCCATTGCTCTGGTGTGTTGTTCAATCGGACAGCCCCGCCCTGAATAGCCCGTATGCCATGTTGAATAATCTCGATACCCGAATTCTTCTCGTCGTTGAAGCCTCCGTTGAAACTATTGCTGAAGACCAGAACATTGACTCCCTGCCTTTCAAAATAATCCTTATCGTTCAGTTTCAAGTCTTGTGCCTGCAAAAAGGATACGACCATGAAACCTACTCCCAGCAGTATCTGCCTTTTCTTGTTTTTCATGCCAAAAAAATTAAAGTTCACTTTTTAGAGGCCGAAACAAGCAAAATGTTTAATTACGAATATCTTTTTTGATTTTATTAACAGGCATCGTAATGTTAGTCGCCGAAGCGGAGTTGGAACTCTGGCAGACGGGCGGCTTGGTCTTTCTGCTTATCCAGTTCAATGATGACATATTTGCCTTTCTTTCCTTGCTGCACCGTGAAGCCATTGTCCCAGGATTTTGCCTTATATTCAGCCTGGGTTCCGTTGCCTTCTATCATCACGTTTCCTTTTTCACCGCGGTGGTTGGTGACGTAGACCCTGAAGGTGCGGATGCCTTCGGCTGGTACGGGAAGCGCACATCCGGNGATGTATCNTTCTTCTGGCAATTCCNGCATNACGGAGACTNTGCNCGGTCCGNCGGGGAGGGCATAATACGTGTTTTGCAGCCCGTCNCANAAATAGGCGGCAGGATGCNCCGGTTGCCCGCTANCGCCTTGTATGGACTTGTATAGCTTGTGACTGCCGNTGTTCCTGAAGAAAATTTNTGCCAGACCGGGCACAGCCTCCGGATGGAAGTCGGCGGAGTTCATGTAAGTCAGTATGCTGTATTTCAACTGTCGGGCCACAACCCGTTCTTCCGGTGAGGAGAGGATGTCCAGTGTGCAGATGAGCAATCTGCCTTTTCCCACGCGGGTTTCCATGATGGCTCCCAGTTTGTCGTTCCGCACCGGATGGTCTATTATCTGCAAAATCGGACGGTAGTCGGCCGGAGTTCGGTTGAGGCGGGCCGCCGAGGCGGAGTGCAGCAGTTCCCACCATTGCCAGTCGGTGTATCCGTCGGTGGGGAAGTCCTTGAAAAGCGGATGCGAAGGGTCGCACACCAGCCCCATCGTCTTCGGTTGATAGTCAAACATCTGGGTGGACCAGAAAGGGGTGGTGAAGGTGGTCCGCTCGGCATCGGGCACCTTTTGAGGCACGAGTAACACCGTGGCGCCTTGGCTGAGGGAATCGAACAGTTGTGGTGTGGCTTCGCTGGCTATCATGACTTTTCCCGGTTGCACGGTCAGTTCCTTGGGATAGACCCAGACGTTGTAATGGTTGCTGATGCCTAAGGACGGTGCCTGCATACATATTTCCAGCTTGACGGCCTTGTTGAATTTATTTAACGGCAGAGCGATGTTGCCGCAAGAAAAGACTTCTCCCTGTGGAATCGTCTCACAATTCAGCGAATCGGTGTGGATTGTGTNGCCGTCGCAGGTNATTTCCCACCGCACGCGGACGNCTTTNNAAGTCTCGCGNNNGTAGTTGGGGCATACTATCTCGCCGTGAAACGTCTCGTGGTTTGTCCACGTCCGTTTGGGCATCTTCAGTAATAGGGTGAGGTCGTTGCATGATTGCCGGAACTCTTCGGGCGTCACCAGTCCCTTGCTGTCCCAGAACACGTTCAGCAGACCGACTAACGCGCTGCCTTGCGCCGGATAGTCGCGCAGGTCGAGCATCTGGAATCCGTCCATGTCAGGTGTGCGCAACACGCGTTCCATCTCCTCTTTATATAGGATGGTGGCCAGTTTGCCGGACGCTTTCAGAAAGGCCGGTCCCATGTCTCCCATACCTTTCTGCTCGAGACTGCTCTTGAATATTTTCAGGTTGTTCGGAGCCAATACACCCGTATACCGGTCTATCTCTGAGAAGTCGGGATAGACTTCCCACTGGCCGAGTTCGTGGGTGATGACGGGACACCGGTCGTAGGGGGCGACCAGCGTGTGTGAATAATCGTTTGTGGTGTTGGGGCGCTCCGAGTTGAAATATTGTCCCATCCGGCGTTCATACCTCCGTCCGTTGACCTTTGCGGCATGAGCCACCTGAAATTCATCGCCGGCCAGCGGCTGGTATCTTCCCATAGCTTCCAGGTTCGCATTGCTGGCATAGAGATGCCGACGGTCGTAGTGCTTGCCAAATTGCACCCACTTTTCCAATACGGACGCGTCACCTTTCAGTTCATTGCCCATGCACATGAGGAGAAAAGACGGATGGNTNCCGTAAGTGTCCAGAATCCNGCGAAGTTCAGAAAAAAGAAATTCATCGCGCACGGNGTCTTGTCCCATCAAAGTGTTTTCCCATTTTTGCGAAAACAACGGCAGTTCCGGCTGAAGGTAGATGCCAACCTCGTCTGCCGCCTCAAAAGCGGCTTCCGGCGGACACCAGGAATGGAAACGCCAGTGGTTGAGTCCATATTCCTTTCCGGTGCGGAATATCCGGAGCCAGTCCTCCTTTTTCATGGACGGATAACCGGTCAGCGGGAAACTGCCGGGGTCATGCTCGCCCCGGAGAAACAGCGTGTAGCCGTTGAGCATCAGACGGCCGTCTTTCGCTTCGATGTCCCGGAATCCGAAAGTGTTTTTTTCCGTCCCTTTGTGGGAGCCGAACTTATAATCCACCTGCAATACATATAAATTCGGTGTGTATTCGTCCCATGCCCGTAGAGAGTCTTCCAACTGCAGGAGCACGGTGAATGAGGTGGTGTCGTTGAGGCTGGTCAGTTTCTTTTTCTGTTTCAGTACGACGGTTCCTTTAGAGTCTAATATCCTGAAAACAAGATGGCCCCGTTTTTCTTTCTTCGTGGTGTTGATCAGGCAGCCCTTGACCTGCAGGCACTTGTCTTTCAGCGAAGAGTAGCATTGTATGTTGCCGACGGAAATCCTGTCTTTGGCTTCCAAGAAAAGTTCTCCGATAGCTCCGTTCCAGATAGTCTGTATTCCGGGGGCGTAGCCGTGGCTCCAGGAGCCCAAGTTGGTGTAGGGAGTATTGTCTATGGCCAGAAGAATCCGGTTCTTACCCTTTTGGAGGTAGGGGGAGATGTCGTATTTATGTGGGGTGCATAGGCTGTGCTCTTTGCCCACGAACTGTCCGTTTATCCAGATGCTGGTTTGCCACATGCAGCGTTCCAAAGACAAGACGACGTTTTTATGGAGCCAGTCTGCGGGGATTTCTACCTCTTTTTGATACCAGACCGTGTCTATGAGGACATGTTTCCTCGTGAGTTGCCACGTCTCCGGGTCTCCGGTATATAGTTTAGTTCCGCGTAGGTGTTCCTTCCCCAGTCCGATTTCATCGGTAGAGCCGGGAAGGTTGATTGTGTATTTGAAATCTTTGGCGTCCAAAGAGAGACTCCAACGACCGGACAGACTGATCCGTTCCGGTCTGGCGTGTGCTACTTCGTGAAAGGTCCCTGACAAAATGAGTAGAATGACAAAAAATATTTTACCCGTAAATGCTTTTTCCTTTTTCATGTTTTTTAGGTGTTAAGTTTTATAGTATATGTGCTTTTTCAACGCACGCAAAGATACGCACATTTTTTGGTAGACCAAAACCGCTTGCTAACCGCTAATTGAAATGTCACTTTATTTGTGCCCTAATTCTGCTCAGACTTGCCTGTGTGATGCCTAAATAGGTGGCGATACTTCCTAACGGCAACCGCTGTAACAAATCAGGCTCTTTCTCCAACAACTCGTGATACCGTTCCGAGGCGACGGCTGACAACATGGAAATCAGCCGTTCCTCGGCAGCAAGCAGTTCCATTTCCGCATAACGCCGTCCCCAATTGGCTATGTGCAAATCCTCCAAGAATAACTCTTTCAGTTTTTTCCTTTCCAATACATATAAGACAGAATTTTCCATCAGCTCCATTGTTTCATACCCCGGTTCGTCATTCACATATCCTTTCATGGAAACAATAGTCGCCCCTTCCTTGCCGACCCAAAAGGTAATTTCTTTCCCCTCTACCGAAGTATAGGCGCGGACAATGCCTTTCTTGATGAAAAAGATGTCTTTTTCTATCTTGCCATATTCCATCACTTGGAATCCTTTGGGGTATGAGACTTCCGTCAGGCATTGCCGCAACTTGTCCAAAGACGCATCCGGCATGGCATATCTCTGGTTGATGATTTCTTTTATATCCATAAGTCATTTTGTTGTGGTACAAAATTATAAAATAGCGCACAGAAACAGCTGCTAACGGCTGTTTTTTTGTCAAATGCAAAATCCGTTTTTACCAAATGTAAAAAACGGTTAGAAATTACTTGCACTGCCCCACAAAAAGTAGACACAAAAAATTTTTATTGTTTAACTATATTTTTAAAGGTGGACATATAGGGAATTATAGGTCCAATTTCTTTTACAAAAGTAGGCATTTTTGACG
>WFLX010115439.1_pt1 | contig 12024 bp, 12 predicted proteins | sample 4967041 | NCBI WGS metagenome assembly WFLX01 (sample SAMN12857096, study PRJNA449069) | gut metagenome | isolation source: stool from male and female vole | host: Microtus ochrogaster | place: USA:Florida | collected 2017 | reverse complement strand
AGAAGCTGGCAAGAACCATCACGGCGGCGTTTATGCTGGACATGAATCCGACGGTAGAGGAGGTTGCCGATGTCAAGACAGCCGTTTCGGAAGCGGTTACCAATTCGATCATCCACGGGTATGGAACATATGAAAAGAAAGAGGAGGTGCCGATGATCCGAATGATCTGTGAGCAGAATGATCTTGAACTGACAGTGATCATAGAGGATGAAGGCTGTGGGATAGAAGATATCGCCAAAGCAATGGAGCCGCTTTATACGACACGGCCAGATCTGGAACGGTCAGGCATGGGGTTTGCCTTTATGGAGGCATTTATGAATGAGATCAAAGTCATTAGTTCCCCGGGAGAGGGAACAAAGGTCATTATGAAGAAAAAGATTGCGGGGGTATTGGAAGACTGATGGAAAATGTGGCAGTATTGATTGAACAGTCACAAAAGGGAGATCAGGAAGTACGGGCGCAGTTGATTGAGCAAAATCTGGGATTGGTCAGACATATAGTAAAGCGGTATCAGGGTAGGGGATGCGATACGGAAGATCTTTTTCAGATCGGCGTGATCGGACTGATCAAGGCGGTGGATCACTTTGATCTTAGCAGGGATGTCCAATTTTCAACGTATGCGGTCCCCATGATCATGGGTGAGATCAAACGGTTTTTTCGTGATGACGGGATCGTAAAGATATCCAGAGGGATCAAGGAGAATGCCTACCGGATCAGACAGAACATGGAGCAGTATGCCAGTCAGCATGGAAGGGATGCTACTGTGCAGGAGCTTATGGAGATGACCGGGTTAAGCAGGGAGGATATCGTGCTGGCATTGGAGGCTGGCTATGAGGTAGAATCCATTTATCAGGCGGCATATAAAAGTGATGACAGGGAAATGTTGTTGATCGACCGGATTCCGGGTAATAAAGATGAACATGAGATATTGACCAATCATATCGTACTGCATGAGCTAATGGAAAAAATGGACGAAAGGGACAGACAGCTGATCAATCTCCGTTATTTTGAGAATAAGACGCAGACGGAAGTGGCGGAACTGATGGGTATCAGTCAGGTGCAGGTAAGCCGGCAGGAAAAAAAGATACTGTTAAAGATGCGTACGGAGATCGGCGTGTAGTCATGCGCCGATCTTAATTTTTGTACCCAAATTTGGGACCCAAGTTTGGGTTGACATCTCCTGAAAACCAGTGTATGATTAACAGGAAAAATAACTTCTGGAGAGCCTCATTTAGTGAGCGCCGAAGGTGTAAGGCAGAGATGCCGATCTCTCAGGCAAAAGGACAGAACCAATGGCGGATTGTACCTTTTGGGTGCAATTTTTTTGTGTTTTTAGCATATATTTATGGAAACGCTGTTTCGATGCCGATAAATATGGGACAGATCATCTTCAATTACACAAAAGAAGGATAGGAGGAGCTATGGAGAATTTTTTGACAAAATTAGCAGAGATCAATGATGTGATCAATTCATTTGTCTGGGTGAAGATCGGACTGGTGCTTTTGCTTGGCACGGGTATACTAATGACAGTAATGACAAAATTCTTTCAGATCTCGCATCTTGGGCACTGGTGGAAGAAGACGATCGTGGGCGTATTTCAAAAGGATACGCATAACAAGACAGGCAAGGGAAGTGTGTCCCAGTTCCAGGCACTTTGTACGGCGCTGGCAGCGACCATTGGCACAGGTAATATAGCCGGTGTATCGGCAGCGATCGTGGTTGGCGGACCGGGTGCTGTATTCTGGATGTGGGTTGCCGCGTTCTTTGGCATGATGACCAACTTTTCCGAGAATGTCCTCGGTATTTACTATCGTCGTAAGAATAAAGCGGGTGAGTGGTCAGGGGGACCGATGTATTATCTGAAGGACGGACTTGGAAAAATAAAGAAGAACGGCTTTTGCCAGGGCGCCGGAAGTGTTCTCGCTGTACTATTTTCCATTTTTGCGCTGCTAGCTTCTTTTGGTATCGGGAATATGGGTCAGGTCAATAAGATCACACTGAATCTTCAATCTGCATTCTTTAAAAATGTTGATGCACCGGTACTTTATGGCGAGGTTACAGTGGTTTCTTTGGTGATTGGTATTGTTTTAATGATACTGGCGGGCGTGATCATCATCGGTGGTCTTGAGAGAATTGCGGCGGTGGCGGAACGGATCGTTCCGTTTATGGCGATTGCTTATGTAGTCGGTGCATTGATTATCCTGGTTGCTAATATTTCTCAGATCGGTGCCATATTCAGTGCAATCTTTAAATTTGCATTTGGCATCAAGGCAGTAGAGGGTGCTGTAGTTGGGGTGGCAATTAAAGAGGTCATTACACAGGGATGTAAGCGTGGCGTATTCTCTAATGAAGCGGGACTTGGATCTTCTGTAATGGTGCATTCCAATTCCAACGTCAAAGAGCCTGTTAAACAGGGAATGTGGGGAATCTTTGAAGTATTTGCAGATACGTTTGTTGTATGTACAATGACTGCAATCGTTGTGCTTTCTTCCGGATGTATTGATCTGGCAACCGGGGCGGTAGCGGAAGGCGTTAATGACGCAACTTTAGTCCAGCAGACGTTTGGTCAGGTGTTTGGCAGGCTGGGCGCGGGATTCGGCAGGTTTGGCGAGATGTTCATTGCCGTAGCGATCCTATTATTTGCATTTACCACAGTGCTTGGCTGGTCCCATTATGGAGGCAAGGCGGCTGAGTATCTGTTTGGCATCGGTGGCGCTAAAGTTTACAGGGTAATCTTTGTTCTTATGATCATCAGCGGTTCCCTGATGACGTCGTCTCTGGCATGGGATATCTCGGATACGTTCAACGCGCTGATGATGATCCCGAACCTGATTGGTGTGATCGTATTGTCGCCGGTGGTTGTGAAGATCGTGGGTAATTATGTGGATCGAAAGATCAAGGGCAAGGATGTTGATCCCATGCTTTCCTATGATCCCTCCATACAGGCGGAATTCGCAAAGGCTGTCAGGGAAGGTGAAGAATAAGCATTGCAATTCCTTGAAAAATATGATACAACTAATATAGATTATTGGGCGGTAAGAATATTGAAATATTATATTAGTGGAAGGAGCGGTAGATTATGGCCAGGGGAAAGAAGAAGGATGATAAAGAACTTGCGAATAAGATCATAGCAATCGTATTTTTATTATTTTTGATTGCCGGCGGCTATTATTTATTCAGTATGTTTCGACCGGTTGAGATCAATGAGACAAATATTATAGGGGAATGGAAGATTGCATCAGGTTCACCGGTTGTCTATTATGAGTTTCGGACAGATGGAACTGCTACCAGTTATGAGAAGTTTACCGGAAGTGGCGATGTCAGAAACAAGATTGAGTATAATTACATTTTAAAAATGGAAGTCAGCGATCAGACCGGAGAGGATGTTTATACGATCGTGTTGGATGAGCCACGAGGCGACAAACGCCATATGGAGATAGTAGTCAATGGACTCAGTCGTGTGCAGATGAATATCCTTTGGAAAGGATCGGAGTTTACCTCAATGACCAGAGTTGGCGTATTTTAGGCGGAGCTGACAGAAAATAACTATTTTGTACAATGACGAGCATGTATAAAATAAGTAAAAACAAACAAAACTAAGGAGAGACTTAAGAAAGGCTCTCCTTTTTATATGCAGACAATTGATATTTATCTAAAACTGGAAAAATGTACTAAAATCAAAGAGAAAGATGTGTTTTTAAAGGATGTGGCAACATTATATTGCTCGGATGATGTGATCCTTGCGAAAGCAAGAAGCACAAAAGTATATACCTTTAAGGAAGAGGGACCTCACAGAAAATGCATCAGTTCGCTTGTCATCATCCGTATGCTGTCAGAGCTTTCTCAGGCGGTCAGTGTCCAAAGTGTTGGGGAAATGGATGTCCTGATAGAATATGATGCCGGAAAGAAAGCAAATCCGTTTCTACAGAAAATGAAGATCACTATGGTGGCATTGGTCAGTTTTTTCGGAACGGCATTTACGATCATGGCGTTTCATAACGATATTGGGATCGAGAACTTATTTTCCGGTATCTACGAGCAGGTCATGGGGGAACCCTCCGGCGGACTTGGCGTTTTGGAATTTTCCTATTCCATCGGTCTGGCGGTCGGCATTACGCTGTTCTTTAACCATATAGGCAGAAAGCGTCTGACGGTGGATCCCACGCCGATCGAAGTGGAGATGAAGATGTATGAGGATGATATTGATACTGCTCTTATGGAAAACGCAAAACGCGAGGGTGAAAGCTTGGAAGAAGTGTGAAAAGAGGAAGGATGAGAACGGGATATGAAGGTTTTACTATTAATTGTATTGATCATTGCCGGATTCAGCTTTGGATCGCTTGTTTCAGCGGGCGTCCTCACCGTCTTGATTTCTGTGGGTCTGATACCGCGGTTCGCGCAGAAGACTAATTCTGCGGATCATATTATTCTTTATGAAAATGCTGTTGTTCTTGGGACGATTATCGGCGGGATTTTGACGGTTTTTTCGTCATTTTTAAGATTCCCCAATGGCGCAGGATGGTTTGGGATTGTTCTTATCGTGATTTACGGATTGTTCGGCGGTATGTTTGAAGGCTGTGTGGCGCTTGCCATTGCAGAGATGCTGGACAGCATCCCGATCTTTTCCAGAAGAGTCGGTTTCCACCAAGGGATCGGGGTATTTGTTACTGCCGTCGCCCTTGGTAAAGTAACCGGTTCTTTATTTTATTTCTTCTATGAGATGTATCTGCATGGTGGGTGCTGAGATGATCATTCAGCCTTGATCTCCTTCCAGTATCGATCCATCAGCTCGGTGGTTTCCTCATCCATTAATTGATATACCTCGCAGTTCTCCAGAGTATTGAAATCCGGAAACAAAAGAGGATTATTTACAACATCTTCATCCAAAAGCTCCCTTACGTCGGCATTGGAAGGCGGATAATANACATATTCAAAGTTCTGNGCTACAATNTCTGTCTGGCAGCAGAGNTAATCAAGGAACTGATATACCGCTTCCGGNTTATCGCAGTNTTTGGTCATCGCCCAGCAGTCGATCCAGAGGTTGCTGCCGTCTTCAGGAACAACATAGGCAAGATTTTCATTTTCTTCGCATCCAAGTATTCCGTCTCCAGAATATACTACGGCGATCGCGGCATTTTCCGCGATCATTTCATCTCTTGCTTCATCCACAAGATACGACTGCACATCAGATTTCTGGGAAATCAGCAGATCCCTTGCCGCGGCAAGCTCGTCAGGATCTGTCGTGTTGCAGGAATATCCAAGATATTTCAGGGCGATCATAAATGCGTCGCGCATACTGTTCTGCATGATAATATTGCCGGAATATTCGCCGTTAAATAATACATCCCAGCTTGTAGGCGGTTCCGATACCATGTTTTTATTGTATAAAAGACCTACTGTACCCCAGAAATAGGGGAGGGCATACTGATTGCCGGAGTCAAAGGAAGCGCAGAATTCCCAGACATCGTCGCTGATGCTCTCGATATGGGGAAACTGCGTGAAATCCATAGGCTGTAATTCGCCCTCCGCCATCAGCTTCATGATAATATATTCGGAAGAACACAGGACGTCATACTGGATGGCGCCGGAAGAATATTTGGAATAGAGTTCTTCAGGTGTCATTGCCTCTTCATATAATACCTCGATACCGGTCTCTGCAGTGAATTGATCAAGAATGGCAGGATCAATATACATGCCGTAATTAAATACGGTGATCTGCTGCGTGGGTTCTTTGGATCCACCGCATCCTGTGAGGGATAATGCGGCAAGCGCCGCTGCGCATAGGATAGACAAAATTCTTTTTTTCATAATCATGGTTCCTCTCTTTTAAATATGATTGTCCGGCGTATGGATTCTGCCACGTTTTTTGGGTGGTGCGCTCAATATATTCGCCAGGATCAGAAACAGCACAGTGATCAGGAAAATGATCGTGGAAAGCGCATACATCGTGGGCTGGATCCCTTTTCTGATCTGGGAATAGATCATTGTGGATAGGGTATTGACCCCCGGTCCTTTGGTAAAATAGGTAATTACAAAATCATCCATGGACATGGTTACTGCCATAAAAAATCCGGAGACAATACCGGGTGCCAATTCCGGCAGCACAACCTTAAAAAAGGAATATACCGGTCCTGCTCCCAGATCCCTTGCCGCTTCGTAAATACTGACATCCAATTGATTGAATCTGGGCAGGATGCTCAGGATCACATAAGGGATATTAAAGGTAATATGTGCCAGCATAATACTGGAAAATCCCAGCGGCATGAAACGGATCAGTAAAAGCATCATGGCAATGCCTGTCACAATGTCCGCATTCAGCATAGGGATATTAGTGACTGCCATGACAACGGTGTATTCCCTTCTCCGCATGGCATCAATACCGATACAGGCAAGCAGGGCGATGATCGTTGCAAAAAAAGCGGAACCCAGTGCAAGGATGATGGTATTCTGCAGTGCAGACATGACCTGGGAAGTACGGAAAATACCACGATACCAGTCTAAGGTAAATCCGCCCCATACAACTCTGGATTTGGAACTGTTAAAAGATAGTACCACCAATACCAGAATGGGTGCATATAAAAATATCATAATAATTGTCAGATAAAATTTACAGATAAAATTTTTCACACTAATCCTCCATGTCAGAGCAGTTTTACTGCGATGACACGCGATGAGAAATCCGCGTAGGCGGTTTCTTATCTGCGATCAAAGTAATTTGAGGCTCTGACTCAAATTGCTGATTGAAAAATAAGATATCAATCTTATTTTTCAATCTAATCCTCCATGTCAACACTTACCAAACCAGCGACTCGCGGTCCTTTTTATCCTGCTTTTCTGAGAAAGCAAGTCCGATGACCACAAAGATCATCAATGCAAATGATAATCCCGAACCCAGATGCCAGTTCATGCTTGTGATAAATTCCTGTTCAATGACATTGCCAAGCAGCTGGATCTTGCCGCCGCCCAAGATATCAGGAATAACGAAGGAGGTCAGGCAGGGGATAAATACCATTGTAATCCCGCTGATGATGCCGGGTTTCGACAGAGGCAGGATAATACGCCATATTACGGAGGGATTGGAAGCACCCAGATCCCTGGCGGCATCGATCAGATCATTGTCAATATCCATGACTGCATTGTAGATCGGAAGGATCATATAAGGCAGAAAATCATAAACCATACCAAAGACGATTGCGCCGGGCGTATTGATGATGGAAAGCGGCGCGATACTAAACCATGACAGTATCATATTTAAAATCCCGTTTTTGCTTAAGATCATCTGCAACGCAAGGATTCTCAGGATCGAATTCATCCACATGGGCAGGATCATGATCAGAATAATGATCCCTTTATTATTCATATTCAGGCGGCGCAGCACTAAGGCAAGCGGAAATGAAATCAGCAGACAGAGAATCGTGCATGCCAGCGACAGTTCCAAGGAAAGTATCGTTGCCTTGATATGCAGCGGATCCAGTATTGCGGTTATATTTTTCAGGGTAAATCCTCCTGCTTTATCGGTAAACGCGTAGTATGCCACAAAAATAAGAGGCAGTACAATAAATGCACTCATCCAGATAATATATGGAGCTGCGATATATTTACGTTTCATATGGTGATATGCCTTTCCTTGATATTGGTCATTTTTCTTAACTGATAAGTGTTTTAGGTCTTCTCATGTTTTATTCTGTCTGGATGACAGCTTCGTCCTCCGACTCCGGCTTATTCATGATCTGGATATTAAAAGGTTTCACATACAGATCGATCTCTGCGCCGACTTCATGATAGGCGGTGGTGTGGATCATCCAGTCAATGCCGATTCCCTTTGCAAAGATCTCATAGTGGACGCCTTTAAATAAAACAGAGGTGACGACGGCAGGGAAAATACCCTGACCCTTTTCACGTATTTCCACATCCTCGGGCCGGATTACCACGTCTACGGGTTTATTGTTACCAAATCCTTTATCCACGCAGTCAAAGCGGACGTCATTGATGCTGACCAGTTCATCATGGATCATCGTTCCGGCAAGCAGGTTGGCGGAACCGATAAAATCTGCAACAAAAGCATTCTGCGGCTCATTGTAGATATCTTCCGGGGTGCCGATCTGCTGGATATATCCCTGATTCATCACGACGATCTTATCTGACATCGTCAGGGCTTCCTCCTGATCATGGGTAACATAGATAAAGGTAATGCCAAGTTCCTTTTTCAGCCGGATCAATTCCTTCTGCATATCCTGTCGGAGTTTCAGATCCAGCGCGCCAAGGGGTTCGTCTAATAAAAGGATCTGCGGTTCATTGACGATTGCCCGCGCAATGGCGATCCTTTGCTGCTGTCCACCGCTTAAAGAGCGCGGTTTTCTTTTTTCAAAGCCTGTAAGATTGACAAGCTCCAGAGCATACTTGATTTTTTGGCGTATATAGTCGTCGTCCTTTTTCTTGATCTTTAAACCAAAGGCTATATTTTCCGCTACGGTCATATGGGGAAATAGGGCATATTTCTGAAATACCGTATTGATACAGCGTTTTTCCGTAGGGAGTGTGGTAATATCTTCACCCTCCAGCAGGACACTTCCCTGATCAGGCATAACAAATCCTGCGATGATCCGGAGCGTGGTTGTCTTTCCGCAGCCGGACGGACCAAGGAGAGTGACAAATTCATTGCGCTTAATGTCAAGGGAAAGGTCTTCCAGGACTAATTCCCCGTCAAATGATTTTGTGATATTGTTTAAGGATAATATATTTTCCAGCATGTTATGTACCTCATAAAATATGTGCGTTTGTGGGAAAATTGTGTGTTTATATAATTTATATATGTAATTTATTATGCTTTGATAGTAACCGTATTAAAAACTGGGCGGGGTACTGATCCATAAAAATGCGGCGGTTGTATTGCCGGCATTAAATATCTGGTGCTTTTGGGAACAGGAGTAATAAAAAGACTCTCCTGCTTTGATCAGATGGCTGGTATCATTTAGTACCAGACGGATCTGCCCTTTCATGACATAGCCAAATTCCTCACCGGTGTGCGCCTTGTCGGAAACAGTATTTCCGCCGGGGGCGAGCCGGATCATTAAAGGTTCCATCATATTCTTTTGGGCATCAGCCACCAGCCATTGGACTATGTTTTTATTTTCCTCGTCAATTTTTTCGAAATATTCATCCTGATGATAGACTACAGGAGGTTTTTTCGTATCGCTGAAAAATTCTCCGGGGGTACAGCCCAGACACTGCAGGATATCTAAAAGCGTCGGTACTGATGGAACCGTCAGGTCACGTTCCAGTTGCGAGATATAACCTTTGGTCAATTCCGTGCGGTCGGCGAGCTCCTGCTGTGTAAGACCGTGTTCATTGCGGAGGTCTTTCAGACGCTGTCCCAGCTTTAAATCATTATACATTTTATCCTCCAAAAGTCGCAGTAAAAATATACTTAAAGTTTAGAGATTGTTTTATTTGCTGTTTTTATTATACAGGTATTCAATATAATGTCAATCATATATTGTAAAATAATAAAAAAATATGATAGAATATGACTGTTGTCCATGTTGGCAGATTGAAAAATCAAAGAGTTTTTCAAAAACGAATAAATTCGTTTTATAAATTTGTGCCTACGGCATAGCACTAAAGTGCATTAAAATTTGCAGGTTGTGGAAAGACATGGTTATTAGCATGAAATGAGACAGGAAAATGAGATAAATATAGAGAGCATGATTATGAAAGAGAAAGCTGGTAAACATTGGAAAGAATTTAAGAGCGGTATGAGAGACGGCGTGCCGATTGCGCTGGGATATTTTGCTGTTTCATTTTCGCTTGGAATACAGGCTAAGCAGATCGGAGTTTCTGCCTTTGCGGCGACCATGATGTCACTTACAAACTTGACATCGGCTGGTGAAGCGGCGGCATNGACGCTGATCGCCGCTCATGCATCATATCTGGAGATGGCGGTATCCCAACTNGTNATCAATATACGTTATATGTTGATGTCCTGTGCATTGTCGCAGAAGATCGATCCTAAAATGCCATTCTTTCATCGATTTTTTGTAGCATTTGGCGTTACGGATGAGATTTTTGGGATCTCGATCGGCGTACCGGGCAGATTGGATGCGTTTTATTCTTATGGAGCCATGTCGCTTGCGATTCCCGGCTGGACGATCGGAACCTGTCTTGGCGTGGTCATGGGCAATATCCTTCCGGAGCTGATCGTTAATGCGCTGAGTATTGCTCTGTATGGGATGTTTGTGGCGATTTTTATCCCACCGGCGAAAGAGGATAAACATGTGGCGCTGGCGGTGGCTGCCGCCATGATAGGAAGCTTGGCGTTTACGGTGATGCCTTATGTAAAGGAGATTTCTGCTGGAACAAGGATTATTGTTCTGACAGTGGTAATTTCGCTGGTTGCCGCAATCTTATTTCCAAAAGATCTGCCGGAAGATGGAGAATTACAGACGGCGGAAAATTAAGGTAATGAAAATAAGGTAAATGAAATAAAGCAAGTGGGCAGGAGATTAAAACTGAAATGGAACATAATATCTGGATATATCTGCTGATCATGGCTGTGGTAACTTATCTGATCCGTATGCTGCCGCTGACCCTGATCAGAAAAGAGATAAAAAATAAAACAATAAGGTCGTTTTTATATTATGTACCGTATGTGACGCTGGCAGTGATGACTTTTCCGGCGATCATATCTGCAACCGGCAACCAATGGACGGGAATTGCCGGGTTTGCTACAGCATTGATTATGGCGTATAAAGGGCGGGGATTGTTTCAGGTATCTGTGACTGCCTGCTTGGTAGTATTTTTACTGGAATTGGTGATGCTGTAGACGGCGATTTTATAATTATTGAAATATAACATTTTCTTTTGAATAGGAAAGCGAAATCAAACTGTGATACGGAGGATAAAATGATAAGACTGGCAGAAAAAACCTATGAGAAACGGATGAATAGATAACTGTGTGTTGTCTGTTCGGTAGTTTTCTGGTATCTGTTTGCCCATGGATACCGTTTTTCCAATAATATGTTTGCCCATGATGCCCTGCTGCAGATCTATCAGGATGACAGCGCTTGGCAGATTGCACTGGGAAGGGTTCTGCAGCCGATCCTGCTCTTTCTGCGGGGAGGATTGTGTAATCCTTGGCTGATCTCTTTTTGTGCGGTGCTCTGGCTTTCATTTAGTGTGTATCTGGTGGTTGACCTGCTGGAGATCAGAAAACTGATCTCTATCAATATGATTTCCGGCGTTATGGCATGTAATGCCGTGCTGACGGCGCTCAATGCTTCCTTTCTTCCCTGGGTGGATTTTTTTATGCTGGCGCTGTTTTTGGCAGTTGCAGGCGTTTGGATGTGTAAGAGAGGGACGTGGAGATTTCTGTGTCTGGGGGCGGTCACGCTGGCAGTGGCGATGGGGATCTATCAGGCATATATCTCCGTATCTATCGTGCTTGTGATTTTTCTATTGATTCAGGAAGTGCAGAAGAGTTTGGAGTTCAAGTATTTTATCAAAAAAACTGTTTACTATTGCGCAGCGCTTCTGGCAGCAGCACTTCTATATTATCTGATGTGGCAGGTGATCCGGCGGATCTTCGGCATCTGGGTGGCAGATTCCTATAATGGACTGGCGTCTCTGGGTGACTATACGGAAACGTCTTTGTTTGTAACTATCGGACTTGCTTATCGGAAGGTATTTTATTATATGTCGCATCCTGACACATTCGTAACTATGATATTCAGAGGACGTTCTTTGAGTATTATCTGGAAATATCTATTATGCGGAGCCAATATTATTGTAGTGTCAGGTCTGATCTTTTTGATGATTCAGAAAAATCTGAAAAAGGGAAGGAAGATCTGGCAATTTCTGATCCAGGCGCTTCTGCTTCTGGTTCTGCCGGCAGCCATGAATTTTGTATGCATTATATCTAAGGGAAATGATCATATTCTGACATTGTATGCGTTCGTGCTTCTGTATGTATTTGCTGTCGGTCTGGCGGAGGAGAAAAGCGGCGTATGGATGAAAGCGGTAGTCTGG
>WFLX010000276.1_pt1 | contig 12027 bp, 14 predicted proteins | sample 4967041 | NCBI WGS metagenome assembly WFLX01 (sample SAMN12857096, study PRJNA449069) | gut metagenome | isolation source: stool from male and female vole | host: Microtus ochrogaster | place: USA:Florida | collected 2017 | reverse complement strand
AAAGGTATCGCGAATGGCTTCCCAATGGCTGCAATATTGATAAGTCCTCAATTCAAGCCTGTGAAAAGCCGTTTAGGAACAACCTTTGGCGGTAGTCATCTTGCTTGTGCGGCTGCAATAGCCGTTCTGGATGTAATGAAAGAAGAGCGACTTATGAATAATGCAGTTGTGATTGGCAATGTGTTGATGAATCGTCTTAGCGAATTTCCCGAAATAAAAGAAGTAAGAGGGCGGGGATTGATGATAGGTTTAGAATTTGACTTCCCAATAAAAGACCTTCGTGAAACATTACTGTATAAATATCATATTTTTACAGGGGTTGCAGGCGACAAAATAATCAGATTATTGCCTCCCCTCTCTCTTAATAAAAATCAAGTTGAACACTTCTTGTCTACTCTTAAAGAATCATTGAGAGTAATAAAATCCAATATATATGAAAAAGCATAATTTCTATGCAGGAATTTTTTAAATAATAGGAAATTAAAAAACAACAGACTTAACTATCCCACATAAAATGAGTAACAAAATCTTACTCTCGCTCCCTCACATGAGCGGGAAAGAACAAAAATTTATTGCGGACGCCTTCAAATCCAACTGGATTGTTCCGCTTGGCCCATGTGTAGATGCTTTTGAAAAAGCATTGAATGAATACCTCGGTGATGGTAAAGAAGTGGTTGCGCTGAGTGCCGGTACCGCTGCCATTCACCTCGGACTTGTCCAACTCGGCGTTGCCCCCGGAGATGAGGTAATCTGCCAGGACTTCACATTCGCGGCATCTGCCAATCCGGTAGTGTATCAGGGTGCTACTCCTGTCTTTGTTGATAGCGAGAAGGATACATGGAATATGTCGCCTGAGCTTCTTGAAGAAGCAATCAAGGACCGTATCCGTGTGACTGGTAAGAAACCGAAAGCCATAATCCCGGTTGATCTTTACGGTATGCCGGCAAAAATGAATGAAATTGTCGAGATTGCCCGCCGATATGACATTCCGGTGCTTGAGGATTCAGCCGAAGCTCTTGGCTCGGAAATAAACGGTAAAAAGTGTGGTACATTCGGAGATTTCGGAGTATTCTCATTCAACGGCAACAAGATGATAACCACTTCCGGAGGTGGCGCGCTGGTATGCAATTCGCCCGAAGTCGCACAGCGTGTCAAATACTATGCCACTCAAGCGAGGGAGGCGGTGGTTTACTACTTACATAAGAATGTAGGTTATAACTACCGACTCAGTAATATATGCGCCGCCATAGGCTGCGGTCAGATGACCGTACTTGAACAGCGACTTGCACGTCGCCGTGAAATCCACGCCATATATGCCGACCGACTGAATAAAATCCCCAGCATATCGGTAGCTGACAATCCNTCGAAAGAATACAATTCCAANTTCTGGCTGACNTGTATTCTTATNGATAAACATATNACCGGATATTCATGGGAAAATGTCTATGAGATACTGAAAACTAATGACATCGAAACACGTCCCTTGTGGAAGCCTATGCATCAGCAGCCTGTATTCGCCAACAATCCATTCTATGGGAATGGGTTCTCTGATTACTTGTTTGATTCGGGTCTTTGTCTTCCTTCTGGTTCATCAATGTCAGACGATGACGTGAATAGGGTGATAGACATAATCGAAAATCTAAGCAAAAAATAAAAACTTTCGATAACATGACAAACGAAAGAAGCGAGCTTAACAAAAATCTTGCCCAGATGCTCAAAGGTGGTGTTATCATGGACGTGACAACACCCGAACAGGCAAAAATCGCAGAACGAGCCGGAGNTGTTGCGGTAATGGCCCTTGAACGAATTCCGGCAGACATCCGCGCCGCCGGAGGTGTGTCGCGTATGATTATGTGTCAAACTTCCGAGCCAATGCGATTGCGAGTTTACTTTTTAGTCTCATGGTTGATATTTTATGGCTGTTTTGATTATCGAGTGAATTATTTTTTCGACACCGCAAAATTACAACTTAGTTCGCTCCCTCTAAAATAGCCATAAGTCAAATGCTTGGTAATTCTACACCAATGGTCTAATTTTTAATAGGTTGGTCTGAAATTACCAAGGCATTGACGTAAATTTACCAAATCATTGGTGCTTTTGTGTCCTCCCCTGCTCAAAAAAATGGCAGGAATTTCAGTAATTACTGAAATCCTGCCAAAATTATTAGAATCTCACTCAGAGCGCATTTCTCGATCAGAAAACGTATATGCCCATGCGCTTATCAAATTCTTATATGATTCAACTCTCCCTAAAAAAATTCTCTGAGCTCTTTGGGCAATATCAAATGAGAAATCCGATTCCGATAGTGAAGGGAGTGAAGTTGATGGGAGAGGTTTCTTTTAAGACCTTCATTGGGGAGTATCGGACATAAATCCCGAGGAAGCTTCGATATGTAATTGATCCGAAAAAGTCAAGAGTTGTCGGGTTGCGGCCAAAATTCTTGGTAAAGTATTCATTGCGTTTGCCGAATGAATCCTCATAAACGCCTTTTAGCGATGAATAAGTATTAAAGTTTAGGATAGGTCCGAGTTTGAGCTTCAATCTCGATTTCGGTATTCTCCATTGATATAATAAAGGCATTTGAAGACTAAATACCTTAAGTCGCGAAAACCTTACCCAAGCATCCTCGGGAGCCTCTCCCCATTCCACGTTCCCTGACTCAGATGCGACGAGCCATCTTCTGTCGGCAGTAGCCTTGTAATTTCTCCAGTCGAATCCAAGACCAAGATAAATTTTTGACCTTCCAAACGAATAGGCAATATTAAAGCAACTCAGCCAGCTTATCTCAAATGATTTCGACCATTGAAGTCCGCCAGCGCCCGTCTGGCCATGAGCTTCGGTCAGTCCAATACAAAGACCATCTGCTCCTACCGACCATCTGCTTTCCGAACATCTGCATTTTTCTTCCCGATTCATACAGTCAAGTCCCGGAAGATTAAATATTGACAATGATGATTTTCGTGAAGTGCTGACTTTTGCCCCCGGTGTATACGCTACAAGATAGGATTCCTCTGAGCCACTCTCATTGTCAGTTACTGTGATTCTTGTTCCTTGGGAACTTTCAGTGATGGTTATTTTCGATGGAGAATCAACTGCAAACAGCGTGTCAGGCAACTCTGATGAAGCATAAGTCCTGAGAGTGAAAAGGAGGGAAAGGATAAAGATATATCTTAATGTTTTCATGTGATATGTTGATTAGAAATTGATAGTCGCACCTATACTCCAGGACTTGAGTTGCGGCCCGTATGGAAATTGGAAAAGTGTCATTGGACTCCAGGATGCATAGACTCCCAATATGTTAAACACACCGAGTGAACACATCAGTTCTGCAGTGAAAAGACGTTGCTGAAGTCCTTTATATTTGGTTTTGATTTTTGTCGATCCATTTGAAATATTAGTATCGGCATACGCGTATGAATTAAAACATCCAATACCTCCTAAAGAGAACTTGACATCACACCCTATAGGAACAGATAGTAATAAAGGTAATTGAAAGTTGAATACATGCAAATGAGTTGATTTGACATAATAGCCGTCTTCTACAGGGAGAAGGACCAGATTGGAGCCTATACGGGAATATGCAAAGCCAGCTTGCGCAAGATATTTTTGAAACCCTATGCCTACCCCTATCGAAAATGAAGGAGTATAGCGTCCTCTGCTCCATCTGATTCCGATGATATCGCGAATCCCTCCTTCAATTGAATTCTTGACATTCCAATTATCTGAATAATTGAATCTTTGGCCTATGTAGATATGTTCAAACCCAAAAACCGTAGTCTTAAGTCGCGACTTTCCGGGCTGCTTTGTCTTGTGTTTCCTAATTCCAAAAGGAATACCGAATTCAATCGAGGAGTCTTCATCGGCATACGAGTCTTCAACTTTGACACTATATGAAAAACGTTCGTTTCCATATTCATTTTCCCAATCTACATCGATTAGAGTGGTGTTGGCATTGCGCGACACAAGGATTTTCTCTGCATTATGAATAATTTTTACCGTGTCAGGAGTTTCCGGATTCTGCGGCATGGCGTTGCAGACGGAGACTACTACCAGCATTAATATAAATAATAAATCCCTCATATTATTTGATTTTTTTTGTTATCATTGCTTTAACTTCCTCAGCCGACCAGTCCCCTTCAATATAGACAAGGGTTGTCTTCTCTTTCCCTTTGGGGCGCAGGTCGAGATAGAATAGATATTTTCTATGTCGGCCGTCCCCTCCAAGTCCATAGAAACCGAAATAGAGCTTGCCATCTCTATAAGATGTCTCTTTGAAATCAGCTTTTGCTCCATCTTTCTTCACTCCTCTTGCGATTGCATCTGCCTTTTCATTATCTCCAGACACAGAGACGCTTTTATAGACTGTCAACCCTTTCCAATCAGTCTGCTTGCCCGAAAAAGACACCATCGTGACAGCTGGATTCTTGGCGAAATCTTCTTTAAAGAAAGGGGAGACACTCAGATTCTCGCCCAAGGCAATCGAACTTGCAAGACTAAACATAAAGATAATGGAGAATACTATCCATCTATACAAATACAGATTCTGTTTCATAGGTCCTCCTCATTAAGTGCATTTCTGATATCATCAAGATCTGAGGCAATCGTCTGAGAAAAGAATTCCGAAGATATGCTAATATCATTTAGCTGATTGTCGACTATTTTCATTATCTCAGAATGATCACTCACCTCAACCCCTCCTACGTAGGCTATCATTCCTTCGATTTCAACTCCAGAGTCATTATTGAAATGATATAACAGGGTTGTGGAGGCAGCGAAGACCAACATGGCTACTGCGGCTACACGTATTAGTGAACGGAATTTGAAAAGCCGATTGCCTAAAGAAGCCTTGATGGCTGAATTCCCATTATGCTCAGTGAGCATAGATGGATTGCGTGACATGAGCATCACTGCGAGGGCGTCTTTCACTTTATCATCTCCCCCTTTGAAAGCGAGTAGCAAATTNAAGAGCTCCTTTTCNTCGNGGGGNGACAATTGAGCCTCAAAATAAAGGTCAATGATCTTATGAATGTTTTTTTCTTTCATCATATATGTCGTTTTAGGTAAATTTCCCGGATAGCCTTACGCGATCTTGATACGATCATTCTGGCATTGGCTTCCGAAATTTGGTAATAGTAGGCAATTTCATCAAATTCCCACCCATCGTAGTCGCGATGAAGAAGTATTTCTCTGTCTCGAGGAGAGAGGAAGGTCTGAATAAGATTTTTGATTTCGATGATTTGCTCATTTCGGGAAGAAGTTCCTTCGTCGTCTGATTCTAACTGATTGGCATTTTCTATATCAGTTTCTGGATGCGCTTGCCTGCGGCGATGAGTGTCGACGGTGATGTTTTTGGCAGCCACTGTCAGAAATCCTTCTGCCTCTCCTTGCGATGAGAAGTCATCGCGACGGGTCCAGAGGCGACAGAAGGCATCTTGAAGGGCGTCTTCATCGTCGTCGCTATGTCGAGCCATGAGGCGTCGGCGCACATTGCGGAATGCTGATATGAAAAAATCTTTCTCCATCTATAAGTTAGACGCTGATTGAATACGTTTGCAACAATTATCTTCAAAAAAATTAGGCACCCACTTGATAAGTGGGTGCCTGAACAAGAGTTCCATAAAGCCTATTCAAAAAGAAAAAAATTGAATTATAAATATGAAACCTTAGGAATCGCTTGATTTGACCGGATTGGTGGCGATAGTCACTGGTGACGGCGTCGGCATAGGCACCGGATGTCAAGAAATCCTTGCAGATGCTGGAGCAAAGGTGGTCGTAAGCAATAGACCTCTTTAACTGCAGAGAACATTGTGTCGTCCATAAAGGAAGCTGGAGGAGAAGCCGTGGCATCTCCTTGGAATGGAAGATATTGTCAATTTGGTCGAGTTCACACTAAGGTCCAACGGTAAAATCTATATCTTTATCTATAAATCTGCTGTCGCACATTCAGGTCTAAACAATAACTTAAGATGTTTGTTTTATTGATGTAATAGAACATCGAATTGTTCTAACNTTTTTATTAAAAATTTAAGACTATGAATTACAACGAAGAAATNAAATCCGCACCAGTAGTTTTGGTAGAATTTTTCGCTTCTTGGTGCCCTCATTGCCAGAGGATGATGCCTATAGTGGCCCAAATAAAAGAAATGCTTGAAGGGAAGGCAAATGTTTTCCAATTCGACATTGATAAGAATCAACAACTTGCTGATCAGGAAAATGTTGAATCCATTCCGACATTCATTGTATATAAAGACGGACAAGAGATGTGGCGCCAGAGCGGAGAAATGCAAGCCGATGTATTGTTGGCTCATATTCAGAAATATCTCTGATTTCAAAGAACCGAATTGTCCAGCTGCAGCCTCTTACCTTGAGGTTGCAGCTACTTTTAATTCAACATTCGTAAGCTCAAGTCGAATAGTATAGGGTTGTTGTGGTTAGAAAGGTAATTATTTGACTGATGACCCAACTTTCACTGGCTTTAGTTGAAAACTTCTCTAAATACTTTTATTATGGCTTCTTTGTTTTCAGATTTCCTTGTTTCGCTTGGAGTGAAACATACAGAAGACTATTCCGACGACAGATTTGAGAATATGCCATTCCAATCTCTTTTTGGATTGGCAAATCTTCTGAAAGAATATGGTATCGGATCAGTCGGAGTATCCGTAGATGCAGGCTCTCGTAAGGATGCTTTGGATGCTTTTACGACCCCATTTCTCATCGACACNCCCGACGGATTCCTGATAATATTAAAAAAATCGGGCCANAATGTGTCCTATATGTCTGATCAAAAGGTTTTCACAGTCCCTGTAACCGACATTATAGACAGTTGGAATGGGNTTGCNCTTCTGGTAGAGACGGATTCCGATTCCATTGAACCGGAATATACACGTCATCACATCGCCGAGATAGCAAAAAGTGTTAAATACTATCTCCTCATCTCACTGGCGNTGGTATTGGCTGGATNCGCAATGTGGCAGACACATCTTTATTCACATTGGGCTGCGTGGCTGGTTTTCNTATTTGATTGCGCAGGTATAGTATTGTCATGGATGCTCGTTCAAAAATCACTTGGTATCCACAATGCGGCTGCCGAAGCCGTCTGTTCTGTGTTGGAAGAGGGAGGATGCGATGAACTGGCACGTTCGGAGGCTTCTTCTTTTATGGGAATCTTCAAATGGAGTGAAGTGGGAGTTGCATATTTTTCAGTAAGCTTGTTGGCTATGTTATTGTTCCCACAGACTATACCGGCATTGGCAGCCATAAATATTCTATGTCTTCCATATACAATATGGAGCATAACTTATCAGAAGTTTAAGGCAAAAGTATGGTGTACACTCTGTGTCAGTGTGCAAGTAACACTCTGGCTGCTTTTCGTCAGCTATCTAATTGGAGGTTGGACGAAACAGATATTTCCACTATCAGTTCCTTTCCTGATTGACTTTGTAGTGCTCGTTTGCTGCTACGGAGCCGTCTTGCTCGCCATTAACCGACTCGATGACTCACTGATGAAATATTTCAAAACTAAGATTAAAGAAAATGAAAACGCCTGAAATACCCGAAATTAAAGGAGTGTCTAAAATTTCACTTCTTGAAATGAACAGCATTCATATCGAGAAGAACCATACGGTCCTTACTCCTCAAGTACTTGAATCATTGAATAAATCCACTGCCACGAATTAATCTAAATAAATCAATACGCGCGATTGCACTTTATGGTTTATACAGTTTTAAACGGTGTGCGTTGATAAATACGTGAATCACCAAGTTATATCTATATATATAAAATATATAAATGCATTCTCGTTGAATGTCCGCGACAAACAATAATGAATTATGCATTATAAATTATCAATTAAAATTATGAGAAACACACTATGAAAAGGATCTTTAAATTTCTTCCGCTTCTGCTCATCGCAGTTGTAGGATTAGCCTTCACAAGCTGCAACAACGACAAGGATGAACCCGTATCATCTTCACAGCTTCCTTCGAAAGCGACAGAGTTCATATCTCAGTATTTCCCTTCCGCACGTATCATTTCATCTATTAAAGACAAGGATGAATATGAAGTGACTCTTTCAGAAGGAACTCAAATCGAATTCAACAAAGATGGCGATTGGATCGACGTCGACGCCGCCAATGGCAAAACTATTCCTTCAGGTTTTTATCCATCAGAGATTGACAACTACATAGCACAAAACTTTGAAGGAATCGGAATAAACGAAATTTCAAAAGTCAAAAGAGGGTTTGAGGTTGAATTGACCACAACCACCGAGATAGTTTTCTCGCCAGACGGGACTTTTATCGAAATCGGTGTAGATCGCTAATCAAATGACAAAATTATTATCAAAAATCAACCTTCAAAATTCAATAGAAAATGGCCGACTCACTAAGCGACACCCATTTTTCTTCCTGAGCATCGTATGCATATTGATAGTAGTATTAGACGGTTGCGGGATAAATCCAGTTGACCCTTCTTGGTACAAAATCGAAAAATTTGGAGATTTGTCGGGTTACGTCCGTTCGACTCCGGCGGAAGTTATTTAGCGTTATGCAAGAGTAGAGGTGATGTCTTGTGAACCTATGACATTCGACAATCCTTTATTGTATGCACGAAATTGCTATATTACGCCCATCTGGACCGCGCTATCTTTGAAACCCGTCAGCTCTTGATGGATATTGCAGCTGCTAATATAGCAAATTTCATTGAAAGTACACCTACCAATATGGTCAATTAAAAAATTCAAAATATGTCAAAAACTATATTAACTTTAAGAGGTGTTTTATCAGCACTCTCAATATTATTAGGAATAAACTTTATGAATGCACAGACATCTTATATCTTTATCGCACCAGGTGTGGAGGAAGTAGAGACTACTGCAACCGTAGATGCACTACGCAGAGCGGAAATCCCCGTTACAGTAGTAGCAGTAGCAGACAATCTTCAGGTAAAAGGCGCAACAGGGCAAACACTTGTTGCTGACTCTCTAATCTCAGAGGTCAATACTGGTGATGCCGATTGGTTAATCATCCCCGGTGGAGATCCCGGCGCACAGAATCTCTTTGCAAATGATGAAGTAAAGTCAAAGATTCTTGCACATTACCAGAAGAATGGTCGTATAGCCTCTATATGCGCTGGTCCTGCAGTAGTACTTGCACCCCTTGGAGTGCTCAAAGGAAAGAAAGCCACATGTTACCCTGGGCTGGGGGAAGCTATTAATTCAAACGGTGGCGAATATGTGAAACAAAACGTTGTTATTGAACCAAACCTTATCACCTCTGAAGGACCCGGCACAACTTTGCTCTTCGCAATTGAGATCATCCGCACTACAAAAGGTGATAAGGTAGCAGAAGCCGTCTCTTCCGGTATGCTGGTTAATGATTAGACAATGCCAAGATGGCCAAGATTAACCGCAGTTTGATATCAAGATCTTTCAAGATGCTTGGTTTTCATATATCGTTTAATTTTCGTGAGCTACTTAAGAGTCCATCTCATAAAAATTTGAGAGCACCTGGTGCGGATTTGGGCGAGTGATTTTTTGGTCAAAAGCATGGCCATATCTACTATTTTTTAGTAATTTTGCTTTTGGAAATAAAACGTTACATAGTCGAATAAAAATCATAATGTCGAGCCATCGAAAAAAGAAAAAGAATGTTATCAAGGGCAAGAACTGTGGATGTTCCTGCACTTCCAACTTTTGTTCCGAGAGCGGACAGTCAACTAAGGAGAAACGACTTGAAAACACATGACGTCGTCGTTTCTTCTTTTCGGCATTATCATAAGTCCACTTTCATTGCTTTCCGAGTCTTGGTATTCAGGATTAGAGATATCCTATTCAATCCTAATTTGTTCCGTAGCGATGTATAAAGCCTTCCCGATTAAATCAGTGAAAAAGCGTATTGGATTTTTCATATTCTATCTTATAGTTTCGGGATTATTATACTTACTGATTATGTTAGGAATTGCAACGATAATAGTTTTTGACAAACAATATATGTTGTGATGTGACTACTCAGGTATGAACAAGTTGGAGTAGGAACATTAAAGATTTTTTGGCGCAGAACAGGCTTCGCCGTCACAGAACTGACAGAATTTCACAGAAATTTTTATATTTGGCTACGCTATTTTTTATAGCGCAGATCTTTATCAAGCTCAGAAATGAACTATTATACACGATAGCTGAGTAATTATGTTGTGATAAACGCATGTTAAATAAAGTCAAGACTTAAACACACTTATTGCTATAGTTGTCTTACAAATGATCGAGATATTTTCTCTGATTATTAATTGACTAAAATTTCTAAATATGAATATTATCAACAAAGGATTAGCTACAGCAATTTCTTGTGTGGCTTGTCTTGCAATTGTCAGTTGCAGTAACGATGAACCAATGCCGAACAAGATAAATGATGAGACCATATCAGAGTCTATTGAGGATTCTTATATGAGCAATACTAATACAGTTGTCTGGGATACAATTGTGTCTAATCAACTATCAAAAAATGAAATTTTTATAGGATCTCGTTATCTAGGAATACAAAATTGGAACTGCATTGGTAATCCAGCGGATATTTATCTGGGAGCAGTTTTTCCAGAGTCCACCTTTGGAAATAATTTCGACAGAGAAGTGACCGGCTCAAAAAATCCGATATTGGCATATACCGATTTCAGTGATCCTTTCATCTCAACCATAGAAAATCCATCCGGTGCAAATTACAACAAATTCATCAAACAAATAATCCGTTCAGATGAATATACGACCACCAAAAAGCCACAATTAAATCTCTTTAGAATTGCCAACATATCTAACTTAGATTCATTAAGAAATTTATTTAAATACAATAAGGATTTTGCAAAAGCAATTCAAGAGGTTGTCGAGCAAGACAAGAATTTTGACGATGTAAATAACTGGACAATCGGAGAAATTATTTTCAAGGGATTTAACGTCACTATGGATATACCGGAAACCGGTATTTTTATAAATAAAGACATTTCAGAGAAAGGTCTTGTGTATGTAAGGAGCATTACATACGGTGCCACTGCATATTTCGTTATCGGTAGTGATTTGCCTTTTTCCGATATTAAGGGGTTGCTCTCAAATTGGTCGGCGTTTGATGGGGATGAAAACAAGTTGAAAAACACTTCAATAACTATTTTCACCAATTCTTCACTTGGACAGAATGCCACCATCCACCATTCTTTCGAATCTCTGCACCACTTCTTAAATAATCCATACGATGAAGATGATTATGGATATCCGGTTTACTGCACTGGATGCTATCTTGAAGATAATTCCTTTTTTCACTAAAGAATGGAACTTTCATATTATTCAAGTTCCAAATCTTTCTCCCTTTTCTGAAGTTCGATTGAGATTCTCCCGCAGCGCTGGCTGTTATTGTGCAAGCCAGAACTCCGAACACAAAGGAGTGAAAAGGCAAGTTTCGCACAGAAAACACCTCCCTTCCGAGGCTCAAACATCACAAGGGAAAGCATCGTCTCCATCCCAAACCTTGGTGTGAAAAAAATATTATTTGTTTCACATAAATGTGAAATATTTGGTTTATCTTTGCGTTATAATAGAAAACAAGACATTATGAGTGAAGTTGAGCAGATGGCAGTGTGATAATTACAGAAAGTGAGATAGAAACAGACAAAACTTTTGAGTTATGAAAAGGGCCAAAACATCTTTACGTGAGCTTCTTGGTGAGATAAAGCCTGAGGAGAGAGCTGAGGCGCGTCTTTCGTTTCAGATTACAATGGATTTTCGAAATACAGGAAATTATCCATCTGTTAAGGAACGCGAGACACTGCAGAAAAGGCTGATCGGGTGTTTTGCCGATTTCATTGTCGATTTGAAGATGACTGGGGTAAAATTGAATATGGACGATATCGTGACGTGCATTCTGTCGTGCCTCAGGGAATCGAACGCACCCATCGCCGCTTGTCTTGGAGCGACCGACACTGCAATAAGGACCCGAAAATCTCGCCTGCGAGCAAAACTACCTGCTGAAATGCTTGATTTGCTTGATCTT
>WFLX010034614.1_pt1 | contig 12034 bp, 7 predicted proteins | sample 4967041 | NCBI WGS metagenome assembly WFLX01 (sample SAMN12857096, study PRJNA449069) | gut metagenome | isolation source: stool from male and female vole | host: Microtus ochrogaster | place: USA:Florida | collected 2017 | reverse complement strand
TGACGGCACCCTCTTCGCCCTCGAGCAGAGCGCTCGACTCAGCATACTGGCGATAAGCAGTGAACAGCGCAGCCTTCTTGGCGACAGCCTCGGCAGCAGTGGCAGCAACAGCAGCGGCAGCCTCCTCGGCAGCGGCCTTCTTGTCGGCGGCGGCATACTCGAAGCTCAGCGTTGCCACATAAGTCTTGGCATCGGCCAAAGCCTGATAGTCACCCTTGGCAACATTGAATGCATTCGTTGCATCGGTCAGGGCCTCGATGGCAGCGGTCAGAGCATCGGCAGAAGTCTCATCAACACCAGTATTAGCAGTGACGACATCAGACAGAGTGGTGCGCTCCTCACCCGTCACAACGGCATTAGCCTCATCGTTGAGTGCGTTCTGAGCAGCAGCCAAAGCATTCTGGTAGGCGGCAATCAGTTCTGAAAGGTCAATCTGGTTGCCCAGATAGGTCAGGCGGAAGTTATCCCAGATGACCCACTGTGTTACAGACGTACCCTTCACACCAACGGAGAGGGCACCGGTAGCAGCCACAGTCACCTCGATAGGATCGATGGTGTAGAGACCATTGGTGAACGAAGCAGAAGCATCGGCCATGCTGTTCTCAGTACCAGTCAACAGGGGGAGATCAACGGTCTTGTCATTAGCGAAGAACACAGGAGCAGGATCAGCCTCGCCATCCTGACGATAGAAGCCCTGAGCGGTGAGCAGATACTTACCGGCAGGAGCATTGGCCAGCACCTGAGAGATAGTGAAGGTTGAGTGCCAAGACTCAGCACACATGTTGGTATTGTCACCGCCATGCAGGTTCTTGTTGGTGCAGTCTGCACTCACATTCCAAGAGCTATCCACGCGCTTGTCGTTACGACCAAAGTTTNCACCNGGNATCAAGGAAGGTAGNATCCACGCCAGCCNCGGNANTAGCAGCCTNCANGGCAACCAGACGGTCGGCCAGTGTGCAGAACTTCCACATGGCAGCGTCGGTAGCCTCGTCAACCAGCATCACGAGGTCGTTCTCACCTGCAGCCAGGAACTGAGTGCCGTTGCTGATGGTNCAGTAGTCACCCACCTTCTCCACAGTCCAAGCGAAAGCAACACCNTCGGTGAACTCGCCATTCAGGAAGTGGTTAGCAGCGCTGTTTGCGATATTAGAGTCGAACGTGTACTTGCCCTCGGCGAGCGCAACGCCAAAGTCAATACCAGCAGTGTTCAGGATAGCACGAGTACCCCANGCATCACCGGCAGCCATNAACTTCTCTGCTTCCTTATTATATAAATAATAGGTGCCAGAAGCCACAGGAGGCTCAGTACCGATGGTCAGGCCAGAAGCATAGTAAGCCTGATAATAGCCGTCCTCTGAGAATGGATCAGGACTCTCCAGAATCATCTGGTCGGAAACGTACCAGTTGTAACCCTTCTCAGTGAAGGTGATATCACCGGTACCTACACCTGACGTATAAGCAAGTGTATAGATGCGGCTGCCGTTGCTCTCACGAATACCTACATACTGTCCGGCAGGAATGGTGAGCTTGCCATCGGCAATCGTACCCTTCACCCATCCCTCAGGAACGAGTGAGAACAGACCCTGAATGTAGACATCACTACCACTGCGACCAAGTTTCACAGTGCCGTTATAAGCTGCTGCGTTATTGCTGAGAGTACGTGTTCCCACGACGGGCAACTCAACAAGGGTCAAGCCCTCGGGAGCAGTCCCAATGTAAGAAGGAATCGTAAGCCATCCAATAGCACTCTCATTGGTCTCACCGGCAGCAGTGTAGATGCTCTTCACACCCATACGAGTNTAGGTCTTCACTGCGATGTCACTGATNTTGACGATGCGGTTAGCTCCGTCAACGGCGACGGTCTCGTCGGTGTAGGCAATAGGCTCGCCCACAGCANTCTGCTCACCGTTCACTTCAGCATAGAGCTGATAGGTAATCAATGCAGACTTGATAGCATTGCCGTCAACGTCCTGTGTGGGGATGTTTACATACACCTGAGCATAGCCCAGTTCAGCGTTATAGTGCCAGAAGTCGGTCACCGAAGGAGTGGCAGGCACGGCAGCCACCTCTTCAATCACAGGATAGTCGAAGGTAGAGCCATCGGTGAGAGCGATAGTAGCAGCCTCACGAACACCTCCATAGATATAACCCAGGTCAGATGCAACTCTCCAAGTACCNTTGAATACCAACTGAGTATCAGTTCCTTTACCNACAATANTTCCTTCTGTTGAGAATAATCCATAAGTTGAATTATAATANAACAGAACCTGCTCAGGAATCTCAAAACTTCTGTCGTCTTTCAGCGATGCAGCAACAGCAACGCCCTCGCCATCAAAATTCCAAACGAGAACTTCCTTTGTGTCAGCATCCTGTTCAATGGCCACAGCATAATTTTTGTCAGCATAAGTCATGCTACCATTGATAGGGAGAATNGATGACTCGCAATAGTTACCATAACGATANCCGGCATACTGGCCATCACCACCAATCATCANGCACCACAGACCATCAAAAATAATGACATTGCTGGCATCAATTGTACCTGTAATGTCGCCATCGCCTGAAGCATTGGCCATGACAATAGGACCATAGGANCTATGCATGTAAAGCGTGTCGCCATCAGCAATAGCGAACGTACCGTTCNCCTTGTCAACCGTAGCCTTGACAACCNNGGTNTGACCATAAACCAGTCCTTCCAGTCCAATTGTGTTGTCGTCAATCTTCGTGACAGTAANAACATTGGCTTCAGTAGCCGGTGTTGCGGGGTATAAACCTGCCGTCTGACTATAATCATAGGCATAGCTGCAGATCACACGTTCGCCTGCTAAAGCGTCGATGTCGACCTTAATAATTTTAGCTGGAGCCTTAGCTCTGGCCTTCATNGATGCCGTCTTCCCAANCTTTCCATTCACCGGATAGATTCTCTGCTCAGCGTTTGCTCTATCAGCAAGGCTAAGCTGGCCTTTCTGCCAGGGAGTCTGTGCATAGGAAACCACGGCCATGAGTGCCGCGATCAGCATGAAAGTTAATTTCTTCATAAGCTTTTCCTTTAAATTGTTAATGATAAGAGATAAAAAATAATAAATTAATGATTGTTTTCTGCCTTTTATGTATACGCCAAATCCCCTATCCATGAAGAGAGTATGCGTANAGGATGCAAATATAATCTAAATTCCTCTATAATAAAAACTTNTCTTAAAAAGAATGTCCGCTCTTTGTTCTTTTAAAAANTAATTAACATTCCATCATCAAACGGNGGATTCCATAAGCAAGTGCAANNTTATTCATTTTTNTAGAAATCATCTCATTGGGTGTTTTAAATCCATTCTTTTTTCTTGGCCTGTCGTTCAATTTTCGATTCACATAGTCCACCCATGCCTTTGAAATTCCCATGAAGTCTGCCTTCTTTGGTATATACTGCCTTATAAGCCCGTTGATGTTCTCAACCGCTCCCTTTTCCCATGATGAATACNGGTGCGTGAAGTAAACGGTGGTATTCAGTTCCCTTGCTATNACCTCGTGTGCCGTAAATTCCGTTCCGTTGTCCGTGATTATCATCCTCACCGGCAGCCCCGTCTCCCTCAGGCTTCTGACAGCGGCATGTGCCAGGGGCAGTGCCATCTTNCCCGTACTGANTTTCTCCATGATTAGAAAGCNGCTCTTCTTATCGACAAGTGTCGGTATCGCTCCCCTGCCGTCCTTGCCCACAATAGTGTCCATATCTCAGTCGCCGACAGACGCGCCACAGTCCCTGAAAGGACATTCNTCAATGGACACCCTGTTGGGAATAACACTTTTCGCGCAAGTAATCCCACAACTTCCTAAAGAAAATATCAGGAAGATAATCAAGACAGCCCGTTATCAACCTACCTCATTCCAACGGATACCATCCCATAATTTAATGTGGGTTTATAAATATTCTCAAAGTAGGATGTACGAGTCATTCTCCATACAAGACGGTAAAGACCATTGCAACAGAGGCTGAACGATGCGGCATAAGTCATCCACAGCTATATCACAATACAAATTGGTATAGCACTTCCACTTATTTCTAAGAACAGCTGACTATAGAGTGAATTATTACCGGGAAACACCCGGTTTCCCATTGACAAGTCCCACCGCTATACTTTTTNTGTTTTTTATCAGCAATAAATGCAGTACATTGGCCGATGTGAACCAAGTCAGGAAATATTTTCAGGTTCTGTAAAGTCTTTCAGGACTAATCTTATGAAAGTGTGAAGTGATTCAGGAAATAACAACAAATTGTGTGAAGTAAATTTAGGCATAGTCACTCCGTTGTCTTCAGGCAATGGANTATCAAAGCCATCAGGCAACGCTATTTCACATTTGCGACTGCTACTNCATGTAGTCGGATCACCCCCCGTCAAGAAAGATGCCACAAAACTATCGCCTGGAATTGTTACCTTGCCGTTAGATAAANTGCNATATTTTGATCCGTCCATTCCGTTCTCAGCACAATTTTGAGTCACTGTTATTATTGTACCATCAGTACTCACAGTAGAATATGGTGAAATACATACCTCTCCCGGATTTTCAGTATTTATAGTAACATAATCTGCATCAGTATATATCTTCGCACAGTATCTATCGGGGTGTTGCACGGATTTTTCTATTTTAATATCCCCTTCTACAGGTACAGACTGCTCATTTATTTTCCACGTCCAAAACGGGTCTACCCAATGCCCTTTTCCAATATTGACCCAAGTTTCTGGAGTCGGAGTATAGTCAAGCACTCCATCAGGAAATACTATTTTATGTATCTTAGAGGAATACGTCCCATCTNATGGATACGATATGTTGTTACCGCTACTGCTACCGCTGGTTATTCTTTTCACAACAAAACTTCCGATGGGAAATTCAATCGTATTATTTGCAGATATCTTTCCATAATATCTGCTATCGGCACCATTTTCCGGACATCTTTGAAAAACATGATAATAATAATTATTAAGTAAGTCGTAAAAATTAATTTATACTAAGCCACATGAGCAAAATTGATATTGAGTTCAGATCCAAGAGCTGCCAAAGCTCGATTGGTTGCATAGAGCAAGGAATCTGTGGAGACATAATCCGCAGGCCTAAGCCATTTGCCCTTGAGGACTCACCACAGCGTCTTAGCTATATTCAGATGAGGACTATAAGGAGGAAGAAAGAAGAGGAACAAACCTCGTTTCTCCCATATCGGACGAAGCTCCTTCATGAGCTTACATCTGTGAACACTGGCATTGTCAAGTACTACAAATGTATCCTGCTGAATACATAGTGACAGCTGATCAAGAAAATCAGCGATCTTTTCAGCCGTCATATTCTCCGTTGTGGAGAACCCGTGATAACGGTTATTATGGTCAATCATGCCGAAGAGATTGAGTCTAAGACCTCTCTCAGAAGGGATGTACACATCCTCATCACNGAACTGCCAGCCATAGGGCACATAACCTTCGGTGCAGATATGACTTTCATCCCCGTAATAGAGATCAATGAGTCCGGCAATGGCCTGACGTTCGAGTTCTTGCAGCTTCTCGGTCTTATACCCATAGAGCTGCGGCGAGGGTTTACTCTTGGGACGTTTTCTTATACGTCTATATCTCGCGCCAATGCGGATAAAAAAGCCCTGAAGGTGTTCTCGCTCGCCTCCTTGCCCGAGGCCTGCTGCCAGGCTTCTTTCGCGTTCTTCACACTCTGTCTGTCGTTCTCGATGGCAATGCGTACGGCTTCCTTGTCCGAGCAGTCCATGATTGGTCTCCTTCCTCGTCCAGGACGTGTCTCCAGGCCTCTGATTCCTTCGGCCTCGAAACGCTTTACCCAGGAATTGACTGATATATGGGTCATTTCTGTCTGTAATCCAACTTGCTTTGATGTCAGACCGGTTGATTTCAGAAGCACGGCGCGACAGCGCATACGGAAGGCGTGGTTCTTGCCGTGGCGAAAGCCTTCCTCTAATTGCAAACATTGCTGATCTGTCAGTTGTATAACTTTGATTTTTGCGATAGTCGTAAGTGTTTATGTTTATAACGCACAAAATTACGCAAAAATTTTGATATAAACTAATTTTCAACATCTACTTAACAGAACTATATTCGCCTAAATTTCTGCTAAAAAAATACCTTACAGCCTTTCGGTCGTTACGGAACACCGTGAGACGCAAACAGCTTCGCGGTTTCCGAGTTATGTCAATCCTTGAAAGACCCAGCATTCAGCCAAATATAGTTCATTATGTCGGCGGGGCTCCGAAAATTGAACGACCCACCCCNCAGGTGACCCGCGATTTGGGCTTTTACCTGCCCAACAATCTCACTCCGCCTTTATGACAACTCTCCNCNCAAATTTTCAGAGCGGAGCTNACATCAATTCCTGCGAGAACCATTCTTCCGAAANCGAAGCACCAAGGTCCATCAATCCGACAACAAAGCCATTTCAAAGAGCGATTCATTCTTTCCGACGGGCAAACCCCGAAAGAAATTTTGACTAATCTCTATCCCCCTGCGACGTCTAAAAAATATAATCAGATCCCATAGCCNGTTTGAAAGCGGTCTGACTGACCCGCCACCGGTTATGGGATCTGATATGAAATAACGGAAAATATATCTGTTCACTCCAATAATGAATCTGCGAGACGGCATCATTTTCTCTGCACCGATCTCCAGTCTTCACCGAACAGAGCTACTATATTATTCCACCCACACTTTCTTTACATGAACACTACCATCCTTACATTTTTCGCGAACGATGACCAATCCCGGCCGAAGCGCTGACAACCGAAGCCCCTGCAAGCTATAATAAGAGACTGAAACCACATCCGCCTCCCCTGCCTGCGGCAATTCGGGCAACGAAGTTCCGTCCGCTGCACGACGCAAGGCCGCCTGAACACCATAATAGGCCGGCTTAGCCTCCAAAGATGCAGTATACAGCAACGGCTGATTCTCACGCCAAGAATAATTATCGGAAAGTCCCCAGATCATCAAATTCGGACAATGGGGCATACTCATCGCAATGCGGGTCACCGCACGGTATTCACGGGCCTGACGAATAAGAGCATCGGAAGCCTTCGGATCGTCCAACGCGATATCCAACTCGGTAATGATACAATTCAATCCCAAATCGGCATAACGCTGCATATTGCCGGCCAACTGAACCGTATCCAGTTCCCCTACCGTAATATGACACTGTAACCCGACTCCATCGATCGGAATACCGCTTTCCTTCAAACGTTTGGCCAGATTATAGAATGCCTCCGTCTTGGCCTTTCCCTTAAACTCGACACCGTAATCGTTCAAATAGAGCTTCGCATCCGGATCGGCCCGATGNGCATACACAAATGCAGAATCGATAAAGTCCTCTCCTACACCNGTAGCCCACACCGAAGGCCGGAGGTCATAGCCGGACGGATTATTCCGGATGGCACTCTGATTGTCATCCAGACATTCATTGACGACATCCCACTCCTTGACACGCCCTTTATAGTGTCCCACGACATTTTTAATATGATTTTCAAGAATGGAAAGCAATTCCGCACGGCTGAAGCCATGAGTATTCTTCTTGCCGTCGGTCGTGAGCCAGTCCGGAACCTGAGAATGCCATGCCAATGTATGTCCGCGCATCTCGATACCATGTCGTTCGGCGAAGTTGACCAATCGGTCGCCGTGGTAATAGCTAAACTCTCCGCGGGAAGGCTCCAACGCATCGAATTTCATCTCATTCTCTGCCACGACCATGTTAAACTGTTCGGCGATAAGGGCTGTCTGAGCCACGGCATCGTCATCCACATTGATGCTCCATACAGGTACAGCCACACCGATCCTTTTTCCAAGACGGGAAGCATAATCACGCAACGGAGTGGTATCCGACGTCTGCAGGAAATCATCATCATCGTCATCATTGCCGCCTCCGCCACCGGTGCCAGGATCATCATCATCGAAGACGACATCTCCCTGACCGCCGTATTCCAGCGACACGACACGGGCCACCAGGCTGAAGCCCTGCTCCGAGGTGCGCTCCTCCACTTCCCAGGTGTAGGCCTTAGGATATTGCACACGGAAATTCCATGTCTGATCATCCAGCGAGGTCTTGCCGGAGGCTGTAAGCAATGTAAACTCATCGCCGACATTCAGCTGCGCATCCTCCGCCAGTACCAACCGGACACGGGGAGTCTTGTCGGATACGGTAAAATCCTGTTCGATATTATAATAATCGAGNGAACCGGAAACNTCNACCTTGTCATAAGACTGANCGCNGNCCAACTNNAAAGAAAGCAAAGAAGAGGGACGCAAACGAAGTGTGACAGGACGATTGTTCGCATAATCGGCAAAATNCANNGTACCGATACCGGCACTACCCGGCTCAAGCTGCCCATATACATCNGTGACAGCNGCAATGCTNCCCGTTCCACCCAACACGGCGCCCTTGAACACAAATACCCCTGTCGCAGTCNCTGCTGCCGGAGTACCGACAGCGCCNGACAACCGCTTGCTCCGGGCCTCCTCCGCGTCATTGTCAATAAGCANACAACCTTCCATGATCCGGAGAGCGCCGCTGATGCAATTATTGTTACCCGTGATCCGATAAGTACCCGCGCCTTCTTTAATCAGGCCCACTTTCTGATCAGCATACGGCCGGCCGTTCTTTTCCGGCGGCGCAATCATTCCTGCCAGAGTAGCGTCTGTACCGCTGCAACCCACCAAGAAATAAGACTGCGGCGTGGAGGCCTTGAAATATCCATAAATACGGCTTCCNGNCNCCATCTNCAACTCGCCNATACGGAANCCGCGGGTTCCNGATTCACAGGCCAAGGCCGATCCGTCATGCATCACGAGACGGTTGTTTTCAAAAGTACGATTGACCTTGTCCGAAGCCAGCGAAGCCTCTACTTCTTCGGGATTGAACGTCTTGCCACCATGTCCCAACACGAGCCCGTAGAATCCGGCATTCGGCACGACCTTCCGGTAAGGATACAGATGGACATCTCCTGTAAAACCGCTCCAATCCGGATAAGATGCGCCTTTGGCATTACCCAGATAAGAGCGTTCTCCGCCACTGAAAACATCCAGCCTTCCGCTACCTATCATATTTGACATCCAGTAACTATAGCGGGNCGTAAACACAGTGAGCCGGCGATCGGCCGGCACCTGTATCGGCGTAGAATAAGAGACATAATCGCTTGTGGCCGAACAGAAGTCAAGCGTATCATTGTCAAATATCAGATAATCGTCATACTTCCCGGCCAATGTGATATTGTCGATATAGTAATCCGTATTCTCCGAATTATATCCGAAGTGCAGGACCGCCGAATTATTCGATTCGCTCACCGATGCAAGCGGATAACTTTTCTCCAGCCAGGAACCGGTAGCACCCTGATACGGCCAGCCGTCATCATCGTACAGATGGTCCTGCCCGTAATAGACATCGAAATGCTTCCAATCCCCGCCCTGATCTTCTGCAGGACGGTAAAGATTCAGTTTCAGATAGTCATAACCTCCGTCTGACAACTTCTGCCTGACAGCTTCGGACAAAGGAACCTCGACAAACGTATTCCAGCCTTTCAGCGAAATATGCAAAACCTTGTTATTCGCATTCAACGGATCTGCCTCGACAACGGCACTGGAAGTGATTTCCGAACCATAAAAATTCCATAAAGCAAACTCCTGGCCGATTTCCAGATCCTCAAAATCGCAAAGGACAACCGGCCGCGCATCGGCGGATCCGGGCACACCCAGCAAACCGGACACGGCAAGTGTCCATCCCAAATAGATTTTTTTATTCAAAAACATAGTATTCATTATATATTTATCGGTAATTTCATTTCTAAAACAGACTCTCGAAAAGTCCAAAAGCAGACAGGATAATCCGGACACAACCCTGAATCGTCATCCGTTTCACCTGTCTGCCTGTATGAATTCTGTTCAAAACCCTATACGCCCAACTGCACCGTATAGGTCTTGACAATTCCCTTATAATCGAACTTCACGACAGCGCTTCCGTTCTTCGATGCGGGCTGTGTAATTTCGATTTTTACCCCCGGATCGCTCGAAGAGGCCGTAACCACCGGCGTGCCGACAACATCGGCAGGAAGAGTATATTTCGCCTCATACCGGTCATATCCGACAATGCCATTCGCATTCGTCGACCTCACGGGAGTATCCGGTAGAGCCACCGTCTTTCCGTTCACCATGATTGCCACAGTGGGGACAGCGGGATATTCCAGTTCCCGGTTCTTCATACTGAAGCCCAATCCTTGCAATTCACATAATTCATCCCGACTATTGCCCTCTGCAACCAGATAAATGGCATGTTTCTTATCCAAGCGATCAACAACCTCCGATACATCGACAGTAAACCGAGTAACCTCATGTGCAGAACCGGCGGGAACAACGATTTCGCCGATTTCTTTTCCTTTCCAGACATCATTGTCCCAAGGTCCGTCGAGCCATACATGCACTTTGAACGCCTTGTCAGTCTTCGGCGTGACGAACAGATTGAAAGCCGTCTTGTTGTTTTTCTTAACGCCATTGAAAGCCGGCTGTCCGTTCTTCGTCTTCTTCAATCCGCCAAAACCGAAATATTTATAACCTACGATATCGCCGCTATGGACATTGACCGGCATGCTGTTATCCCAGATATCCCAGGAATCCTGCTGACTTCCGACATTGGACAAGTAGCAGGCATATCCTGCCGAATAATATTTATAAGGATCCATACCATAAATCTGGAATCCTTCGGAAGTTACTTCGGCACCGGTATAGACATCGCCGTTAGAGGCCTTGGCCTCCCATATACCATCTTCGGCGAAAGGATCATATCCGCGAATTACGACCTTGCCGCCTTCCGCTACCGGGGTTTCATCCCANGTGATAGTAACAGGGGCCACCATAGCCTGCCTTGCAAAACCGAAGCCACGGGGAGGACGATGATAAAAAACATACCACTGCCCGTTTACTTCCTGCAAACTACCGTGGGTATTATGTGCCGCATTCGTGGCCTGCAGCCGGCTGCCATCCTGATTAAGTACCACGCCGCGGGAATCCACCAATACACCGCCGCTGCGCCAGGGACCGAGCGGAGAATCTCCGAACGCATAGCGTAAGGTCGAATTAGTACTGCCCAGACCGTAATCGGGACCGGAATAGCCGGAAAAAATCATTACATACTTATTCCCGATCTGCCGGATGGAAGAAGCCTCGAAAAAGTTGAAATCACCCAGTTGCTGTTCCTTATACAACGCAGGATATTCTGTTCCGGCAGGATCCTTGACAACGCCATATCTTGCGCTGGCAGGAATAAAATAGGGAATAATCTCCGTTCCGGGACGGACAGAATACATCGTATTCTGATCCAGCTGTGCCGCCATCGAACGCTGAAAACCCCAGAAGCCATAGGCACGGAAGCCGATGTTATAGTCAGGATCTTTCGGATCGGTGATATTCTCTACGAAAATCGAAGGATCGAATCCCAGCACACTGCCGGGCACCGTACGCGTCCCGTCCTCATTCAAGTTGACCGGAGTAAAAGGTCCGTCGGGACGGCTGCTCTTGCAAACCATCGCCTCACGATTATATCCACGGCTGTGAGGATAAAGATAGTAATTCTTGACGCCATTTTTATCCTTGATTTCCACCAGATCGGGGGCATACATGACATCCCACTGATTCTGGATATGATAAGTAAAGATAGCGCCCTCATCGCGCCAGTCGGTCAGGTCTTCCACAGGAGCGGACCACATCCGTATATCCGGGCCGCAATAGCTGTCTAACCGCAGATCATGGGAACCGATAATGTACAAACGATATTTGCCGGGATGATCGGGATCCTCGAAAACACGGGGTTCTCCATCAGGAAGATGTTCCCAAAGCGGCAAATAGGGATTACCCGTACCGACGATGCTCCCATCGCCTTTCGCCTGGCGGGCACCCGTTACGGGCTGAACGGCCAGGCCGGCCAATACCGCACAAGATAAAACGATGTGCGAAATCCTCAAATTCAAAATTTTCTTATTCATAATGTTTTTCTATGTTATATATAT
>WFLX010270736.1_pt1 | contig 12039 bp, 12 predicted proteins | sample 4967041 | NCBI WGS metagenome assembly WFLX01 (sample SAMN12857096, study PRJNA449069) | gut metagenome | isolation source: stool from male and female vole | host: Microtus ochrogaster | place: USA:Florida | collected 2017 | reverse complement strand
GATTTTCTCAGAGCCGGTTTATTTTGTTCTGCGAATCAGCTTCTTTCCTTTTGAGATAATGATGCCTCCTTGACCATTATCACGGATGCCGTCAAGTCGGTAAGTGGGAGCGCCAACAGACATATCATCAGTAATGGCATTAACTCCCGCCTCTTTCTCATAATCAAAAATGACTTCGCCGTCAGAGGTTACTTTGGTAAGCCGTCTGATTTCGCCGTCTAAATCATTTTCAAAATTGGTAAGAGGCCCCTGGTAGGAACCAATTCCGTTATACCATATCGCTTGGGAATAGCTGGCATCAGTTTGAGGCAGATAGGTAGAAAAGAAGAAGACACCATCCTCAAAAGAGACATTTCCGAAAGAATTCTCTATCTTATTGCATTTAACCACTACAGATTCAGGCCTACTCTCAACCCTACTCTCAATCAGCTATCAATAAAAACAAGCAGTCTGCCAATTATTGCTTCAATCGAACCATAGTAAGACTATTTTGTTAAAGATTAAACACAAATTACTTCCACACAATCTTAAACAGACCCACAATGAAAAAAATTTCACTTATCCTCTCTCTCCTGGCGATTGCTCTCTCGGCAGCCGCTGCAAGTCATGATAGCCGCCATAAGACTGACTCCATCTTTAATTCTGTGCGCCAACTATACACCCAGGGCAAAATTTCCACTGACAGTGTTGTCAGCCTCGCCCTATACCATAAAGGCTGGAGTCCGCAAGTGGCTGAAAAATGCCTAAAGCTTGTGGCTGACAACAGTCTGCGAAGCAAGATGGAACTCGGNGTNCTATACGCCTTCTCACCNGAATTCAATAAGAAAAAATCAGACGGTGTGAAAATATTGCAGGAAGTGGCNAAATCGGGCTACAATGATGCAAACGCCTATTTAGGTCTATATTACTTCCAGCATCGTGACTATAAGAAGGCCAAAAGCTGCTTTGATGCCTTGAAGACGATGAAATACGGATTTGACCACACTGCGTTGGCCAACATGTATCTTAACGGCGACGGTGTGCCCGAAGATTATGTAAAGGCCCGTGAGAATTACCGTCAGGCAGCCCTTANNGGATACCCTCGCGGCATGACCCTTTACGGCTTCAACCTGCGCACCAAAACAGGAGGCCAGATCAGCTATCCCGATTCTTTCTTCTGGCTATACATAGCCGGCGACCTCGGCGAAGNCGCTGCCAGAACCGCACTTTTCCNCCCACGACGCAACCANACCCCTGCCAACACCGAGACTGCCCAAAAGGCACAGGAGGCCCTGCAATGGATAGAGCAGGTGCANACNGGCAANAAGATACAGAACGAGCCAATCTATAAAGACGGTTTCCTTCCCAGCTTGAAGGATCGGGAGAAAGCTGCGGAAGAAGGCNACGACTGGGCACGTTTCTATCTCGGCAGCATGAANTATAACGGCGACTTCCTTAACCAGAACTACACACAGGCCATAAAGTATTATGAACCTATAGCAAAAAATGGCAAACTGCCTCACAGCGTGCTCGCTGTGGTCAATGAGCGGCTTGCAGAAATGTACCGTGAAGGAAAAGGCACGAAAGCCAACCCGGCCAAGGCAGCCCAACACACCCGCATAGCCGCCCATTACGGCAATCTCCCCGCTTACAAGATATTGGAAGGCATTCCTGAATAACCTTATTTAGTATTATTCTGCGGCACACACGTAATTATTCAGCGGACACACAAAATAAATGTTAAAGAATGTTTAAATAGGTTTTATCTGATTAAAAAGACATAATTTTGCAAAATAGACTTATCACATAAACTTTAATCTTCTAATATTGGTAAATATGAACAATCAGAACTTACCTCCCTACCCTCCGCAGATTCCACCGGGCAACAACCTTGTATGGGCCATCCTGACCACAATCTTCTGCTGTCTGCCGTTCGGTATAGTGGCAATTGTCTACGCTGCCAAGGTTGACGGCCTATGGGCAGCCGGCGACTACGACGGAGCTTATGAAGCATCACGCAAAGCCAAGAACTGGTCAATCATAGCCGCAGCTGTAGGCGGCCTCGTCATCCTTGTCTATGTCATCCTTATGTGCGCCGGCGTAAGCCTTATCGGCATGCAAGAGATGCAGGCACATTAATGACAGGCACGTTAATGATGGTAAAGACCTTGACGGGAAAACACTGATGATGCACAGCAATCCCGATCAGCCAAAACAAAAAAAACTCACCACTGCTGCTGTTGCAGCGGTGGTGATTCTTCTATTGTGCCTGTATGCATGCCTTGACCCTGCCGACAGCGACTGGGGCCGGTTCTTCCCCAAATGTCCTGTCAANCTCCTCACGGGACTCCAATGTCCGGGGTGCGGCATACAGCGTGCAGCCCATGCCCTGCTGCATGGCGACGTTATCGGCGCACTTAGNCAGAACTGGTTCCTNATATTTTCNATCGGTTATCTTATCTGCCTGGTCCTCACAAAATATTTCTGCAAGCCTTTCTCCNCAATCCGCAAATTCTTCTGGGGACGCNCCGGATGCGCCCTCTATATCGTGCTTTACATCGCATGGTTCATAGTGCGCAATCTTTTACACATATAAGTCGCCCCGATTAAAATCACAAGCTGCCCCTTTCACACAATTTAACATTGATTACTGAAATTTTTCTCTAATTAAGATAAAAATGTAAAACAAAATCATTAATTTTGCAGTTGATTTATAGAATTCTATTTCTTATGGCTTTCCGGAAGCCTGACGAGAAGATTCAATCTACAGGTAATTTAGACAATTTTCAAAAACTCTTAATTATAATTTATATATGGCACAGATAGATTTGGCCCAATATGGCATCAAAGATGTCAAAGAGGTTATCTACAATCCCTCTTATGAGGAGCTTTTCAAAGCTGAGACAGATCCTTCCCTCGAAGGGTTCGAGAAAGGCACAGTAACTGAACTCGGTGCTGTCAATGTAATGACAGGCGTCTATACAGGACGTTCACCCAAAGATAAATTCATCGTACTTGACGACAACTCAAAAGACAAAGTATGGTGGACTACTGAAGAATATAAAAACGACAACAAGCCTGTAACCGAGAAGACTTGGGAGGCTGTCAAAGATATCGCAATCAAAGAGCTCTCAGGCAAGAAGCTCTACGTGGTTGACCGCTTCTGCGGCGCCAACAAAGACACCCGCATGGCTGTCCGCTTCATCATGGAGGTGGCATGGCAGGCTCACTTCNTNACCNACATGTTTATCGCTCNTACTGANGAAGAACTCANAGACTTCAAACCCGACTTCGTGGTCTACAACGNTTCTAAGGCTAAAGTCGAGAACTATAAGGAACTCGGTCTTAACTCAGAGACAGCAGTGGTGTTCAACACTACTTCCCGCGAACAGGTTATCATCAACACATGGTATGGCGGCGAGATGAAGAAAGGTATGTTCTCAATGATGAACTATTACCTTCCCCAGCAGGGTATCGCTTCCATGCACTGCTCTGCCAACACTGACAAAGACGGCAAGAACACAGCTATCTTCTTCGGTCTGTCAGGCACTGGCAAGACTACCCTTTCAACTGATCCGAAGCGTCTCCTTATCGGTGACGACGAGCATGGTTGGGATGATAACGGCGTGTTCAACTTCGAAGGCGGCTGCTATGCTAAGGTNATCAACCTNGACAANGANAGCGAGCCCGANATCTACAANGCTATCCGTCGNNACGCNCTNCTNGAGAACGTNACTGTNGACNNAGANGGCANNATCGACTTNGCNGACAAGAGCGTGACTGAAAACACCCGCGTCTCTTATCCTATCAACCACATCGAGAGCATCGTGGCTCCTGTTTCCGCAGGCCCGGCTGCCAAGAATGTGATCTTCCTTTCAGCTGACGCATTCGGTGTGCTTCCTCCGGTTTCTATCCTTACTCCGGAGCANACCCAGTATTACTTCCTGAGCGGCTTCACCAGCAAGCTCGCCGGCACAGAGCGTGGCATCACAGAGCCGACTCCTACTTTCTCTGCATGCTTCGGCCAGNCATTCCTTGAGCTCCACCCGACTAAATATGCTGAGGAACTCGTTAAGAAGATGCAGGCTAACGATGCCAAGGCTTATCTCGTCAACACCGGCTGGAACGGCACAGGCAAGCGTATCTCTATCCGCGACACACGTGGCATCATCGACGCTATCCTTGATGGTTCTATCCTGAAAGCGCCGACTAAGCAGATTCCTATCTTCGACTTCACCGTGCCCACTGAGCTGCCCGGTGTAGATCCGNAGATCCTNGATCCGCGCGACACTTACGCTGACCCGAAAGAATGGGAAGAAAAGGCTACCAAGCTCGCTGAGATGTTTATCAAGAACTTTAAGAAATTTGAGTTCAATCCTGCCGGCAAGGCTCTCGTGGCAGCAGGTCCGAAGCTTTGATAATTGAAAACAAAATTTCATAATTAGGATTTTCCCAATTCTTAATTATGAATTCCAACTCATCGAAATGGGAGACTTTCACATGTGAAAGTCTCCCATTTTTTATTGTGCATTCTTTATTATGCAAAATTATGCAAACCCAACACTTCCCGTCTATCTACAAGTCAATATAAACGAATCACCAATCCTTCCAGACTCATATTGGCCTCCAGAGGAGCATTTACAGCTATGCGGAAGAAACGGCAGTATGGTGACCACAAACCGGAAACGGTGCTTCTGTCAGCCAAGGCTATGCGCCGCCAATGAGTCAGATCAAGACTGCCATATATGGCTACCTGCACTGATTCCGCCACACGACTGCCCCTAAGCGACAAAGAGTGTAACCGTTTTCTATCTTCCCCATCATTCAGTTTCAAGGGCCGTGTGACGAATATTCCCCTATTGCCAATCTCCGGAGAAGGTTCCCCGATAGGATCCCATTCTTCGGGTAGGAATTCTTTCCATGAATCATCCTCGCCACTTACAGCCTCCACGTCATCACAAACCGCCACCTTTGTTCCCTCTATCATGACTATCTGCCCTGCATCTGTCACAAAGCGCACTCCTGTCGGCAATAATTCCAATGACGAAGCATCACGAAGCCGATAACCGCATATGAGGCCCGCATCACGGAATGTGCCGTCATCCATCTCTTTCAATAGAAACACGCCTTCGGTTGTAAACGCATATGAAGTAGGTGATGTAGTAGCCACCAATCCTGATGCACGGAAGGCCCGGCAGATAGCTATGACCTGCCCCACATCGAGGAGCATCTGCAAATTATCGGGGAAAAGGCGATGGCTTCCTTTCGTGCTTCTCCACACTGTCCCGGGCAGATGCAGGCATTTATTATCCGGATGAATATCTTGAATATCAATATTTTGTCTACTTTCAGAAGCAGATTGGCCAAATCCTCCCCAATAGAAACAACCCCACATTTTAGGATGCCGGCGCAATGGCAGGGAATAAGCGGATCTGCCTCTGGAGTATTGGAATCTGCCCGCACCCGGGTCGGGATGAAACACCCATCTGGGNGTATAGTCCGATACATCTGACGTATCATTTGAAGTGGTAATATCATTGGAATAGGGAGTCACAAGAGCCAAAGGCAAAAGTACGGCTGGAGTACGGAGCAGGTTCCAAGCTGTAATTCTGCCCGAAAAGAAGGTATGTCCTTCAGCAGTTACGTCTGAAAGATGTGCGAAGTCCGGAATGTAGGTTTCCAGTGATGATAATATCCGTAAGCCTCCACAATTGAATTCCACGTTCTCAAAATCCGGCATGGTCGAGAGTTGCGTAAGATCTATCTCGCCTATCAGAAAAAAAGACTCTGTCTGGATAATGTTTTGGGCAACTATGGCATCATCCACCGGATCCGGCTGCCATCCTTGCACAATCACCGATGGCCACACCCGGTGCTCACAAGCACTGCCGAGGGAGTCCATAGAATGCGTGAAATTCTTACATTCCACCCTGTGATAACCTTTGGGCTGCCCCTTGGGGTCATATAAAGGAAGCGCCTTTGAGATAAAAATGTCAAGATGCGTGATAACCCCGTTCCATTTCTCAGCTAACTCCGGCATCTTTACCCTCAATTGCAATCTGCACGCTGCCGCCACGATGCTCATTTTCATGGTGCTGACTGAAAAGTCGGCACTCCCCTCCACCATTGGTGCANCCGAATTGGGAATCATGAGAATCGGAGGCGAAGGACATATATGGGTGCCGTCAGCAACCCGGTAGGCACTCATTACAAAAAACGGTTGTGTGAAAAGATTCTGTCGCGAAGCAGCCGCCTCAAAATCTGCCAATACCTCCATCGCCCGCACTCCCCAGTCTTTTTCACCCGGGGTCTCNNCTTTTCCGACNGTTGGNGCATCCGCTATCTTTGACGGGAGCGTGTCGGGATGAATGTGCCACCCTTCAACCACACTCCTCAACAACGAGAACTCAACCTCCGGACGTGGTGGTCTCTGCAATTCTCCACCGGCAAAAGGTGAATCTAAAAGCAGGGGCAAGCGATTGGCACCGGAAGAATCATATGGCCTCAGACACCCATTTTGAAAACATAGCTTCACCGTGCCCGCAATCTCTCCGTCTGCACAGGCAAAGTCGCTCTTTGCCGACCGCGACCTGAAAGGAATGGAATAAATTTTATCACCCATAATTTTATTTTTTANGAGGNCGTGTCAATTAGCATGACAATTAGCACACAGTCCCTGAATTTCTTAATTACGGGCAAAAATAAAGCCCCATTCCGGGGCTTTATCCTTATTTTGAAATCTTAATGCAGTAATTTGTTTTGAAATCTTAATGCTGCAATTTGAATCTTACTCTGCAATAAGCAGGAAATAATTTTTCTTGCCACGCTGGGCGAGAAGATATTTGCCGTTGAGAAGCTCTTCGGCAGTGATCACGGCGTTAGGATCACTCACCTTTTTCTTGTTGATGCTCACGCCCCCNTGCTGCACCATCTTCCGGGCCTCACCTTTTGAGGGGAAGACACCGCTCTTTGTGGCGAGAAGTTCAAGCACCGGTATCCCGGCCTCGAGTTCCGACTTGCTGATATTGAATGTCGGGACACCTTCAAACACCTCCAGAAGAGTCTTCTCATCAATATTATGCAAAATCTCGTCTGCCTTATTGCTGAAAAGGATCTGGCTCGCCTCGACAGCCGCGTTGTAATCAGCCTCGCTGTGCACCATAATTGTAACTTCCTTCGCAAGGCGTTTCTGCATTGGTCGCTGTCCGGGATCCTTGGCATGCTCCTCAACCAACGCTGCGATTTCTTCCTGAGGGAGAGCTGTGAAAATCTTCAGATATTTCTCGGCATCGGTATCGCTGACGTTAAGCCAGAACTGATAGAACTTATAGGGAGATGTGTAACGTGGGTCAAGCCATACGTTGCCGCTCTCTGTCTTACCGAATTTGCCGCCGTCAGCCTTAGTGATAAGAGGACAAGTGAGTGCGAAAGCCTCACCACCGAGTTTGCGGCGGATAAGCTCAGTGCCTGTAGTTATGTTGCCCCATTGGTCAGAGCCACCAAGCTGCAGCTTGCAGTCTTTCTGCTCGTAGAGAGTGAGGAAGTCAAACCCTTGGAGGAGCTGATACGTAAATTCGGTGAAGCTCAACCCATCGCGTGCCTCACCGTTAAGACGCTTCTGCACAGAGTCCTTGGCCATCATATAGTTTACAGTGATGTGCTTGCCGATCTCACGTGCAAAGTCAAGGAAAGTCACGTCTTTCGTCCAGTCATANTTGTTGACCATCTCNGCNTNGTTAGGGGCNTCGCTNTCAAAATCNAGGAATTTNGAGAGCTGCTTCTTGATNGCCTCCTGATTGTGGCGNAGGGTNNNCTCGTCNAGNAGATTNCGCTCNNNGCTCTTNCCNGAGGGNTCGCCNATCATNCCNGTGGCGCCTCCNATNAGNGCGAGGGGTTTATGGCCGCAACGCTGGAAATGGCGGAGCATCATCACTCCGCAGAGATGGCCTATGTGAAGGCTGTCAGCCGTCGGGTCGATCCCGAGATAGGCTGTGGTCATGCCCTTTTTAAGCAATTCGTCTGTGCCCGGCATCACGGTATGCACCATGCCGCGCCATGTCAGTTCTTCAATAAAGTCAGTTTTCATTATGATGTCGTTTTAATTATTTACGATGTAATACATCACGGTCTCGCCTACCGCCTGGAGAGTGTTGCGGTCAATACCGTCAAGATTATCATTAACCGTATGCCANTCAGGATCAAANCCCACTTCATCGGCAGGATGATATTCNATAATGTCTACAGTGGGAATGCCATGCTCTATCAATTGGACATGATCATCGGTCACGGCTCCGCCAAATTGGTTGAGAAACAGGTTTCCATAGCCTAATGACTCAGCAATGCCCCACAATGACTGCGCGAGGCGCGGGGCTGCCTGCTCTGAGAAATACTCCCGACAGAACACCGCATTCTTTCCTCCCACCATATCAAGAAGAATGGCCTCACGTGGCATATAGTTATCAACCGGAAGATGCTCCATGAAATATCTTGCTCCCATTGCCCATGACTGCTCATCGCCTTCAGTGCCCCAGTCTTCAGCATCCACAAAAAGCACATCAATTCCCTTGCCGGGGTTCTTGAGTGAAAGCTGTCTGGCTATCTCCAGAATTACCCCCACGCCGCTTGCGCCATCGTTGGCACCGTCAACGGGAATCTTATGATTGGCAGGATCAGCATCCTGGTCAGCCCATGGCCTACAANCCCAATGGGCAAGGAGNAGCACACGGTCATCCTTCTCCGGATTAAACTGCCCGAAAATATTCAGTGCGTTCAGTTTCGTGCCGTCAAAAGCCTTAAGTTCCGCACGCTGTTCCACGACTTTCATTCCTCGCTTCCTCAACTCCCCGGATAGCCATTCCCCACACAGACGGTGAGCCTCAGTGTTTGGCACACGTGGGCCGAAAGCCACCTGTCTCGCCACATATGAATAGGCACTGTCGGCATCAAAACTTATCTCCTTGACGTTATCCTCCGCCAATCCGGCCTCTACCACTTTCTTGCCACCGCAGCTTCCGAATGCCAGGGCTGCCGCCATTATTAATAAAGTTGTCTTTTGCATCTCTCAATTTTAACAATCCGCATTACTTCTCCAACCGACTCACCNTCTCCATGNTTACCGATGCCGGAACTGATTCATTGATACGTTTTCCCGTCAGTTCATGCACCTTGTTGTCCTCATAAATCTTTGCCAGACGATAGAAATCCCTAACAGTATCATTTACCGCATTTATCAGCCCCGTGACTCCATCCCTGAAAGCCCCCTTCAGGAAATATGTCTTTATGAAGCGGAAAGTAGGAATCATCAAGACATGGAAATAGGTCACCTTTTGCCCCTGGTGCTCCTCCATTTCCACAGTTGTGATATGGTTCGTCCGCGAGATGGCCTCGGCGACGGTGCGCGGGATATGCACCAAAGCCAACGTCTTCTTATTAGCCGGGATTTTAGTCACTTTACCATCGATTTCAGGCACAGAGTGAAGCTCCGGAGGCCAATTGACGCTATCCTTCGAAAAAAACCTGAGTTTATAATCCGGATATTTTGACCTTCGGAAATGATCTATGGCATAATTTTTACGCGGTATGTATAACCCTTTCAGCATTGGATCTTTCGCGGCCTTTTTAGTGAACTTATATAGGAAGTGACGCAGTTCTTCACTTACAAGCTCATCAGAATCGACCACAAGAACCCAATCATTGCCTGCCTGACTGATTGCAAAATTTCTTGCCGGCTCGCAATGGCTATGATTTTCCTTAGGAAACGTCACAACCTTCGCTCCATATTTTTTCGCAATCTCCACGGTGTTGTCGGTTGACTCCATGTCGCAGACTACAATTTCGTCAAAACCCCTCACCGTGTCAAGCACTTTCGACAGATGACGCGATGAGTTGTAGGTGTTAATCACCACTGAAATAGCCATAAGGGTCTGTATTATTAGGTGTTCAAATTGTATCTCAATTTATCAAATAATTGGTAAAGGTAAGAATAAAATTTGGAAATACCATAAATTTTCGTTTCCTTTGAAGAAATTTTCAAAAAAGTATTTACTTATACAGCTTTTATACATCTTTTATGATTCCTGATCTTACTTTCGTCATCGCCACATTTAACCGCTTCAACACGCAGATTTTCGGCGGCACTCTCCCTGTTCCCCGGTTTTGCCTCACCTATGCCCGCACGTTTCATGGGAAACTCGTCTATAAATGGCGTCGGCATCTGCTAAAGAAAGAATGTTACGATTTTGAGATGCGCATCAGCCGTGACTTTGACCTTCCGCTTGACTCTCCTCCAAAAAGAATTTACAATATCTTAAATTTCAGGTTTACGGACATTTCCTGATGGGAGGATCAGCTATTCTTTATGATGATCCCGATTCAGGCGACACGGAGATCAATTTCGCTCCACTACCGCAAGGGGCGTGTGGACTATCAGCTAACTGGCGCCAGTTTGGTTTGGGCATAGAAGGCCGCTGGGGTTCCGCCAAATATAGGAATCTTGTGAGCGAAAGCGATCTTTATGAAGATGAGGAAGAAGGCNTNAAGCGTCCGAAAGTAAGTTTTAAGAACGCTGCCTTCCGTGTTTATCTCAATTTCCATTTCTAAAAANCTATGAAGATGAATATAATAAAAGGATTCCTATACTGCTCAATGCTCCTTGCTCTGTCTGCCTGTGGCGACATGACTGATCTTGTGCAAGTGTCAACCAATGTGAAACAGCCGCTTTCGGTAGGTACGTGCCCGGATGCCAAATACCTAAAAGATGCACGCTGTTGGGACGTGCAGTCGATGGGAGGGGATTATGAGAATGTGGGACGAATTGAATTGACAGCCTCCGGAAATTATCTTTTCCTGCCACGTCTTGGCGATATTCCTTTCGGTGATATTTATGGTGATGATGATTATTTATATTATGCCATGAATGCTACAAGAAGCGAGGATGCTAAATCGTTTTCTCCTTTCCGTAAGCATAAGAACGTTGCCACAAGAGCATATAATGATGGTCATTATCCGGTAGGCACCTTCCGGAAAGTAAATGAGAACGAGTATGTGCTTGAAAACCTTGGTACGCTTGTCGTGAATCCTAACGGTAGCCTNACACTCCGTGAGGGTAGCACATCATTTGATTTCGATGCAAAAGAGGTGTCTGGCTATGAGCTTGACGCGCTCACACGCCGATTCTCGCGCACATGGGAGTTGGTGCAGGTGGAACGCTCATATTATGACCAAAATGGTAAATTTGTCCGCAAGCGCGTGCTATCGCAACAAGAGATGGAGGATGAGTTTATACGTGTGGTGATCGTATCCCAATTCGGCACCTTTATGCGTTATGACTGNGATGGAATGGACGATGANGGCGGNATATGGCGNTGGGAAAACTCTTCCAACCAGATATTCCAGTTCGCATTTGATTCTGATTACGGACACGATTACGGTCTCGAGCAGGTTTATTTCTACAATGATTACGCAATGTATCTTGAAGATGGTGACTATGAAGGGGANTATGAATTCGGTTATATGCAGTCAGTCGATGTCCTGAAGACCCGTTCATGCNATGANTTCAAATTTAATTGACANCTAACCATTTAATTTCCTCCTTATTCTATAAAAAGACTTCTCTATCTTCGTAAAGGGTATAGACGTCCTTGATCTGACGGGGAAGATAGTGGCACTCCGAGTGCGCCTGAAATAATAATAAGGCTTCGAAGATAATCATCCGGTAAATCTTCTCAGCTAAAATCTTTTCAGCTAAAAATTCTTTCAACTGAATCTTAAAGGAGCAGCCTTCTTTTTAAAGAGTCTGCTCCTTTAATTCACTCTTTTATCGAATAAAAATGACCCAATATTCTGCGCTTAGCCATAAGCCAAGAGGGCATCATATCAACCCGCAACCAGCTGAGCATGTAAAAAGTTACTGAAAGTCGCTTGAACTGGATTGTTAGGCGGAGATCTATAAGTCAGCACAGAACTGATTTTCACTGATTTTTTAAATCTGGGATGCTCAGTCCTGAGTGTAGTAGTGGAATGTGACGGTGGTGCCGCTGACGGTGGCGTAGCCGCCGGAGA
>WFLX010073881.1_pt1 | contig 12041 bp, 10 predicted proteins | sample 4967041 | NCBI WGS metagenome assembly WFLX01 (sample SAMN12857096, study PRJNA449069) | gut metagenome | isolation source: stool from male and female vole | host: Microtus ochrogaster | place: USA:Florida | collected 2017 | reverse complement strand
GCATGGGGAGGCGCTGATCTTTCAGCACGGAACTAACGGAATTGGCACGGAAGGGTCGGACCATAGTTAGAGGTAATCGGCACGGCGGAGGCGGGACGCCTCCGTTCCATGGCTACGCAGTATTGGACGGACGTGAACGTTATTTGAACGGCATTGTTCGAACCGTACGTCACTACCATCATGCCATGGCCATAGTCAGGGACTGGACGCGCCAGGCTATTCTGGAAAATTTGCGGTCACAATGCCAGCCCACTAATAATTTCATATCTTTCCACGTTTACTATTATAACCCAAAAACCCATAAACTCATAAACCTATAAACCCATAAACCTCAACTTCCCCCAAAAAGGGAAAGTTGACTCACAGAAAGATATGAAAGATTTTGCAGCAATAGATTTTGAAACCGCNAACGGCAGCCGTACATCGGTCTGCAGTGTCGGTATAGTTATAGTCCGTGANGGCGAGATTGTAGACCGTTTCTATAGCCTTATCCGTCCTACTCCAAACTATTACAGTACGTTTACTTCCCGTATACATGGACTTACTCGCCGCGATACAGACCCTGCTCCCAAATTCCCTGAAGTCTGGGATAAGGTCAAGGATCGTTTAGAGGGTCTTCCGTTGGTTGCCCACAATCGTCCATTCGACGAAAGTTGCCTTAAAGCTGTATTTGATGTCTACGGAATGGAATACCCCAACTATCCATTCTATTGCACTCTTGCAGCCTCACGTCGAAAACTGAGACTCCCATGCCACCAACTTCATGTAGTGGCTGCTGCCTGTGGCTACGATCTCGCCAACCATCACCACGCTTTGGCCGATGCTGAAGCTTGCGCAGCGATAGCATTACAAATTCTCTAACACATGATAGCCTGACATGAAACGAAAGCTCTTGAAACTCCTTTCTCTTTTTGCAATCCTGACGGCATCCATGACAGGTATGGCTGCCGATAAATGCGTCTCAGGCCTTAATGCCAAAGATTTCAAGAAATATTGGGTAGTGGAGTCTGAAGGCCCATGCACAGTTACTTTCCGTGGCGATACCGCTGAGTTCATCGCGCCAAAAGGGCTCAGCGTATGGCGCAAAGAAAAGATGAGCGGTCGCACTGTGATTGAATATGATGCCCAGGTGGTCACCGATAATCCTGATGATCGCCTAAGCGATCTCAATTGCTTTTGGATGGCTTCCGACCCCAATGCCCCTGACCCTTGGAAAAACCTTGATAAACGTGGAGGCAAGTTTGTAAACTCCTATACCCTCCAGCTATATTACCTTGGTTATGGTGGCAACCATAACTCCACAACCCGCTTCCGCCGCTACAACGGTGATGAGCGTGGAGTGGATGATNCCGNTTACCGNCCNGCNATTATNAANGAATATACGGATGCCGACCATCTGCTGAANCCTGGCAAATGGTATCATATTAAGATTACCCATGATGGTCTCCGCACTCAGTATTTCATTGATGGCGAACGACTCATAGATTTCCGTGACCCTGCTCCTCTCTCTGAAGGATGGTTTGCTTTCCGCACTACACTCAGCCGAACTCGCCTGACAAACTTCTCATTTTTATGTGAGCCTCTTCAGGAAACTGATGTGCCTCTCGCATGGGTAGGAGAAGCTCCAAAGTCAGATGTGCCTGTCATATTCGGTGTCCCTTTTGATAAAGGCGCAGTTTCAAAGACAACTCCTCTTGCAATCGCTTCAGGAACTGTAGAACTTCCTACTGAAACTTGGCCATTGGCTTTCTGGCCTGATGGCTCAGTGAAATGGGCAGCTGTATCTGGAACCATCCCTGCTGGCTCCGGCAACCTCGCTGTCAGAATAGGGAAACAAACCAAGAAATCTTCCAACAAAAATCAAAGGCAAATGCTCGCCGAAGATGACGGCAACCGTATAATTGTCCGTGCCGGCAATTCGAATGNNTATATCCCTAAAGTTTCTTCCTCNNCTCAGATTGTAGAAAATTTCATAGACTCGATTGTGACGTCCGGAGTGACGACTGCTGTCGACGGCCGTCTTGTCGGCACTGTCAAAAATTNACCCTACGAAGGCTCAGTGAATGCCACAGATATGAAGAGCCGACTGCTATATTCTGCCATTGAACGCAATGGTTCGGAGCGTGCAGTAGTCATTCTGAAAGGTGTCCACTGCTCCGCTGATGGCAAGGAATGGCTTCCTTGGACAATTCGTCTGAGTGCATTTGGCACAAGCCCGGAGATCAAGATGACTCATTCGTTCATTTTCGATGGAGATCAAGATAAAGACTTCATTTCGGCTCTTGGTGTGGCTTTCGACGTTCCAATGCGTGAACGCACCTACAACCGCCACGTGGCATTTTCCACCTCAGATGGTGGCGTATGGAGCGAACCCGTCCAACCACTCGTAGGACGTCGGGTATTGCGTAATCCAGCCTCCGGTCAGTTCCTTCCTTCAGTGCAAGAGATGCAGATGAAGGGTGAAAAAGTGTTTGATTATTCCGAATTTGATGAAGCAGGTCAGAAACTTATCGACGAATGGGCCGAATGGGATGGTTTCCGTCTTTCTCAGAATGGTCCGGACGGATACACTATTCGCAAAAAAGCTACTTCAGACTCTCCNTGGATTGGCACATTCGGCGGTCATCGCGCGCAAGGCTCCGTATATGCAGGCGATGTCACAGGNGGNNTNNCAATTGCNATGAAAGATTTCTGGCAATCNTNTCCTTCNGGNCTGGAAGTGTCNGGAGCNCGCTCNCCNAAAGCCACNGTNACGGCNTGGCTCTGGAATCCTGATGCCNCNCCGATGGATCTTCGCCACTACGACGNCCGTCCNCATGGNCTCAANTCAAGCTATGAAGATGTTCAGGAAGGAATGAGCACTCCATACGGCATAGCCCGCACGTCGACTATTACCATTCGTCCGGATGAAGGATATCGTGGTAAGGCTGATTTTGCCGCAAAAGCGGCGGCCGCCGGTCTTGAAAGCGTCTTGCTGCCGACTCCTGACTATCTGCACCGCCACAAGGCATTCGGCATTTGGGGGCTTCCTGATCGTTCTACTCCTGCTCGTGCTGAAGTTGAAGATCGTCTGGGTGATTATGCCGATTTTTATAAGGATGCCATTGAAGAAAACCGTTGGTATGGCTTCTGGCATTATGGCGATGTGATGCATGCCTACGACCCTGTGCGCCACACATGGCGCTATGACGTTGGCGGCTACGCATGGGATAACACTGAGCTCGGAAGCAACCTTTGGCTATGGTATCAGTTCCTTCGCACTGCCGACCCTGATCTTTGGAGAATGGCAACTGCCATGACCCGCCATGCTTCGGAAGTAGACGTCTATCATCTCGGACCCAATGCCGGGCTTGGAAGCCGGCATAATGTAAGCCACTGGGGTTGCGGAGCCAAAGAAGCTCGCATAAGCCAAGCAGGTTTCAACCGCATTATGTATTATCTTACTGCAGATGAGCGACTCGGCGACCTAATGAGCGATGTGACTGACTCCGACCAAAAACTATATACAATTGATCCAATGCGCCTTGCCCAGCCACGTGAGCAATATCCTTGCACAGCTCCGGCACGGCTTCGTTTCGGGCCTGACTGGCTCGCTTATGCCGGCAATTGGATGACGGAATGGGAGAGGACAGAAAACACTGCTTATCGTGATAAAATTATGGCAGGAATGAAGAGCATCTGCGCTTTGCCAAGCCGTCTCTTCACCGGGCCCTTGGCACTTGGTTATGACCCGGCTACCGGTATCATCACATCAGAATGTGACTCAACGCTCCAAGCTACAAATCACTTGATGACCATCATGGGAGGATTCGAACTTAACAATGAGCTTATGGAACTCTTGCCGGATTCCGACTGGGAAGATGCTTGGCTTGAGCATGCCACGCACTACAAGCGTAAAGCACGAGAGATTCAACGCAATAAATTTCGCGTCTCACGCCTTCAGGCTTATTCTGCCTGGAAACGTGGCGACAAGGAATTGGCTGCTGAGGCTTGGCATGACTTGCTGACAACGGCTGAGCATACCGAGGCTCCNCGTATGACNGTAAGCAAGATCGAAGGGAGCGAAGTGCCCGCTCCAATGCATGAGGCATCNCCAATCAGCACNAANGATGCTGCTCTGTGGAGCCTGGATGCCATCTACATGCAAGAAGTAATCCCCCAAGATTAAGGCCTAATTTTGAATTATGAATTATGAATTTTGAATTATGAATTTAGCATTTATAGGCGGCCTCGGCCTTTCAGAGGTATTGGTGATCGCACTCGTAGTGCTTCTATTCTTTGGAGGCAAGAAAATNCCTGAGCTTATGAAANGNCTCGGCAAAGGTGTGCGCTCCTNCAAAGATGGAATGAAAGAAGTGGAATCAGGGCTCAATGGCGACGACAAGGAGGAAGTNAAAAAAGAAGACGATAAGGNGANAAAGTNAAATATGGCGATCGATAAATCGTCAGAATCAACNGNANGNTGATGCGGNNCAGACATTCTGGGANCATCTCGACGTGTTGCGTGGCGTATTGCTGCGCATTCTTGGCGTGACCCTTATCTTCACTGTTGTGGCCTTCTGTTTCAAGGATGAAGTGTTCAATGTGGTATTGGCTCCGAAGTCTCCTGATTTCATACTCTACAGGCTTTTGGGAGAGATAGCCTCTCGCATTGGAATGTCGACTGCGGAGTGGTTTGATGTTCCGCTAATTAATACCGGACTTGCCCAGCAGTTTATGATCCACATGAAGACGGCCTTCTGTGTAGGACTCATTATAGCCTCCCCGTATATTCTTCACCAATTGTTTGGCTTCATATCTCCGGCTCTTTATGCCAATGAAAGAAAACTTTCCGTACGCTTGCTGGTGAGTGGCTATATTATGTTCCTGTTAGGGGTCGCTCTAAGCTATTTCATTATTTTCCCACTCACATTCCGTTTCCTTGGCACATATCAGGTGTCGGCTGAAGTTACAAATCTGATATCCCTTGAGTCGTATATGAGCGTGCTGATCATGCTCTGCCTCTTCATGGGGTTGATGAGTGAGATGCCGGTGCTGGCATATATTGCAGCGAAAGCCGGAATCATCGATTCCGGCTTCCTGAAGCGTTATAGGCGACATGCCATATTGGCCATCCTTGTGGTGTGTGCAATTATCACGCCCACCTCAGATGCCTTTACATTGCTCATAGTGTCGCTCCCCATCTGGCTCCTCTACGAAGCCTCTATCCTAATCTCACGAGGTTAACCTTATAACCCTATAACCCCATAACCTTCAACTTTCAAAGAAAGTTGAATTACTTGCTTGCCTCATCCTTGATCTTGGCAAGAGCCTCAATAGGAGTGTATACGGTGCGTGCTTTCGGGTTGAATGTGATAGTGACAGTATCGCTGTTGGCTACATAGTTGATATACATGTCGGTGCTGTCGTTGCCTACTGTCACCGGGATTCCAGTCTTGTCGGTTGCCACGTATACGCTGTCTTCTTTCTGGAAACCCTTGTCGAGCATAAGAATATGCTTGATCTTTGTTCGGTTGCCATTCTCGTATACAAATACAGCCGACTGCTCGGGGCTGAGGGCATAGATAATGCGGCCGTCAAACTGACCCTTGCGTGAATCTTTTCCCTTGATGTCGAAATATGTAGCGTCATACATGCCGCTTTCTACCGGCTGCTCAGCATAAAATGCTTTGTCGCTTGATTCTGCTTCTGCTTCTTTTTCTTTGTTTGCATTGCCGCCACANGATGCCATGATAAAAGCAAGTCCGCAGAGGCCTAAAAATTTTAATGTTTTCATGTTTTTAGTAATTTTGGGTTATTCTCACATAGTTATAACATTNCAAAACAAATAAAGGTTATATNCTTTCTTCCCGAAACTCTTNTAATTATGAATTNTGCATTATTAATTATGCATTAAAGAAAGCAACTTTTGTTCNCCGNNTGTGTTATAAAGATAAAGGAGGATATGGCGAAGGGTAGGGGANNTTCTCTCCTGTAATTGTTGTANCACCATTAAAANTCATNGACTATGGACGTTAAGATTAAGGCAATCCACTTCGACATCAGTGACAAACTCGAAGCTTTCACCAATAAGAAAATCGAGAAACTCGTCCGCAGATTTGACGCCATCGGTGGCGTAAATGTCAACTATACACTCGTAAAACCGGAGACCAACAACAATAAGGAGGCAGGTGTAGAGCTCATAATACCAGGCTCAGCATCCATCTTTGCTTCCAAGACAGCCGACACTTTCGAGGAGGCTCTCGATCTCGCTCTTGTGGCTCTCGAAAATCGCCTCGAACGTAACAAAGAAAAGAAGTAACGCCTGATGGGACGCCTTCTCGACAAAGTAAAGATATTTGAATTTTCAAAAGTTTGTGACCCACGCGGCAACCTTTCTTTCATAGAGGAAGGTTGCCACGTCCCATTTTCGATTAAAAGGGTTTTCTACATCTATGATATCCCTGGAGGCGAAACTCGTGGCGGCCATGCCCATCGTGAAAACACCACAATTCTAATAGCTATTTCCGGCTCCTTCGATCTTCATCTGACCGATGGTGAAGACTCGATGGTGGTACGCATGAATCGTGCCAACAAAGGAGTGCTCATTCCCCCTGGCGTCTGGGACTCTATGCATGATTTCTCTACAGGCACAATATGTCTGGGCCTTTGCGACCATNATTATGANGAANAAGANTANATAAGGGATCTTGACGGAATATCATGAATTTCTTAAANCTCTCAGNTTCAAATGAAGGGCTTCTCGAAGNGNNTGAGGAGGGTTGCTTCTAAGGTGATTAGAAGCGGCTTGTACCTTCATGGTCCAGAGACCAAGGCTTTTGAGAAGGAACTCGCTGATCAATGTGAGGCCAAATATGCTATTGGAGTAAGCAATGGGCTTGATGCGATTCGGCTGATCTTTCGCGCATATATAGAGTTGGGAAGGCTAAGGAAGGGAGATGCGGTGATGGTGGCTGCAAACACATATATTGCCACTGTCATCCCAATCACAGAGCTTGGTCTAATCCCGGTGTTTGTTGAGCCGGATACTGACACAATGAATTTCAGTTGGAAGGAGGCTGAAAGACTTCTAATGGAAAATGAAGTATCTCACTCTCCTTTGAATATTCGAGTCGCCATCATAACTCATCTTTATGGCACTCCCTGTTGGAATCTACTGATGGCTGAGAAAATGCGTAGCAAGGGTATGTGGATAGTGGAGGATAATGCTCAAGCAATTGGGGCAGTGGCTGCAGAAAATGGATTCAATGGCGTTGCTTTCACTGGCAATCTTGCCGATGCGGCTGCCTATAGTTTTTATCCCACCAAAAATGTAGGGGCCCTCGGAGATGCTGGAGCAGTAGTCACCAACGACTCAATATTTGCTGCCACAGTAAAGGCTCTTGCAAACTATGGCACCGACTGCCGATACCATAATCTTTTTGCCGGCTATAATTGCCGTCTTGATGAAATCCAGGCCGCCATGCTCCGAATTAAACTTCGCCATCTCAGCGAAGTGACGAGAGCTCGAAAAAGAATTGCAGATATTTATACAAACGATATAACCAATCCTTTGGTCGATCTCCCGCAAAGAATAAATGGTGCCGAGCAAGTGTGGCATCAATATGTAATTCTGGTTGCTCCTGAAATACGCGACTCTTTGCGTCAATATCTTACAGACAATGGTGTCCCTACGGATGTGCACTATCCAGTTCCTCCATATCTCCAACCTTGCTATAGGGAGGCGTTTCAACCAAAAGATAGGACTCCTTCAATCATACTTGCAGAAAGCTGCATAAGTCTTCCAATTGCCAATATCAGTCCAGCTGAAGCGGCTGATGTGGCGCAAATTATCAATGATTTTAGATCATGACTCAAGAAAAGAAAAACCATACAAAGCGCAAATCAGCCGCCGAAGGCAAGCGCAAGACTATATATTTTTGGATTGCGGGTGCCACCATTGTGGTGATGGCAGCTGTCATCGTATGCTCATTGCTGCTCTCCGGAATGGCTCCCTCGAGTGCAATTGTGAGAATCCCNTNCAATGCATCCAATGCCCANTTACGCGNNTCCATTTCCAAATATCTTGNCGATAGCTACGCAAATAAAGTGGCGCGACTTGTATCTCTTCGTGGCACCGATCTTAACACTCGCCATGGAGCCTATCTTATAGAAGCTGGAATGAGTCCACTTGATGGGATGCGACGCCTTACAAGCGGTCCGCAACAACCACTCACCATCACTATAAATGGATTCCGCCTTCTTCCTGTATTGGAAGAGAAAGTGGCTGCACGCTTTGATTTCTCTTCTGACTCAATCGCAAAGACACTATCGGATGCAGAATTGCTGAAATCATACGGTCTGACACCCGACCAATCTCTAGCTCTATTCATCAATGATTCCTACGATTTCTATTGGAATGCTTCTCCGGAAGAGGTGGTGAAGAAGGTTGGAGCCCACTACAACGACGTGTGGACTTCAGAAAGAAAAGCTAAGGCACAGGCTCTTGGCCTTTCGCCTGCTGATGTGATGACACTGGCTTCCATTGTAGATGAAGAGTCTAACAAGATTGATGAGAAGGGCGCTATAGGGCGTCTATATATAAATCGTCTCAACCGCGGGATGCGTCTCGAGGCTGATCCAACTGTGCGTTATGCCGGAGGTGATTTCACAGTGAAAAGAATTCAACGGCCCAGAGAGGTGGAAAGTCCTTACAACACTTATTTGCACTATGGACTGCCACCAGGCCCCATTCGAACCACTTCGGTAGAGACAATAGATGCTATTCTCGACAGCAAACCACACGACTACATTTTTATGTGTGCGAAAGAAGACTTCTCGGGCTATCATAACTTTGCATCCACATACTCCCAGCATCAGATAAATGCACGCAGATATAAGCGAGAATTAGATCGCCGTGGGATTTATTGACAAGACAATGCTTTAACATATAGTATTTTGTGAACTTTATCTACAATTGATCACGGCCATGCGTGACGCTCGACTTAATCTCATATTCCTTCTATTCCTGTTTTTTGCTTTTGGGGCAAATTCCACTCTTGCTGCCTCCGGCAATCCTCTCCCAGAGGAGCTCCGGTGGTCGCCAGTCGATAGTCAGCAGGTTGCCATCGTTGAGGTGCCTATGATCGATTCTATTATTCCGATGGCTCCTGAATTCTCCAGATGGGGAACTTCGCTATATCCTGATTCCATCCCTGCTCCAGATGAAAAGAATCGTAATTGGTGGTATCTTTTCAAGAAAGGGAAACTNANNATGNNCGACCCAACTGTGAAATGGCCTAAATTCCTCGGTTTTTGTGTGAAGATATATAATTGGGGCGATCGCGTTTTCAGCACTACCAATCCCGAATATGTGGTTGGCACAGGCAAGAAGTGGCGCGCCCGTGTCATCAACGATAATTGGGCTAATTCCTACTACATGCACCTCAATCGAGAATTCAACTCCATTATGTCGACTCCATTACATGTGTTATGGGGTGCTTCGTTGCAATATATGGCTGTGAGTTATACCTATTCAATCGACCTTTCTCATATTTTGACTAATAGCCCCATCAACTATAAAAAGCAAGAATTTGGTTTCAACTGCGCACGCTTTAGCGCTGACGGCTACTACTATTCAAATGGAGCTGCAAATATCCGGACTTTTGGTGACTATAAGGGACATTTAAGAGAGCCCTTTTCTGGCATCGACATGGAGACATTTGGAGTGGATGCCTATTATTTCTTCAACGGATATAAATACTCACAAGGAGCTGCATATAATTTCTCAAAGATTCAGAAGAAGAGCCAGGGTTGCTTCATGGCTGGGTTTGCCTATTGCAACCAAGATATTTCGCTTGATTTCGCGAAACTGCCTGAAAAGCTCGAGCCATACCTTGATTTTAATGAGCTGTATTATCGCTTCCACTATAATGACTACAACATTCTCTTTGGATATGGTTATAATTGCGTGATGGGACGACACTGGCTATATAACATCACCATTATCCCGGGTGTAGGTTTCAACCACTGCTATGAAAACTCGGCGGATGGAAGCGTAAAACTTTTTTCATTGAGTGGCCGGGCAATGACTTCATTCACTTTCAATAGTGGCAATTGGTTTGCCGGCCTACAAGGAAAGATGCGCGGCAACTGGTATCAGTCGCAGCGCATCTCACTCTTCAATGCCGTAGAAAGCATCACCCTTTCGGGTGGTATCCGATTCTAATATTAGTCGCGACGTGGTCCGCGAGGTCCACGGTCATTGCCACCTTCGCGACGCGGTCCGCGGGGTCCGCGATCATCATCACGGCGTGGACGGTCGCCGTCTCTGCGAGGGCGGTCGCCATCGCGACGAGGACGCTCTCCTCTTTCGCCTCTTGGGCGAGCTTCACGCTCTACATAGCCTTCCGGCTTCTCTGTGAGCGCACGCATTGAGAGACGATATTTGCCAGTCTTCTTATCGATTTCAATCAGTTTCACCTTTACAGTGTCGCCTTCCTTAAGTCCGGATGCCTCCATGTTTTCAAGGCGATCCCATGCAATCTCGCTGATATGGAGCAGGCCATCGCGACCCGGCATAAACTCAACGAATGCGCCGAAATCAAGGATTGAGCGCACCTTGCCTTCGTAGGTTTCACCCTCTTCCGGCATAGCCACGATAGCACGGATCTTAGCGAGAGCAGCGTCGATGCTTGCCTTGTCCTTGGAAGCGATCTCAACCTTGCCGATGCCAAGCTTTTCGTCTTCATCGATAGAGATTGTAGCGCCGGTTTCTTCCTGGATGCCTTGGATNATCTTGCCNTGNGGACCGATAACTGCACCGATCATTTCCTTTGGAATCTCGAGTGTCACAAGGCGTGGCACGTGAGGTTTGTAATCTTCGCGAGCCTCTGGAATTGCCTCTGCGATCTTGCCGAGGATATGGAGACGNCCCTGNCGAGCCTGGTCGAGTGCNTTNGCNAGNATCTCATAGCTGAGNCCATCGCACTTGATGTCCATCTGAGTGGCNGTGATACCNTTTTCAGTACCNGTCACCTTGAAGTCCATATCNCCGAGGTGGTCTTCATCNCCAAGGATATCTGAGAGCACAGCATATTTTGTTGCGCCTGGATCAGAGATAAGACCCATGGCTACGCCTGCTACCGGACGCTTCATCTTAACGCCTGCATCGAGGAGGGCGAGTGTGCCGCCACAGACAGTTGCCATTGATGAGCTACCGTTTGATTCGAGGATGTCGCTCACGATTCGGCAAGTGTAAGGGAATCCATCGGGGAACATGCGCTTCAGCGCACGGTGTGCGAGGTTGCCATGTCCGATCTCGCGACGTCCTACGCCACGCTGAGCACGAGCTTCGCCGGTAGAGAATGGTGGGAAGTTATAGTGGAGGAGGAAACGCTCCTTGCTCTGGTTGAGCACGTCGTCTACGATCTTCTCATCGAGAGTAGTGCCGAGAGTAGCAGTCACGAGAGCCTGAGTCTCGCCACGTGTGAAGATTGCTGATCCGTGAGGACCCGGGATATAATCGGTCTCAATCCAAATAGGACGGATTTCAGTAGTCTTGCGGCCATCGAGACGGATGCCTTCGTCGAGCACGCAACGGCGCATTGCCTCTTTCTCTACATCGTGATAGTAGCGCTTCACCATTGCGATGCGCTGCTCCTCATTGTAGTTGGCGAGCTGCTCCTCTGTCATCTCAGGGAGTGACTCAATATATTCGTCGCGGATAGCTTTAAACGACTCGTTGCGCCACTGCTTGTCGGCGCTTCCGGTCTTGGCGATGGCGTATGCCTTGTCGTAGCATTTTTCATGAACGTCTGCACGAAGGGCATCGTCGTTGACCTCATGGCAATATTCACGCTTGGTCTCCTTGCCGGCTTCCTTCATGAGCTCCATCTGAGCAAGACAGTGCTTCTTGATTTCATCGTGAGCCACTTTGAGAGCTTCGAGAAGTTCAGCTTCGCTCACTTCGTTCATCTCGCCTTCCACCATCATGATGTTGTCGTAGGTAGCGCCTACCATCAGTTCTATGTCGGCTTCTTCAATCTGGGCAAAAGTAGGAT
>WFLX010111760.1_pt1 | contig 12050 bp, 8 predicted proteins | sample 4967041 | NCBI WGS metagenome assembly WFLX01 (sample SAMN12857096, study PRJNA449069) | gut metagenome | isolation source: stool from male and female vole | host: Microtus ochrogaster | place: USA:Florida | collected 2017 | reverse complement strand
CTTTTAGTTTATTAGACAGGGTAATATCGGCTATTCTTGATTTATATTCTGGCTTCGGCATAGTGGATTTGAGTATTATTCATTATGCAAAGTTAAGAAAAGAAAATCAAAATTGCATGAGATAGTGCTGTGTTATTGTATGAAATGTTGAGATTGCAATGTATGAATTGTAGGATATTTAATGTATGAAATGTAGAAATGTGGATACATTAATGGTAAATTATGAAGATGCTGAGCGGCGGACAGATACCGATAGATGGTCATGTTTCGCTAAAGAAGTAGNAAAAACTTGAGCATAATNATANATAAGGGTATATAAATTAAGGTTNATCATCTCCGGTGGCTTCAGTGTCCGTGGTTCCTTTCCTGTAATTGACAGGCGATACCCCGAACTGTTTCCTGAAGCAACGGCTGAAATATATCGCGGTAGCAAAACCGGATTTGTCAGCAACATCGGCAACACTCAGATGCGGCTGCGCTGTTAGAAGCGCGGCCGCATACTTTAGGCGGTAGTTGAGAATGAATGCATTGGGCGTCATGCCGGTGATGCTCTTGAATTTGTTGAAAAAGAGGGAGCGTGATACTCCAACCTCACGGCAAAGGAGCGGTATGTCAAATTCAAGGTCATCAATATGCTTTTCAATAACCTCAGTGGTGCGCTTGAGCAGGTCGCGGTCAAGAGGATTAACAAGCGACATATCCACCTCGTTTACCGGTTGTTTTTCAAACTGCTTCTTGAGTATGCGGCGCAGGCGCAGGAGGTTGTCGACGCGTGCAAGCAAGAGCGTGGATTCAAATGGCTTGGTCACATAGTCATCAGCATTTGTGTTTAGCCCTTCAAGTTTTGATTCTGACGCACTCAGGGCGGTAAGCAGGATTACCGGNATATGGCAGAGGTCTAAATCAGCCTTTATGGTACGGCACATTTCTGTGCCGCTCATGCGCGGCATCATCACATCAGATATTATGATGTCCGGAGTAAGTTCCCTCGCTTTTTTCAAACCTTCTTCACCGTCCTCTGCTTCAGCGATACGGAAATATGCAGAGAAAAATTCAACGAGGTTGTTTCTTAGTTCAACATTGTCCTCTACAATGAGCAGCAATTGTTTGCCATTGTCCGCCTCTGTGCCATTGTCGTCGGTAATGTCAGGCGCAGCCTCTTCCTCCGGGGTTGTCGCAGCCTCAATGCCGNTATGNTGAGTCTGGGATTGCTGTGATGAAATGTCGGAAGNTGCAGTATCTTGAGGAGCCGGGATNTATTCGGGATAGTTCGCGGTTACTACATTNGTGTCGTCGGCAAAANCCTCTAAATTGCCCGGAATAACCACACTGAACACAGTACCAACACCTTCCTGGCTTTTAACATTGATAGTGCCGTGGTGTTTGTCAACAATAGATTTGGCAAATGCGAGCCCGATGCCTGTACTATGGTAGTCAACGTTGTACCGTTTCAGTTCGTCCGCAGTGCCGTTGTAGAATCTGTCAAAAATGTACGGCAAGTCTTTTTCAGCGATGCCTCTACCATTATCTTCCACCTCAAATACCACATCTCCTTCCGGGGATGTTTTTACAGCACATGAAATCTTACCGCCGTCCGGCGTGTACTTGAACGCATTTGAAAGGATATTCACAAGTACCCTGTTGAGCAATGCCGGGTCAAAAGCGCCACGCGGATTTTCGTCAGAGGTAGTGATGGTGAAGTCAATNCCGCGCTTGGTGGCATAATCGCAGAACGGAATTGCGGTTTCGCGCAATGCTTCGTTTGCATCATGCAGCCCTACACGCAGCACTTGCTGGTTCTGTTGCAGTTTCCTGAACTCAAGCAGTTGTGTAATCAGGTGGCTCATCTGCTCGGAGTGCGCTCGAACCCTCATGAGGCTTTCAATCAGCTTCGGATGGCGCTTGTAGCGTGACATGAGTATGTCGATGTAGCTTATTATAAGAGTCAAAGGTGTCTGGAACTCATGGCTCACGTTGGTGAAGAACACAAACTTCTCCTGGTTGAGTTTTTCAATCTGTGCCCTTTCAGTCTTTTCTTTCTTTAAGGAGAGGCGCAAACGTGCCGCAACAAGCGTTTTCTGCACTACGAATGAGCCTACCGCAATTGCCAGGGCGATGTAAATGAGCCATGCCCACCATGAATTATACCACGGCGTGCTTACCCGTACATTTATGGNAATTTCTTTGCCGTCCGGTTGCCTTGCGCGCAACCTGTACGAGCCGGANGGTAGATTTTTGTAGCGTACTTCGTTGCCTGACGCTGTAAGCCAGCGTGAGTCAATTCCGTCCATCCTGTATTCAATCATCGGAGTGCCTGTAGTGGCGTGATAGTCACTGACACCTATGACGATGCTGAAATCGTTGTGGTCGCTCGGCAGGACTATGCTTTTGGAGTAGGGGAGCGCCTGCTCAAGTATACCGGTGCCGTCTCCCGGAGTCACATCCTTGTTCTGGAGGCGTAGTTTTGAGAAATAAATACCGGGCGCGTCATCGGCAACCGCAGATGTATTGAAATCACTGTTGTTAAGGCGTGTTATGCCTTTTGTGCTTCCCACGAGTATGTCGCCGTCAGCCAGGCTCAGCAGGGCNCANTNATTGATTATGTGGGATTCGGGGAAATAGTCAGANAAATTGACGNTTTGCATGGATAGGTCTGCCATATCCAGTTTCACCACATTGTTTGCGGTAGTGACATACACTTCATCGCCACTGCCTTTGCTTATGGCATAGCAATAGTCGTCCGGAAGGCGGCTGTTNGTGGTATTGATATGTTGCACTGGTGAACCGTCGTAGGGGTAAAAAAGCAATCCGTTGCCGAGTGTTGCAATGAGTACCCCTTTCTCTATGGCGCAAATCTGGGTTGGATAAAGTTTGGGGTCGTGAGGCATGATTGACACAATATTGGGCGTGTCTGATGTCGGATTATATATTTTGTAAACGGTATGATACAGCGCAGAGGTGCAGTAAAGGTTTCCTTCCTTGTCGATATCAAATGTTGTAGGGANAAGATTTGTATTTATCTTATTGATGCCTCCGGATTTCATGTCCATCCATGATAGTCCGGTGCGGGAGGCTATGAACAGCTNGCCGTCATGGACTTTCAGTTTGTGAATCACANTGCCGGGTATTTTCNGGTACTGCGGCGCATCTATCNGGTTTGTTANAGTCTGCTTGCCGATATCNAACATAGACAAACCGCCCAGATGGGTGCCTATATACAGGCGATTGCCGGCAGAGTCATATTCCAGGCACCTTATATTGTTTTGACGCAGGCTCTTGTCCGCGCTGCGGGTAAAAAGATGNGTGAGTATGTTCCAGTTTTCATCAAGGCANCCTACTCCGGCACCGTCTGTAGCAAACCACAGGTGCCCGTTGCGGTCTACCACCATGTCCTTAACGAAAGAGTGTGAAAGATTATCGGGCGCGAAGCCGTCGTAATTAAAGTTGAGGAACTTGTCATGGTCGGGAGAAAAATAATTTACTCCTCCGTAGTATGTGCCAACCCAAAGGTTTCCCTTACGGTCGCAGTGCATGCCGAAAACCGATGAGTGGGTAAGCCCTCCGATATTCATAGGTATCTTTATGTGGCGGGTTTCGCCGGTTGTCGGGTCGTAGCAGAATAGCCCGCTGAAGGAGCCGTACCATATTTTGCCATTGTGGTCCTCTATCGCATGGCGGCATTGCCGGGCACCCATGACCCCTTCCGGCGGTGTAGGCATAGATACCGCAACCGGCTCTGTGTCGCTTTTGCTGAACCGGTACATGCCGTCTGACACTGTGGTAATCCATAATGTGCCGTTGCGTGAAACGAAAGAGGAGAAGATATCCATGTCGGGAAGAAGCACACGGTGTGAACGTGTGGCACGGTCAAATATATGCAGCCCCTTGTGGGTTGAAGCATAGTAGTTCTTGTCGTCTACAGCAATGTGTGTCAAATCTTCTGCCTCCGGTACAGTGAATGCAAACTTCACAACGTCACTGCCACGGCTTTTGACAAATATGGAATCGCCAGACACATATACCACTTCACCATTGTTGTCTGCAAGAGCCTCGATATTGCCGGAAGATGTGAATTTGCTGAAGCGGTCGGCGGTAAGGTCATATTTAACGATATCCTCATCAATCATTATGAAAAGATTGCCGGTTGAGTCATTGACAATAGCGCTCACCTCATTGCCAATCCATACCCTGTCCTCATCGTGCCCCTGGGTAATCCATCCTTTGTAGGATGTTATGCCAACTCCGTCGTAAACATTCACTCCCTCCCTTGTGCCGAGCCACATCCTTCCGAGCTTGTCCTGGGTGATAGCCATTACAGACGGCTGGCTCAGACCATCGCCTAATGTGAGATGACGGAAGTATTCTCCTCTTGCCGGAAGCGCAATTGCCATTGACAGGAGAAGGAATATATAGTATGCCGAGGTTAACGTACGTTTTAATCCAATTAGATTATAGCGAGTCGTCATGGTTATCCCTGATTGATGTGTGACTAATACTTCGCAAAAATAGTAAAAAATTGGGGTATAGTAGAGTAGAATATTATGATAAGTGGAAAATTACATTGAAGTGTGGACTATTTTGTAAACAGATATGGACAATTATGGCAGGAGATTTTGCGCACATGTTCTTAATTTTGTAGAGAGAAACAGTTGCTTGTGCAGCTGTAATGTAGAAACTGGAGATATGAGCCATTATCGCATAATTTTTTTNGNCGCCCTGCTGCTGTCAATGGCAGGTGCCGCCGCATCCGGGCCTGTTGCGCGGATAAATGTCAGCAACCGTTTGCCTCAGTTTCGCTCGGAGATGGTAGAGGTGCCCGCTTCGGAGTTGCCTCAGGCATCTTTTATAATAACGGACGCATACGGCTCGGAGGTACCGTGGCAGCGCACCTACGATGGCAAAATAGTGTTTCCTGCCGCAGTTGCACCTGAATCAACCGCAGTTTTCACAGTCAGTGAAGGAACGCCNGCTCCTATAGATAATNTAGTGTATGCGGCATTTTATCCGGAAAGGGTTGATGACCTTGCATGGGAGAATGATTTCGCCGCCTACCGCGCATACGGTCCCGGTTCAGGAGGCGGGGTGAGCGGTTACGATGTCTTTACCAAATCCACGACACGCCCTGTCGTGCCGGAACGTTATTTTAAGGAACTTGTACAAAAGGTGTCTTACCATATAGACCACGGCAATGGCATGGACCAGTATGATGTAGGCGCGACTCTTGGTGGAGGTGCGTCGGCTCCTGTCGGTCGCGACGGAAACCTGATTTTTCCAGGGTCTTTTTCTGGGTGGAAAATTCTTGACAACGGACCGCTGCGCACCACAATCGAGCTGACATTTGATTATGCCGGNGGGAAGGATGTNCGTACTATAACCCTTGACGCAGGNACTCCTTTCAATCACACGNTATCAAGGTTGGAGGGATTTGANGTGGATNCAGTTGCCGCNGGAATTGTTGTCCANAAACCNGCGACTGAAGATTACGTTCTCGGCAACGGATATGTTGCATACTCCGATCCGACAACAGGTCCGGGGCGTGGATACGGGCGCATATTTATAGGTGTGGTTAATCCCGGCAAAGGGGCAACATCATATCGCCCCCTGCCTCAGGAGCGGGGTACAGCTGTCGGGCATGTGCTTGCAACCGCACCTTATAAAGAGGGGAATGAATTTTCATATTACTGGGGCTCATCATGGAGCAAGGGGCGCACCCTCACTTTCAATAGCTGGATATGCGAAGTAGAGGATTTGCAGCGCCGTCTTGATTCTCCTCTTCAAATAAAGGTAACTCATTGAATCAAATTTTAAAAACTTATAGAAATGGTAAATTTTTCACTTGAAGGCAAAGTAGCACTTGTAACAGGTGCGGCATACGGCATAGGGCTGGCGATAGCACAGGCGCTATCAGATGCCGGAGCAAAAATAGTGTTCAACTGTTCACGCCAGGAAACTGTTGACCGTGGACTAAAAGCATACAAGGAACTTGGCATAGAAGCAAAGGGGTATCTTTGTGACGTGACCGATGAAGCGGCGGTAAAAGCAATGGTTGCTGACATTGAGGCAACAGTTGGAACAATAGACATCCTTGTCAACAATGCCGGTATCATCAAGCGTATTCCGATGGAGGAGATGGCAGTTGAGGATTTCCGCCGTGTCATAGACATAGACCTCGTTGGACCTTTCATCTGCGCCAAAGCAGTTATTCCAGGCATGATAAAGAAGGGTCATGGCAAAATCATCAATATCTGCTCCATGATGAGCGAACTTGGACGTGAAACAGTGAGCGCATATGCTTCAGCAAAAGGTGGCTTGAAAATGCTTACCCGCAATATATGCTCCGAGTACGGTGAACATAATATCCAGTGCAATGCAATCGGTCCGGGTTACATAGCTACCGAACAGACCGCTCCGTTGCGTGAGCGTCAGGCAGACGGCAGCCGTCATCCATTTGATTCGTTCATAATTTCAAAGACACCTGCGGCACGTTGGGGCAATCCCGAAGATTTGATGGGTCCGGCTGTATTCCTCGCATCTGATGCATCAAACTTTGTTAACGGGCATGTGCTTTACGTTGACGGCGGCATTCTCGCGTATATCGGCAAACAGCCTAAGTGATGGAGGGGGTATTCAGCTATATCATAGGTCTTGGCGCAGCGGTAATGATGCCGGTGATATTCACTGTGCTCGGGCTGTGCATAGGCATTAAGTTCGGCGATGCTCTCAAGAGCGGATTAAAAGTAGGAGTAGGTTTTGTAGGGCTCTCCATAGTCACCGCTCTCCTGACGTCGGCACTTGGTCCGGCTCTTGATACTGTCGTAGGCATTTACCATTTGCAGCTGAGGGTATTCGACATGGGTTGGCCTGCTGCTGCATCAGTTGCTTACAATACTGCAGTAGGGGCATTCATAATTCCGGTTTGCCTCGGGGTGAATATCCTGATGCTGTTTACCAAAACCACACGCACTGTCAATATCGACCTGTGGAATTACTGGCATTTCGCATTTATCGGCGCAGTGATATATTTCGCGTCAGATTCCCTCGCCTGGGGATTTTTCGGCGCGATAGTATGCTNTATNCTCACACTTATTATTGCCNATATGNCAGCAAAGAAGTTCCAGAGATTCTATAAGGATATGGATGGCATTTCGATTCCTCAGCCTTTCTGCGCCGGTTTCGCTCCGTTTGCATGGGCAATCAACAAGGGACTTGACAAAATTCCAGGTATTGACAAATTGGAGATTGATGCCGAGGGAATGAAGCGTAAATTCGGTCTTATGGGTGAGCCATTGTTCCTCGGTGTGGTGGTAGGAATTGCAATCGGATGCCTGACATGCGAGTCATGGAGCGAGATTGTTGACAGAATACCGTATATTCTCGGTCTTGGTATAAAGATGGGTGCTGTAATGGAACTTATCCCTCGTGTAACAGTGCTGTTTATTGAAGGATTGAAACCTATCAGTGATGCGACAAGGCAACTTATAGCACGCCGCTTCAAAGGTGCGGACGGTCTGAATATAGGCATGAGCCCTGCGCTTGTCATCGGTCATCCTACAACCCTTGTGGTATCACTTCTTCTTATTCCGGTGTCATTGATTCTCGCCGTAGTGCTTCCCGGCAACCAGTTTCTTCCTCTTGCATCGCTTGCAGGTCTGTTCTACGTGTTTCCACTCGTTCTGCCTTTTACAAAAGGCAATGTGTTCAAAACATTTATTGTAGGTCTGGTAGTGATAGTGATGGGACTGTACATGGTAACAAACCTTGCTGAATGGTTCAGCCTCGCTGCGCGTGACGTTTATGCTGTAACCGGTGATTCCGCCGTGGCGATACCTGAAGGTTTCAGCGGGGGAAGCCTTGATTTTGCAGGCAGCCCGCTCGCATGGCTCATTTTCCAGCTTGTGCATAATCTCAAGTGGATAGGAAGTGGGGTTCTTGTAGTTGGAACAATGGCACTTATGTGGTGGAACCGCATCCTGATAATCCGTAACGAGCATGCCATGATTGCGGCAAATTCTGACAAAATCCAGACTACTGAGTAAAATTGCATAATTTTGTCCCGGAAAACTAAACTAAAATTGAACTGAAATGACATACAATTTCAAAGAAGTCAACGAAAGTTATACTCTTCCGGAGGCGATACGTGAAGCACAGAGATGCCTGCACTGCAAGGTGCCGTCATGTAAAAAGGGCTGTCCTATAAGCAATGATATACCTGAATGGATAGCGGAACTTGCCAAAGGCAATTTCGGCAACGCAATGGGAATAATCAACAGCAGAAGCAATCTTCCGTCTGTGTGCGGCAGGGTATGCGGTCATGAGCTTCAATGCGAAGGCAACTGCGTGCTTGGCAAGAAAGGGCAACATATCAACATTGGCAAACTGGAGAGGTTTGTCGCGGATTTTGACTCTGATGCCGGACTGACCCATGAAGCCATTCCTGAAAAGCACAGAGGCAAGGTAGCTGTGATAGGCAGCGGTCCTTCCGGACTTACAATAGCCGGTGACCTTTCGCGTCAAGGATTTGCTGTTGAGATTTTTGAAATGGAGTCTGAGCCAGGTGGTGTCCTCATGTACGGTATTCCTGAATACCGTTTGCCCAAAGAGGTTGTGCGCCGTGAAATAAAGAAGATAGAAAACCTCGGAGTAGTATTCCACCTCAATACTACAATAGGAGAGAGCTATACAATAGACAGCCTTTTCGAGCAGGGGTTCGATGCTATCTTTATCGGCACAGGTACCGGAGTGCCTAACCGGTTGAATATTCCGGGTCTCAATCATCCTGCGGTGCGCCAGGCGATACGTTTCCTGCGTCGCGTGAGCCTTTATGAAAGCGGATTCATGTCGCGTGATGAGGTGATAGTCGGCAACGGTGACCGCGTGTATGTGGTTGGATGCGGAAATACCGGAATCGATGCTGCTCGCACGGCTCTCCGCATGGGTTCTAAAGAGGTGAATGTGATTTACCACAAAGGTATTGACACAATGAAAGCATTGCGCTCTGAGTACGAGGATGCGGTTAAGGAGGGTGTAAAGTTCCTATGGAATACTTCGATAACCAAAATAGAAGCGCTCGATGAGGAACATCTCAAGGAACTGACACTGAACATTGACGGTGTTGAAAGTGTAGTGCCTGTTGACCATGTGGTTATGGCGATAGGCAGTGCTCCCGCCTCACGCATAGTGTCATCCACAGATGGCATAGAAGTGGATGACAGGGGCTATGTCCTGACAAGGGAAAATCCTTACGGGATGTCAAGCCGTAAAGGTGTTTTTGCCGGTGGTGATGTGACAAACCGTCCTGCAACAGTGGTTCATGCCATGCGTGATGCCAAACTGGTTGCAGAGGGAATGGCACGCTATGTTGATGCCATTAAATTGATGGAAAGTATTAATAACGAAAAAATAAGTAATTAAGATAATGAGTAAAATAGTGACTTTGGGCGAAATAATGCTCCGACTGTCGCCAGCCGGCTGCAACCGGTTTGTCCAGGTGGATTCATTTGACGTTATATGGGGCGGCGGTGAGGCAAATGTTGCCGTCAGCTGTGCTAATTANGGGCATGATGCCTATTTTGTCAGCAAACTGCCTACTCATGAGATAGGTCAGGCTGCTGTCAATGCCCTNCGCCGGTATGGGGTGCATACCGACCATATTGCCCGAGGGGGCAACCGNGTNGGCATATATTACTGCGAAACCGGAGCATCTATGCGTCCTTCCAAAGTTATATACGACCGTGCGGGTTCGTCTATTTCAGAAGCAGACCCCTCTGATTTCGATTTCGATGCAATCATGGAAGGTGCCGACTGGTTCCACTGGAGCGGCATAACTCCGGCAATCAGTGACAAAGCGGCAGAATTGACTCGCCTTGCCTGCGAAGCAGCGAAACGCAAGGGAGTTACTGTCAGCTGTGACCTCAATTTCCGTAAGAAACTGTGGACAAAAGAGAAGGCACAGAGCATAATGCGTCCGCTGATGCAGTATGTGGATGTGTGCATAGGCAACGAAGAGGATGCAGAGCTATGCCTCGGTTTTAAGCCTGCGGCAGATGTTGAAAGCGGCAAAACAGATGCTGAAGGCTACAAGGGCATTTTCAAGGCTATGGCGGAAGAATTTGGCTTCAAATATGTGGCATCAACTCTCCGCGAGTCTTTCTCCGCTACCCATAATGGTTGGAAAGCCATGATTTATAATGGCAAGGAGTTTTATGAAAGCAAACGCTACGATATAAATCCGATTATCGACAGGGTTGGCGGTGGTGATTCCTTCTCCGGCGGTCTAATTCATGGTTTTCTGACAATGGATAATCAAGGTGAANCATTGGAATTTGCAGTTGCCGCTTCTGCNCTCAAACAGACTATTCCCGGTGATTTCAACCTTGTTTCCGCTGATGAGGTCAAGGCGCTTGCAGGAGGGTCGGCAAACGGCAGGGTGCAACGATAATGATTAATCCAAAGAAAATTATGGCAAGATTTGATAAAATAGCTGTTCTGTGCAAAATGGCGCAGGCTCCGATGGTGCCGGTTTTTTACCATAGCGATGCCGGGACAGCGTGCAGCGTGGTAAAAGCCTGCTACGACGGTGGAGTAAGAGCCTTTGAATTTACTAACCGTGGCGATTTTGCGCATGAGGTGNTTGCAGAAGTGGTGAAATTTGCGGCAAAGGANTGTCCTGACCTTGCAATAGGTGTGGGTTCGGTTGTAGACCCTGCCACAGCCGCAATGTTTATCCAGTGCGGCGCATGTTTTGTGGTAGGTCCGCTGTTTAACCCTGCTGTAGCAACTGTATGTAACCGTAGGGGAGTGCCTTACACCCCCGGATGTGGTACCGTTTCAGAAGTAGGTGCCGCACAGGAGATGGGTTGCGACTTGTGCAAAATTTTCCCCGGCGATGTGCTCGGACCTAAATTTGTCAAGGGTATGCTTGCTCCGATGCCGTGGAGCAAACTGATGGTTACCGGAGGAGTAGAGCCGACGGAGGAGAATCTTACCGCATGGTTCAAGGCGGGAGTTTTCTGCGTTGGAATGGGCTCAAAGCTTTTCCCTAAGGACAAAGTAGCTGCCGGCGACTGGCAGTATATTACTGATAAGTGCAAATATTCCCTGAATTTAATATCTGAAATAAAGAAATGAAAAAAGTATTAGTATCCCTTGCCTTATGTGCAGCACTTGCCGGAAGCGCACAGACATCATACACCATTATGCGTGCATGCCATCCCGATGATGTGAAAAAGTATGACACCGAGCAGCTTCGCTCTCACTTCATGATGCCTAAAGTAATGGAGCAGGATAAGATCAACCTGACCTATTCCATGTATGACCGTCTTATTTTCGGAGGAGTGGTGCCTGTGGCAAAAACAGTAGCCCTGGAAACCATTGATCCGCTCAAAGCTGAATATTTCCTTGAAAGGCGCGAGCTTGGAGTGATTAATACCGGAGGTGACGGTATTGTTAATGTAGACGGCAAAGACTATGAGCTCCATTTCAAGGATGCGCTCTATGTGGGTCGAGGNAATAAAAATGTGACATTCCGTTCTAAGAATCCCTCAAACCCCGCGCGCTTCTATATCAATTCCACACCGGCGCACAAATCATACAAGACCCAGCTGGTGACAATTGACGGACGCAAAGGTTCATTAAAGGCAAACAGTTTTGCTGCAGGAAAAATGGAGGACAGCAATGACCGCGTTATCAACCAGCTCATTGTGGCAAATGTTCTTGAAGAGGGACCATGTCAGCTACAGATGGGACTTACAGAGTTGAAACCCGGTTCGGTCTGGAATACTATGCCGGCTCACACGCATGACCGCCGCGTTGAAGCTTACTTTTACTTCAATGTGCCCGAAGGCAACGCTATCTGCCATCTCATGGGAGAACCCCAGCAGGAGCGCCTTGTGTGGCTGCACAATGAGCAGGCTATAATGTCGCCCGAATGGTCAATCCATGCAGCAGCAGGCACATCCAACTATATGTTCATCTGGGGCATGGGTGGTGAAAACCTTGATTATGGCGATATGGATAAGGTTTCTTATACTGAAATGAAATAAGCAGCAATA
>WFLX010043419.1_pt1 | contig 12050 bp, 12 predicted proteins | sample 4967041 | NCBI WGS metagenome assembly WFLX01 (sample SAMN12857096, study PRJNA449069) | gut metagenome | isolation source: stool from male and female vole | host: Microtus ochrogaster | place: USA:Florida | collected 2017 | reverse complement strand
GTTCGTCATGAGTCACAATTACAAAAGTCTGACCAAGGTCATCACGCAGATCAAAGAACAGCCTGTGCAGTTCCGCCCTATTCTTTGAGTCAAGGCTTCCCGACGGCTCATCAGCGAGCACAACCTTAGGTTCACGCACAAGCGCACGTGCTACTGCCGCACGCTGCCGCTCACCACCTGAGAGTTCAGCCGGACGATGATTCCTTCTTGGCTCCAACCCAAGGTATTTTATAAGAGAGCGAGCCTTCTCAAAAGCATCCTTACGTTTCACACCTCCAATCAAAGCCGGAAGAGCCACATTTTCTTCAAGAGAAAATTCCGGAAGGAGACGATGAAACTGGAACACAAAACCTATATTGGAATTACGGAAATGCGCAAGGCGGCTTCTACTTAAAGCCAAAGGTCTAACACCGTCAAAATCAACTGTCCCGCTATCAGGGGCATCCAAAGTACCCATTATCTGCAACAGAGTGGTTTTTCCGGCTCCGCTGGGACCAACAATAGATACAACCTCACCGGGAGCGATACTGAGACTCACCCCTTTCAGAACCTGAAGGCTATCAAAACTTTTGCGTATGTCAGTGACTTCAATCATTTAATTGCAGCGCAATTGTGCAAAGATACAACTATTCGCTTAGAGTTTCATTCACCGCCATGGTTTTTAAGTGTATTTCACGTTTTTACAAACATTTCTATATTGTCAGCAGAAGACAGACGCGCTCTATATACAAGAGCCCAAAACCTTTTACATTTTCTAATCACTGGAGCCCCTTTTTCGCCCAATTGAGGCACTACCTAATAAAGCCCTAAATAACAACTACTTACACGCATATTAAATATACAGCCTAAACATCTTAATGTGTTTTGTAAATATTTTTCAGATTTTTTTTGCTGAAAATTTGCACAGTTGAAAAATTGGGTATACCTTTGCACTCGCAAACGGGAAANAAATCCCGGGAGCATCTCAAAATATCCGGTGTGGTAGTTCAGCTGGTTAGAATACCTGCCTGTCACGCAGGGGGTCGCGGGTTCGAGTCCCGTCCATACCGCCGAGGAGAGAGGAGAATGAGTAATTGTCAAGTTTGCTTGCGTTACTCATTCTTTTTTTTGCATATTTTTCCGAATATCACACAGATTCATTAACTTAGCACCGGAAATATGCCAAAAGGCTAAACCATGAAGTAACTAACCACTAATACAGATACAATTATGAAACCTGACTCACATAGATATTGCGTTATAATGTGCGGCGGAATCGGAAGCCGGTTCTGGCCCTACAGCCGTGCAAATATGCCTAAGCAGTTCATTGATTTCTTAGGCACAGGACGTTCCCTCCTTCAAATGTGCTTTGATAGAATCAAGCCGCTTGTTCCGGAAAAAAATGTCATTGTGGTCACCAACTCAATATATGCTCCTATTGTAAAAGAGCAGCTCCCTGAACTTGATGAGGAACACATTTTGCTCGAACCGTGCCGCCGGAACACCGCCCCCTGCATAGCATGGGCAGCACACCACATATATGCGCGTGATCCGAAAGCAAGCATGATTGTTACTCCAAGCGACCACCTCATCACCAATGAAGCTGAATTTGCAAAGAAGGTGAAAAGAGGATTTGAATTTGTAGAAGCCAATGAGGCTCTGCTCACACTTGGAATACAACCAACTCGCCCGGAAACCGGCTATGGTTACATCCAGATTGGAGAGGAGGTTGAGCCAGGCATACTTAAAGTGAAGACATTCACGGAAAAACCAGACATTGAACTTGCAAGGGTTTTTGTGGATTCCGGTGAATTTTTCTGGAACTCAGGCATCTTCCTATGGAAAGCTGACACAATTATCAATGCTTTCCATGCTTATGCTCCTGACCTTGAAAGAGAATTTGAGCGTGGTGCAGATGCTTTTGCCACTCCTCAAGAAATGGAGTTCATAAATGAGCATTTCCCTTCTTGCCCCAGCATATCCGTGGACTTCGCAATCATGGAAAAAGCCTCCAACGTGTTTGTTGAATGTGTTAACTTCGGCTGGAGCGACCTTGGCACATGGAGTGTACTGTATGATAACTCTCCTAAAAACAAGGATGCCAATGTTACACGCAACTGCAACCTGCTTGCCTATGAATCAACCGGCAATATCTTTGCTGTACGCAACCAAAAACTCGTTGTTGTTTCAGGATTGCATGATTACATCGTTGCTGATTCTGGTGATGTGCTTCTGATATGCCCCAAAAGCGAAGAACAGCGCATTAAGCAGATTGTCAATGATGTGCAAGCTAAATTTGACGATAAATTCCTTTAAACGGGAATTTAAATTCCCCGCTAAAGCTTGTAATGCACTGGCATTTCACGCACAATGCTGTGATCCAGTGAGATGAGGGTTTCCGTGCCTTTAACGCCGGGAATAGTTTGGATTTTGCCGTTTAGGAGCTCCATCAGATGCTCATTGTCACGGGCATACAATTTTATGAGCATAGTGTATGGTCCAGTCGTAAAATGACACTCTACCACTTCAGGAANCTTTTCAAGTTCAGGCACTACCTTCCGNTACATNGANCCGCTTTCAAGGTTNANCCCTATATATGTNCAGNTACGGAAACCCAATGCCTTCGGATTCACATGATAACCGGAGCCAGTTATAACACCCAAATCAATCATCCTTTGGATACGCTGATGGATGGCGGCACGGCTTACGCCACATTCTACCGCCACATCCTTTGATGGGATACGGGCATTGGACATTACTATTTCAAGTATCTTTCTGTCGAGGTTATCAATCTTTTCCATTGCATTCAGGTTGGTTTGCTGACAAAATTAACTATTATACGCGACTTTGCAAACATTTTGCTATATTTGCGGCTGAAAAATGGCTTCTATATGATTAAAAACTTACTCTTTGACTTAGGCGGTGTGATAATGGACATTGACCGCAACCATTGCGTCAAGGCATTCAAGCAGCTTGGCATGGATGACCCGGATATCTTTTTAGGCGAATATTCACAGGCAGGACCATTCGGAGAACTTGAAAGCGGAAAAATTTCAGCTGAGGAATTCCACAATGCCCTTCGCCCTTATTTACCTGATACCATTACCGATGAACAGATGGATGCCGCATTCAGCGACTTCCTGATAGGTATTCCGGAATCCAGGTTGAACGCACTCAAAGAGTTANGNAAAAAATACAAAGTTTATATATTAAGCAACACCAATCCCATTATGTGGGATAACCGCATTGCAGAAGAATTCCGCAAACAAGGAGAAAATCTTGACGCTTATACCGATGGGGCAATAACATCATTTGAAGAAAAAGTGATGAAACCTGATGCTCGAATATTTGAAAATGCCTGCCAGAAACTAAATATAAAACCGGAAGAAACCGTTTTTCTCGATGACTCAAAAGCTAACACAGAAGCAGCGGCAGCTCTGGGGTTCCATACCATCCATGTTGCACCCGGCACTGAATTTACTACGCTACTAAAAGACAAAGGACTCTGACATGGACAATACAAGAGATAGCATAGCTGTAGTAGGCACCTTTGACGGTGTGCATCTGGGGCACATCTATCTCCTTGAAGCATTGAAAACAATCGCTGAAAAAGAAAAGCTTTCACCACTTGCGGTAACTTTCTCCTCCCACCCGCTCGAAACCATCCGTCCTGAAAAGGTCCCGCCATTACTGACGCCGTCACATGAAAAAGCGCAGCTTATGGATAAGGAAGGAATAAAAAGGATTGCGCTCATGGAGTTTAATGAAACTTTACGCAACATGAGTGCTGCCGACTTTATGGAATTGCTTCGGGATAAATATGGGGTAGGAACATTGTTGTTAGGATATGACACCCGGTTCGGACATGACCGNCCGGAAGGAATCGAAGCATATCAGGAAATTGGGGAAACTNTTGGAATCAAAGTCATACAGGCACAACAATTTATATGCGACGGCACTCCTGTCAGCTCCTCAAGGATTCGAAAATCATTGGAAGATGGAAACATTCACGCTGCGAACAAATTGCTTGGACGCAGGTACTCTATTTCCGGCACCGTAGTACCGGGGAAACAATTAGGGCGTAAAATCGGCTTCCCAACGGCAAACCTCTCCCCTAATGAACATAAGCAACTTGTCCCTAAACCGGGAGTTTATGCCGTAATCGTGCAATTGCCTGATGCAAAAAAATATAAAGGGATATTGAATATTGGATTCCGACCCACTGTTGACGAATCGGACAATCCGCAATTAACNCTTGAAGNACATATCCTTGGCTTTACAGGAAATCTCTACAACCAAGACATTAACATTGAGTTTATTAACCGAATACGTGATGAACAAAAATTCAATGGGTTAGATGAATTGCGCTCACAACTTGCACTTGACGCAGAATCTGCGGATAAGATTCTTAATCAATTACTTGAACCCTCTGCCAAATAAAGCGCATTAAAGAAATGCCATATACCCAATGCTACTGATACAGAGACATTGAGGGAATGCTTTGTGCCATATTGCGGAATCTCAATGCACACATCCGCACTGTCCACTGCATTCTGGCTAACACCATGAACCTCATGCCCTGCAATAAGAGCATATTTCTTTCCTTTTACTGCCTTGAATTCCTGCAATGGCACACTGCCTTTCACTTGTTCAAGTGCGCAAACAGTATAGCCTTCACCATGCAATGCATTGACGCAAGCGTCCGTGGTATCAAAGTACTCCCAGTTCACGGAATCTTCAGCACCAAGAGCTGTTTTATGTATCTCGGGAGAAGGGGGACAAGCGGTAATGCCGCAAAGCATTATACGCTCTACAAGGAAAGCATCGGATGTACGGAAAACTGAACCTATGTTATTAAGCGACCTTACATTGTCAAGCACAATTGTAAGAGGTATTTTGGGCTTTGAGCGAAAAACCTCGACCGGGTCACGGTCGAGGTCCCATATAGTCTTTTTATCCATTACGACTTTTAGTCTATAATATCAAAACCGGTATATNTACGCAGGCATTCCGGCACAACGATACCATTTGGAGTCTGGTTGTTTTCAAGAAGAGCCGCCATAATTCTCGGGAGGGCAAGAGCAGAACCATTAAGGGTATGGCAGAGGCGGGTCTTTTTGTCGGCGTCGCGATAACGGCATTTCAAACGGTTCGCCTGATAGGTTTCAAAGTTTGATACCGAGCTAACCTCAAGCCAACGTTTCTGGGCAGCTGAGAAAACCTCAAAGTCAAAAGTAATAGCTGAGGTGAAGCTCATGTCACCTCCGCAGAGGCGAAGGATATGCCACGGCAAACCGAGTTTCTCTAAAAGACCCTGGACATGACCTTTCATCTCCTCAAGCGCAGCATAAGAATTTTCCGGTTTTTCTATGCGCACAATCTCAACTTTGTCAAACTGATGGAGCCTGTTAAGCCCGCGCACATCTTTGCCATAGCTTCCCGCTTCCCTACGGAAACATGCGCTATAAGCACAATTTTTAACCGGAAGTTTGTCATCTGTAAGAATAACGTCACGGTACAGGTTGGTGACAGGTACTTCTGCTGTCGGAATAAGATACAGATTATCTTCGTTTACATAGTACATCTGTCCCTCTTTGTCAGGGAGCTGACCTGTTCCATAACCTGATGCCTCATTCACAACGTATGGAGGCTGGATTTCAGTGTAGCCTGCTTTGCCTGCCTCATCAAGGAAGAACTGTATCAATGCGCGCTGCAAGCGTGCACCTTTGCCGATATATACCGGGAAACCGGCTCCGGTAATCTTTACACCGAGGTCAAAATCAATAAGATTGTATTTCTTTGCGAGTTCCCAGTGAGGAAGAGCATCTTCGCCAAGATCCGGCATCACGCCTCCTGTTTTTTCCACAACATTGTCTGCTGCGGTCTTCCCTTCAGGCACTGCATCACAAGGAAGGTTAGGTATGGTCAGGAGGATATTTCGGATTTCGTCTTCCGCTGCAGCAAGTTTCTCTGCGGTTTCCTTCTGCAACTGTTTCAGCGCAGCAACCTCAGCTTTAACCTGTTCAGCTTCTTCTTTCTTCCCCTCTTTCATAAGACCGCCTATTTTTGCCGCCATCTTGTTGAGCTCAGCAGCCTTAGTGTCGTTTGAAAGCTGTAGTGAACGCCTGCTGTCATCCAGGGTTATTATGGTATTTATTGCCTCTCCCCCATCAAAACCTTTGACGGCAAGACGCTCAATAACTCTTTGGGGATTCTCTTTTATCTGCTGTAATGTAAGCATATCTCTGTATGGATTATGAGAGTAATTCCTTTACTTTTGCTGAAATGGCTCTTCCGTCTGCTTTACCTGCAAGAGCCTTGGAAGCAACACCCATTACCTTGCCCATCTCTNTTGCAGATGTTGCACCNGTCTGGGCTATNATNCCNTTTAGCACCTCTTCAAGTTCTNCCTCAGAAAGCTGTTTGGGAAGATATTCCTCAATCACGGCAGCTTCGGCAAGTTCGTTCTCTGCAAGCTCCGGACGATGCTGCGAATTGTATATCTCAGCTGTTTCGCGGCGCTGCTTCACCATTTTGCTCATTATCTTCACAGCTGTCTCGTCAGACAGTTCGCCATCCGCTCCCTTAGCTGTTTTCGCTTCAAGGAATTCTTTTTTAATTCCTCTCAAGGTTTCAAGGCGCACCTTGTCCTTAGCGAGCATTGCCGATTTGATGTCGGCACTGATTTTTTCAAATAAATCCATCTTTAAAGTATCTTTTCTATACCGCAAAGGTAATATTTTATTTTCACAAAAACATCTCCGGCTCCGAAATCCATGTTTTTACGGATTACCGGAGCCGGATGTATCATACTTTACAGCGGTTAATGCTGTTCTTTAGTTTCCGGGGCTTTGTCAATCAGTTCAAGGAACTGGTCAAGTTTCGGGGTGATGATAATCTCAGTGCGCCTGTTGCGCTGACGTCCGAGTTCAGAAGAATTATCAGAAATCGGATTAAACTCTCCACGTCCAGCAGCCGAAAGCCTCTGTGGGTTTACTCCAAAGTCTTTCTGGAGCACCTGGACAATTGAAGATGCCCTGAGTGCGCTCAAATCCCAGTTGTTTCGGATATTAGTGCGGCTGATAGGCACATNGTCTGTATTTNCTTCAACNAGCACATCNTAATNGCNNTAATNNNTAATAATCTTGGCTATTTTGCTGNNGNTTTCNANTGCCCGGNAATTAACTTCATAGCTTNCTGACTTGAAAANCATATTGTCAGCAAGTGAAATGTACACTACGCCTTTAAGCACCTTCACATCAACCTCCTTCAACTCGTCACGTGTGAGTGAGCGGGTAAGGTTGTTTGTAAGAACCATATTGAGTGAATCGCTCTTGCTCTTTGCCTGTACAAGTTGCTTGATATACCGGTTTGAGGCATTGATTTCGTCAACAAGCTTAGAAATATTGATGCTTCCCTGTTGGTTCTGGAGCAAACTCTGATTCAGCGAACCCTGGATAGATTCGTAGTTACGTTTAAGCTGCTCATTATTCTTACGTGCTTCAGCAAGGAGAGCGTCAAGGCTATTTGCGCGCTCCTGTGATTTAGCAAGCTCAACCTGGGAATTATGGTACTCCTTTGCAAGTGCATCATATTTGCCCTGAAGTTCAGTAAACTTCTTGTTGCTTGTACAGCCGGTAGCAATAAGCACTACTGCAAACACAGCGGGAATAACTGTCCTTATTCTCATAATTTTATAATGTTACGGTTTAGGTTTACAGTTAAAACACTTTAGTTTAATAGTTGATAGTTGGCTCGGTCATTTCACCTCCCATGTTTCTCCAGCGAGAATCATGCTGCGGAGCGAATCAAAACCTTTGGCTGACTTGACGGAAGCGACCTGCTGCTCCAGCTCATCATTGTAGGTNAGACCCTCAACATCGCGAATNATTCCTATGGCAAGAGGCAAATCTGTTCCATCCATCATGGCAAGCTGCTGATGCAGGAAATTGCTCTTGCAGTGAGCGTCATGAACAAGCACNTCGTCAATAGTATAACCATCCTTGCCAATCTCTACNGCTTTAAGGAGGAATCCGTCCTGAACAAGTCCGCGTTCATTATCTTTGCCGAACAGCATTTTCTGCCCGTCAACCAGATGGATTGTACGTTCAGCNCGGTGCTCGCGGTCGGTAATGAAGTTATGGATACCATTGTTGTATATCACGCAGTTCTGGAGAATTTCAACAACAGAGGTGCCTTTATGCTTTGCTGCGGCTGTGAGGACTTCCTGTGAAATCTGAAGNTCAACGTCAATGCTGCGNGCAAAGAAATTACCGCGTGCNCCAAACACAAGTTCAGCCGGAATGAACGGATCCTCAACAGTGCCGTAAGGAGATGATTTGGAAACGAATCCACGTGCGCTTGTAGGAGAATACTGTCCTTTGGTCAATCCATAAATNTTATTGTTGAAGAGCAACATATTTATGTCTATGTTTCTTCTTACAGCATGGATGAAATGATTGCCACCGATAGCGAGCCNGTCACCGTCTCCGGANATCTNCNACACNGTCATTTCNGGATTTGCCACCTTGNAACCTGTAGCGATAGCTGCNGCACGACCGTGNATTGTGTGNANNCNGTAGGTATTNANGTAGTACGGCAGACGCGATGAGCAANCGATACCTGAAATCACCGCGGTTTTGTNAGGAGGCACTCNCACCGCAGCCATAGCCTNNTGGAGCGAANTGANAATTGCNTGGTCACCGNAGCCGGGACACCAGCGCACCGGCTGGTCACTTTTATAGTTTGCGGGGGTATATACGTTGTTTTCCATTATTTTTCATCCATTATTCGTGTAACACCTTCAATTACTTCCTCAACAAGGAACGGCTGACCCTGCACCTTGTTTATACGCTCGATATGAACCTCAGGATATTTTGCCTGGAGATAATCTGCAAACTGACCGGTATTAAGCTCGGCAACAATTACTTTCTTGTACTTCAGGAGCACATCACCGGTATTTGACGGCAGAGGATTGATGTAGCGGAAATGGGTAAATGCAACCTTACGACCCATCTTGCACAAATCCTGTGCTGCGGTGCGAAGGTGACCGTATGTTCCGCCCCATCCAAGGAGAAGCACTTCTGCATCCTCATCACCGAGGACCTCAAGCTGTGGAATATCATCGGCAATGCGTGCTATCTTCTCACGGCGGGTGTACACCATACGCTCATGGTTTACAGGGTCTGTGGAGATTGCGCCTGTTTCGTAGTCCTTTTCAAGACCGCCAAGGCGATGAGTCAAACCTTCTGTTCCGGGAATTGCCCAATAGCGCACCTTTGTCTTTTCATCACGGTTATAAGGACGCCATGAAATTTCGGCTGCTTTCTCTGCTGAAATGTAAGGAGGCTTGATTTCGGGATATTCATCGGAATCAGGAATGCGCCATGCAGATGAACCATTGCCGATAAATGCATCTGTCAGGAGAATGACCGGAGTCATGTGCTCGATTGCAATCCTTGATGCCTCAAATGCCATCGTAAAGCAGTCTGTAGGAGTAGCAGGAGCTACTACAGCAACCGGGCTCTCTCCATTACGCCCGTAAAGAGCCTGCATAAGGTCTGTCTGCTCTGTCTTGGTGGGGAGACCGGTAGAAGGACCGCCACGCTGAACATCAATGACAACCAAGGGAAGTTCTGCTATTACAGCAAGACCGATACCCTCACTCTTAAGAGCCAGACCAGGACCTGAGGTTGATGTCACTGCAAGGTTTCCAGCAAAAGAAGCACCTATTGCAGAGCATACACCGGCAATTTCATCCTCCATCTGGAGCGCTTTCACACCAAGATCTTTACGCTTGGCANGTTCCTGGAGGATATCTGTGGCAGGAGTAATAGGATAACTGCCAAGGAAAAGCGGACGACCACTCTTTTCAGATGCCATGATAAGACCCCATGCTGTTGCAGTATTGNCGTTGATATCAGTATATACACCCGGTTTTGCAGGTTCGCTTTCAATACGGTATGTCGATACTGTTGCATGGATATTGCTTCCATAATTATATCCTGCATTGATAACCTTGGCATTAGCCTCAAAGATTGCAGGTTTTTTGGCAAATTTCTTCCGTAGGAAATGGAGCGCGCTTTCAAGGGGACGGTCAAAGAGCCAGCATACAAGACCGAGCGCAAAAATATTTCTGCATTTAAGTATGCTCTTATTATCAAGACCGCTATCTGCAAGTGCCTCCTTTGTAAGTGAAGTTATAGGCACCTCGACAATCTGCGCCTTTATCCCGAGTTCCTCGAAAGGCTCGTTTGTTGCATAAAGAGCCTTGCGCAAGTCAGCTTCCTTGAAAGAATCGATGTCAACAATGATTACACCACCGGGCTTAACATGATGGAAATTCTGCTTGAGCGCAGCAGGATTCATAGCAACGAGCACATCGCAATGGTCACCGGGGGTGTGAACCTTTGTACCTACACTTACCTGGAATCCACTCACTCCACCGAGACTTCCCTGCGGGGCACGTATTTCTGCCGGATAGTCGGGGAAAGTTGACACCTGATTGCCAATACCTGCCGAAACATTAGTGAAAATGTTTCCGGCAAGCTGCATACCGTCACCGGAGTCACCGGAGAAACGCACAACAACTTTCTCCAGTGTCTTAACATTAGTATCTTCTAACATTACTATTTAATTTGAAATATGTTTTCTGGTATTACGTTTAATATTGTACGCAATAATGTGGTCGGCAAAGTTATTNAANATTTACTAAATATCCATACCAAAATTATAGATTTAAGATTTGCTCAACGTTTAAATCGGAGTGCTTTGCCCCGTTTGCCACTGAAGAGCACACCGTATCTCCACACAACTTCACCGTTAACCCATGTCATATCCACTTTCGCTCCGAGAGGCGCTCCTTCAAGAGGCGTCCAGCCACATTTGCTCAATACCATATCAGAAGTTACAGTATATGGCTCGCATTGGTCATCTACAAGCACTACATCCGCATAATAGCCGGGACGTAGGAATCCCCTCCGGTCTATGCCATACAGCTTAGCAGGATTATGGCACATCACCTCGATGACCTTTTCAGTAGTAAAGGCACCCTCTGCCGCAAGCGTAAGCATTACCGGCAGCGAGAACTGAATCATAGGCATGCCTGAAACGGCTTTAAGCGCTCCTCCGATCTTCTCTTCAGGAAGATGAGGCGCATGATCGGTTGCGACCACATCTATTACACCNTCGGCAACCGCACTGCGGAGAGCANCCCTGTCCTCCGGCATTTTTATTGCCGGGTTACATTTTATGGCACTGCCATACCCACTGTACTGTTCATTGGTGAAAATCAGGTATTGGGGACATGTTTCAGCTGTAATCCTTTTGCTTTCAATTGGTCCCGGTGAAAAGAAAGAGAGTTCCTCCTCTGTCGATATGTGGAGCACATGCAATCTCGCATTATATTTCCGTGCACCCTCAACCGCTTTTCTTGTGGCTTCAACACATGCTTCACGGCTTCGTATAAGAGGATGAAGCTCTACAGGAGCATCTTCACCATATTTTTCAATTACCTTTTTCCTGTTTGCTGAAATAATTGCCTCATCCTCGGCATGCACGGCAATTAGCGCAGGCACCTCCGCGAAAATACGGGAAACAGTAGATTCGCTGTCAACCAGCATATTTCCCGTCGAGGAACCAAGAAAAAGTTTCACTCCTGCTATTCTGGTATAGTCAGCATTCAGGAGTTCCTCTATATTTGAATTGGTTNNACCTATNAAAAAAGAANAGTNCGCNCTNGACACTTCCCCCGCATGCGCCATTTTGTCCTCCACTGCCGCAACAGTTGTGGTTGCAGGGACAGTGTTCGGCATGTCGATGAAAGAGGTGACACCTCCGGCTACCGCAGCGCGGCTCTCAGAAATCATATCCGCTTTATGGGTCAGCCCGGGGTCACGGAAGTGGACATGCTCATCAATCACTCCCGGCATTACCAGTCTACCATCTGCATCAATAAGGGTATTATTTTCATCAAGCAACGCTTCAGGAACATCCCCTTCGCCTACTTCCGCTATAAATTCTCCATCTATAACCAGGTAACCTGGCACTATAGTGGCATCAAGCGCCAAACG
>WFLX010291292.1_pt1 | contig 12052 bp, 31 predicted proteins | sample 4967041 | NCBI WGS metagenome assembly WFLX01 (sample SAMN12857096, study PRJNA449069) | gut metagenome | isolation source: stool from male and female vole | host: Microtus ochrogaster | place: USA:Florida | collected 2017 | reverse complement strand
ACAACCTTGTTGCCATCCCTGCCATACTCAATCACACGGCGGCGCTTAAACGGGGTAGTAATCCTATCCAGCGTCATCATACTCACTCCTTAATTTTGGTTGTTGTTTTGGCTTATGGGGTGAGGCTTTGTTTAGCGGAGCCTCCCAGACCGCCCTCCTATTTATAAAGCAGGATGAAACTGTTATTTGCTAACCATCCGTTCACAAATTTCCAGATATCGCCCGCTTTTATTTCACCTCCCTGGTTGGGATGTTGAAGATTACAACCTCACCACGGTTGTTATAGATGTTTCCACTGACTGCCATGCGGAAGAACTTTTTTCCACGCTCCATATCACGCAGGATAGAGAAACATCCGATCTTTTCCGCATCCTGCATGGTTAGTTCCGAAAGCTGGACATTGCTCGACCAACCATCTTTGACAGATGCTTTCCTGATGTGCTCCGCCGTGTCATACATGACTAAACCTCCTCCAATTTGAAATAGAATGGGATACCGGCCTGGAAGGGATAGATCGTGAAGTTGTCGTCTCCCCACACCCGCATAGCGTGGCCGCTTGGCTTATCCTTACGAATGGCCTTACGCTCCTTACCGCCAAACATTGTTTTGATGTGGTCATATCCATAACGGTTATCGTATTCCACCAGCTTGAAGATGTAGGATTTCTCCGTTTCCCTGACCTCCATGACGATTTTGTAACGGGAAAAATAACCGTCGTCATGCTCCGCCACATAGCGTCCAGGCTTCAGCATGGTCAAATCTCCTCCCCGTCATAGCAATATTCCAGAAAACCGTAGTTCAGGCAGCCGTTGATGTCACTCCGCAGGCCGTTCTCGAAGTCGAGCTTGAACAGCTTCACCTGCTGGGGAATGGACAGCTCGTTCCCCTTGTCATAGGTAAATGTCTCGTCGGCGATCTTCCGAACGATGAAAGATTTCAGCTTGCGGACAGAGGTAGTAGCCATCAACAGCCTCATGCTGTCACGGCTCTTCCACTCATCACAGGCAAACACGGTATAGATCTGTTTGCTCATCTTGTAGCACCTCCATTATTTTGTGGCTCATTCTTATTACAGCAAAATGGGAGAGGCTGCTAACCTCTCCCATTGGTTTATTTCACACCAACCAATTCCATTTGTGCTCCGTCATAGGCCGCAGAAACTTTTCGCAAATGTACTGGGCTGTAGCAAGCGCCTCGTCCATAGCGTCCATGAACCTGGTGGCCTCACTCACAGACAAACTGCCATAGGACGTGGTTCCAATCTGCATCTCTGCTCGACACGCATAACCATCGTCGTCAAAGCAGGCCACACTTAGGTGCGGCAGGTATCCAGCGGGCAAGATACGCCGTGCTTCCACCCAAAGGTGATCTCCAGTAGACTCACGCTGTCCACGCACAACCACCTCATAGCTACCCACCTCATAAATCTGAACAATTCCCTCGCCATCGCTCAATTCACGCTCTGCCTTGAGTTTTGCCTTGATTTCCATATCCGCATTTCTCATCGTATTTCCTCCTTCTGTTTAGAAACTCAAGTCAATCTCATATCCGAGACGCTGCAGTTCGCTCAATTTGCGCAGGACAGTCCAATGGATATAGTCTGCCTCCCCGTCTCCTCCGTCTTTTGCAACTAACGGATACCAGGTATCCAACCCCCACTCTCCGTTACTGCTGCTACGGACTTCGATAGAGTAGCCCTCACGCCCATCCTGCTTCTTGCAGTAGCGAAGTCTTGCGTAGAGTTTTCTTTTTGCCATGATTTATCGCCTCCTCATTGTATTTACAAACAGGGGAGGAAATTTGCTAACCAGTCCAAAAAAGAAAAGCGGCGAAGCATTTCCGCCCCGCCGCTATCCGCTGTCAGTCATACTTAAAGTTTTCGCACCCGATATACTCGCCGTTTGCATAATCCTCATCGACATAGCCGGAGTACCAGACCAGCTCTCCATGCTGTTTCGTCATTTCATCCAGCTTGCCAATGCAATCACCCTCATCGTTGCCGCCGACAGTTACCTCGAAGCTATCTGCAAACCGCCCACACATTCTGAACGGCTCCAGAATTGTGCTCTTGATGTCGGAAATGGTATCGTTATAAATCATGTCTTACCCTCCTAAATCTCGCTCTTGTAAACGGTAAAGTCGTAGCCGTCCGCAGGAACTTCCTCTACCCAGGGCAAGCAGGCATCATCGTTACCGTACTTGTCCCAGGCGAGACGTTCCGCCTCGTCAGAGCTTGAGGCGAACACTACGCCGCAGCGCTTTCCAATACGTGCGCCAGTCCGATGATTACATACGGTCATGCAAAAGAAATACGCCTTTTTCTCCATGATACACCCTCACTTTCATTAGACTCCGATTGTCCAGCCCACACCGCTTTTGACAACAGAAAAGCCACGCTTGGAAAACCAGTTTGCGATCTTCTCCGTAAGCGTCCCAGAAGTATCTCCTTTATTGAGGTCGTTCAGAATGAACCAGATGCTATCAACTTCAAATGGGGTAAAACCGTGGAGTTTTCCGGTGTCCACCATTTCTGCATAGTCTTCAAAAGCCTTTTTGATTATTTCCATTATCAAGCACCTCCTATTTTAATCACAATCCATTCTTCAATTTTGCTAACTAAAAAGATACGGGCGGGAAAGAAATTTCCCGCCCGTTCCATGCTATACACCAGCCCTCACCAGCAGGTTGGCAAACTTATCCATCATGGCGTGGCCGTCCATAATCCGCCCCCAGTTGTTCTCCCGATAGTTGGCCGTCTGACGCCGGGGCGCATTGTGCCCCACCATATCGCTCATAGCGTTCAGCGCTCCCCAGGCGGTGCCCTTAAACTTGGCAATGTCCGGGGCGAAGTAGCACACCATGTACTCCGTGCGGGCTTTCTTCGCGTTCTGCTTCTCGCGGTCGCTCATATCCTCCGTGGCCGGGAACATCTCGTCCAGAATCTTGGCGATCTGCTCATCCGTAATGCTCTTGTGTGCCATCTGGTCAGCGTATTCACCCAGCCTGTCCATATACTTGTTTGCCATATCCAGGCACATCCGCGCCTCGTGGAGCTTGGCCTGAATGTCTCCGGTATGCCGCACAGACCACGACCGCTTCGCGCCGTTCAGGGCGATGTTCAGGGTATTGTTGCAGACCACACGTACCGGCGTCATGCAGACGCGGATAGCGCCGCTTCCGTCGTGAGTATTGGAGAAGCACAGGTACGGCTCCGTCTTGTCACCGACGATCTCCGTGTCGGGCAACCTTGCCAGCAGCCAGATTTTCCGGCCACCGCGAAGGGAACCCGCCGTATCATACCGCACAGGAACCTCGCCGCCAATCAGGGCGTCAGTGAAAGCAAAGGCGTCCACGTTCTGGACGATCTTGTACTGGTCAGACACGACACCCAGCACAGACCCGTCGCTGCTCCGCACATTGGCCTTGTAGTTGGGAATGACCGCACCGTCAGGCAGGTGGACATCGCGCCGATCCACCGTCCAGTCCAGCCCAGCCAGCCGCAGGGCATCGACGCTGGTGGGCGCTTCCTCCACCCGTGTGCCCAGGCCGTGCCAGGGCTTTTCGCGGACGTACATCATGGTTTCAACATTAGCAGACATTTTTTGTTTCCTCCTCAAATTATTGATTGCGTGGTGGGCGTTTACATTGTTTTTACAGGACGGGAACGGCTCATGCTAACCGTTCCCAAAAATTTCTTCTACCTTGGGCAGCTTTTCCCGCCAAGTGTAGAAATCCTCCACAGCGGCGATAGCGTCCTCCTTGGGCATATCACAGGGGAAGGTGGAGAAAAACTCCTCCAGACTATCCACATCGGGGCTGAATCTTGTTTCGTCGCACAGTTCCAGCACCTCACCCAGCGCCAAACCATTATCCCGGCAGGCCAGCCAATCACCCTCGGTGAAATCCAGCACAGAACCCTTGGAGCCGTGATAGTCCTGAAGTATCCAGGCCAGCGTCTCGCCCCAATACTCATCCCGTCCACCTTTTTGGTGGAAAACCGCTTTTTCCTCAGCGATTTTGCTTCTCAGCGTGAACTCGTTCGGCATAATTGCCACCTCCTATTTCATATACAGGGACAGAGGTCGTTTTGCTAACTCACTCTGTCCAGATTTTTTCTATCCCGAAGGAAATACGGATACCCCGGTCGCCACCGCTCATCATGATACGGTCAGCCTTGCCCATAATCTCGATCAGCTTGGCCGCTTCCACCTTATCGAAAGTGGAAATTGTCTTGATGTCCAGAGAAATCACCGCGTTCTGCTCGTGCTGATTGGGTTTGCACTCGGACAATTTCACCACATCGTCGCAGTCTTGCAGAAAGTTCACCAACTCAGCTTTGATCTCCTGGTAAAGCGCCAGCTTGGAGAAGTCGGCGCTTTTACCATTGAAGTTTTCGTTATGGTCTACCATCTCCCCGAACTCTTCTGGGGTAATTTTACTGTAGACACTGCTCATTTCTGCTTCCTCCTTATGCTCATGTAGTCCTTGTAGCTCATACCACAAAGGGCGGCGGCGGTGTGCAAGGCGGTTTTCTTGTCACCCAGCGGGCCAGCGGGCACCCTGGGAGTCTCCGTCTTGTGGGCATAGTAACGGTTGCTGCCTTTCTGCTTGGACACGTCATAGGCAATGGTCATATCTTTTTCCTCCTTCACAAAGTCCAGGCGATCTTTGCCGCCTGCGATTTTAATTCCTCATCGGAACCGTTCTCAAAGTCCTCCACAAATATCATGGGTAGGCGTCCATACTTTTGCCGAAATAGGATGTCGAACACGGTGTTGACCACCGTGTTCATTGTCATCCCCATTTCCTTAAACGCCTTGGCGTCGCTAAAATTCACCTCAGCGCCTCCTTACCACACGTTCCGCCAGCCGGGAGCCTTGATCCGTTCGGTCAGCTCGGCCTCTTTCCGATCAGCCTCATCCTGCTCACCCTCGTCGGGGAAATCAGACACGTCCAGATCGTACACATCAACGCCCACATCAGCGTTGGCGTGAACTTCTCCCACCAGGCCACCCTTGACGCGCACAGCCACTTGCACATCCAGATTGTGCTCCTCAATGCGCCAGTGCTCCACATCGTCGCCGTCGCGGATGACAGCGGTGGCCTCACCGCACTCACACTCGTCATCGTCGCTGTGCTCCTTGGCGTCATACTCCCAGTCCTTCACGGACTTCTGCCAGTCGGCCCGCATAGCGTCCAGCGCGGCCTGCTTATCGGTGAACGGCTTCACGTCGCATCCCCAGGCAGCGTCAGTGTCCTGCTCATGAACCAAAATATAGATTGTCATAATCCAATCCTCCTTGTTTTTTTGTGGCTCCTATTTTAATTACAATGGGAATGGCGTATTTGCTAACCATTCAAATAGAAAAAGCCCGCCAGTTACGGCGGGCTTTCATCCATCATGCGACAGCGGAGTAGAGACGGGCACGGGCGTTGGACGCCGGCGCATACATCGCTTCACCATTGGAAAAACGGGCGGTGCAAACCATTTCCTCAAAACCATAGCGCTTTGCCAGCTTTGCCATCATGCGGTTGATCTTCCGCACCTCGGCGGCGTACTTTCGATAGGCTACACTCCGGCAGCAGTCGAAGTAGTAATGGCACTCGTCGTTGTCGTAGTCATAGGCGGTCAGATCGTGCTCAGCCTCCACCACAAACTGAATACCGTAGTAGTAGCCGCTCTGGAGCTTGACCTTGTGGAATATCAACTCTCGGTTGAAGTCATCCAGCAAGGCGGTGATCTCGTCCCAGTCCTCCTGGCAAGCCAGCTCATTGAAACAGCTGTATTCCTCCAACTCGTCGTACCCACAGCAGTCGCACTCGGTAGCGTCGGCATCCATGATTGCACCGCACTCGGGACAACGCTTGACTTCCTCAATATAGTCCTTTGTGAACAGGGAAAAATCCCTCATCGTCTGAAAATTGGCAGCGCTCATATCGTAGCCCTCCTGAAAAATTATGTTTTGGAACTCTCATTACTATTAGCAGACTAAAAACAAAATTTGCTAACTACAAAGAAAAATAAAAGGGGACGGGTTTAATCCCCGTCCCCAAACTGTTCGCCCCCGATCTCGTGCCGCATATCGAAAACCTGGTGGATAGCGCTTTCCGTCTCAGCGATTGACCGGGTAGCATAGGCGCACTTCTCTTTTAGCGCATCCACCTCGGCCTCCAGCAACTCCTGAACAAATTCAAGCGCCTCAGTAGCGTCCTCGTCCAGTACCAAAAGGGCGCTGTGCTTCCGTTTGATCTCATCAAACTTCTCTTTGGTCATATACATTCGCTTTCCCTCCCCTCAGTCAAAATCCAGGCCAGTGATTGCCAAAAGCACATTGTAGAGCACTCGGTAGAAATCCTTGTTGTAGGGGTTCTGTGCAATGGCTTTGATCTGGTACAGTGCTTCCTCTACATCCTTGTACAGTGCATCGGGATCTTCCACATTGGGACACAGATTGGACAGTTCAATCAGCTTTTCCGCGATGTCTCCACTATCGTAGCCAGCGGCCTCGTCGTATTTTCTCAGTTCGTCCATCGGCATTTTCTTGTCCTCCATTTCTTATTGGCTGTTGCCTATTATATTTACAGACCATTATGTATTCATGCTAACTATAAAGAGAAGGGGAGGGCGACTGCCCTCCCCAAAATTTCAGCTCGCCATCGCTTTCAGTTCCGCGCTATCAAACCGCTTGTTGTACGGCCTGTTTCCACCGGCAATCACCAGGCAGAAGCTACGGAACACTACGCCGTCGATCTCCTTCAGTTCTTCCTCAGAAATCCGGTAGTAGAATTGTCCACGCTTCGGTGTCTCCCGATAGTGCTTCAGCATAGCCTCGTGCGCCTGCTCCACCGTGTCAAAGTCGCCGATGTCTACCGTTTTACCGGTTTTGGTCGATCTCGTCACGTGAAATACCCTCTTGTTTTCCACAACGCATCCTCCTTAATAAATCACGATTTCTTTTGTAAACAGCATCCACAAACCCAGCGGGGCCAGCAGCACCACAGCCGTGGCATCCTGATCTTCCGGCGTCGTACCAGTGGAACACAGCCACAACACAAAACAGCAGATGACCAGCACCGCCAGCCCCATCAATTTTTGCTCCATCCGCTTGCTCAATTTCTTTTCCTCCCGTCAATATTTGATCTCGATACGCTTGTTGCCAGCTTCCAGAGCCTTGCCCAGCTTATCAGCGATAGCCGCCATCTGCTCCGCTCTCAGAGCCGCAAACGACGCCTCAATGCCCGCCGCCTGGTGGGTATGTTCAGTGTAATATTCAGCCAGCTTAGTTGCTGTTTCCTGCATCCAAACGATTTCTTGTTTTGTGAACGATTGCATCATGTTCACCTCCCATTATCTATTGCACATTGATTTTGCCGCTTGCTAACCACAAAATGAAAAAGGGCGGGGAGAAAACTCCCCGCCCTGATCCCTGATTAGTCCTCGACCTTAAACGTGACCATGTTCCGATTGTTGTCCGCCTCAAATTCCCCAGACTTCTCATCATATCCGGTGATACGGTTTACTGCCGTCAGCAGAGCGTCGCGGATAATCGTTTCATCCTGGATACCGTCTTTTCCGGTAGGCATACAAATTACAACCCGCATAGTTATCCTTCCTCCAATTCTTTTCTGTTGTTGCTGCCGTGCTCGATCTCAAAGCTGTCTCCGACGCGATCTCCACCGGGGAACCGATAAATCGGGATACCCTTCGATTCCTCATACTGAAACCGGCCAATGTACTCGCCGCACTTGATATACAACGGATACTTTTGCTTTACCAGCTCATAGCACCGGGCCAGCTCTTTGCCCAAGGGCTTCTCATATTCGATGTATCCCCATGCGTCGCAGTTGGCATCATAGCAGGGCGTCCGCCTGTCAAAGTTGACAATCTCCAGAACCCGATTGCCAATCGGCTTCGGGAAACTCCCCGGCGTGACCGGGCGCTGAGAAGAATAATAACGATAGCTCATAATCGCACCTCCTATTCTAATTACAGCCACACACTTCCATTTGCTAACCGTCCAGAAAAATAAAAGCGGGGCACCGCATCAGCAGTGCCCCGCTCAGTCAAAAATTCAAATCCGTGTTGCCAATTTCCTTTTGATAGCGATACCAATTCAACAACATCACAAAGTCCCCAGGGGAGATCGTATACTCACTCTCGCATCCGACGTTCCCGTCACGGTCAGGAGCCTCCCAAGTGGTAACACTCACCGGGCCATCCGGCTCGGTCTGTTCCAGCTCAATCTTCCGTCCGTTGTTCACATAAAATTCCATAGTTCCCTCCCGTCAAGAAATAATGTCGTCGTCCATATAGACGAATCCGATGTGAATGGAATCCATGCAGGCAATATTGCCCTCGCCCAGCTTGTCCATCAGCTTTTCCAGCGCCTGCCGCTTGTCCTCAGCGGAGATCATGAATCCACGGTTCCCNCCGTTGGTAAACTGAACCACNATGGAANATTGAGGGATATAGGTATCATCTTCCTCCTGCCTCCGTTCCNCACGGGTCATGCCATCCACGATGTCACAGCCACAAGNTGGACAGGCGCAGAACGNGTCTCCGCCGANCTNNTCNTCNTCACTGTGCAATACATNGTTGGAGAACNACTCTCNACAGGCTTCACACTGAATGATCTCGTTGTGGTCAACCGCCTCATCATGGCAGCTCTCACACTCCACATACTCTTTGTCAGGGATACCAGGATTCACGACATAGGCCAGCTCACCATTTTCGTCATCCAAAATGGGCCGTCCGCAGGATTTACAAATTTTCATTTTGAAACACCTCCTATTGTTATTACACAGATATAGCCGTATTTGCTAACCATTCAGAAAATAATTTGAAAGGAAAATAGGCGGGCTGGTGGAAACGCTGGCCCGCCTACTCCTTTGCATTAGATTTCAAGCCACCATTCCGGCGCGATAAAAAAATTCCCATCTACTTCTTCCAGCGCCCAGCCGTCCAGCTCATCCCACGGCCACTTTATCTGAATCTGAATCCATACCTTATTTTCATCGCCGTCGATTATTAGCACATCCAGCGTATCCCATGCGAAGCCCCAGTTAGAAATCTCAACTTGAAACACTTCCCGCGTCACTGTACCGTCCGTCAGGTAAACAGTACGGCCTACATTCTGTGCTTCTTTAACTGCCGCGCAAATTTCATTTGCGTTTGTCATACTCAGCACCTCCTACCATATATACAAACGGTTTTGAAATATTGCTAACCATGAAAAAGAAAAGGGGAAAGGGATAAAACCCTCTCCCCTCAGTCCATCAGGCCACAGTTTCTTTTTTCAGGGTAGCAATGTGGCGTTGTGCCATCTCCATGATTTTTTCATCCGTCCAGGCGGCGGTCAACTTGGCGATCTCATTCCAGTTGCGGCGGGTATAGGTCTGCTCCGTAATGTCCACAAAAGCACCAATACCATGGCTCACCATCATTCCAGGTGTGCGCCCATCCTGCCAGACAGAGAGATGAAGCTGAGGCCGCACCAAACCGGTGTAGCGGTAGCCGTCCCGCACCTCACGCCATATCAGCGTTGCCTGCAACCGCTTTCCGTTCGGCAAATCCAGATACTTGGTGGCCTCCTTCTCGTTGCGGTTTAACAGGGCTTGAAAATCCAGCTCAAAGCCATTCTGGAGCTTGGCGTTCCACCGGTTAATCTGTTCGCGTGTATAGCTTGCCATTTTTGCGTCCTCCCTAAATTCGATTTTGGATGTGCTCATTATATATACAAACCGTTTTGAAATTTTGCTAACCGGAAAAACAAAAAAAGCGGGGCCGCTCCGAAAAGCAACCCCGCTTAATTTATCTGGCTTTTAGGTGGCGGCGATAGCCCCCCCCCGCTCCGCCTCAGCCTTGGTCTGCCGCGCCCGCCAGTTGCGCCGCCGCTCAATCTCCATCTTCTGCGCATCCGCCCTGGCCTTGGCACCCCGCTCCGCCCAGCGCCGCGCCCGCTTGGGGTCGCGGCTCTCCTGCTTAGCAATGGACGCCATCCGCTCACCCCAGCTCGGGACACCAGCGGCACGATGGCGGCGATACTCCGCCTTGGTGATTTCCACAGCGTTATCCAGGGGGCGGCTGTCCGTGTGCGCCACAAACTTCTGTCCGTTCTTCTCGCCGATCATGTAAACCTTGCTCATTTTTCGTTCCTCCGTTTTCGTTTTTTTTGTTGGGGAGGCTCCCCATTATATATCACAGACGGCCTCCCGTACTTGCTAACCTATCTCAGAAATTTTCTGAAAAAGCAAAAAAAGCGGGCCAGTCCTTCCAGGCTGGCCCGTCATTTCAAACCGCATATATCAGCTCAACCCCATCCCGGTCGGCCTCGAACTTCTCCGCCACAGGACAAAATGAACACAGCGCCGTATTGCATTTTCCCTTGGCGCGGCAGGCGCGGCCCTCCACTCCGCAAATATCGGGGACTTCCTTTTTTGCATGGAGTATAATGCGCTTGCCAGTCAGCTTTTCTACCACAACCTGCTTGAGATAGGACAGGGCATAGTCATCACGGCTAAAAATTTGACCGTCCACTTTCCACGCCCAAGTATCGCCGTTATGCTCAGGTTCTTTCTCAACCGTGATTTCCTTGCCATTGGAAAGGTGAACGATATAAACTTTGTCGCTGATTTTCTCTGCATCCAGATACAAACTATCGGACACATACATTTCAATCAAAGCCATTTTCTTTGCCTCACAGATTATGTTTTTTTGAGTGCTTACATTATACATACAGACCATCTTGAAACTTTGCTAACCACGCCAGAAAATAAAATGGGATGAGCCGTCCCCAGCTCATCCCACAAATCCCTTATCTGCCGTAAATGTAAATCCCATCCCGCTCATATTGCTCGTTCAACTTTTTTGCGACGTCCCACGCAGCCTCCCTATTGGAATAGACTTCACTTTCCACCGTCACGCCAGCCGTATACTTTGCTTTCAGCTCCGGGCTGCAGTCGTTTGAAAAGCCGGTATAGTATGAATACTTCCGCCCATTCTCGTTCCGCGTCAGCACCAGGTAGTAGTCGTGCCCCAGGCCAGGGAGAATATCTTCCTTATACATCTTTGACCTCCTTGCAAATAATCGGTTGAATCTTCAAAAGTTCCTCAATCGACCCTTTTCTCAGAACCTCTTGATTTTTGGCCTCGATCTCCTTGGCCTCCGCCTCAGTGACTTCCCGGCCTCCGACAAAATATTGCTTCAATGTGTCCGCCTCCTGTTTTAATAACAGCCAAATATTTTCTCTTGCTAACCAGATCAGAAATATAGAGGGCCGGGAGAAAACTCCCGGCCCTCTATATTGGCACCTCCTATTAAATTTCAATCCCAAACGGGATTTCAACGTCCAGATCATGTAACTCATCCACCAGCCGAAGATACTCGGCGCATTCAGCCTCAGACAGCTTTACACCCTCGCTCTCTTTTTCCGTCAAAGAATACAGCCGCTCCAGCATCACCTCTATGTTTTTGAAATACTGGTCGAAGTCCTCAGCATACACACGACCCTCGGCATTGAAATTGGTACGAATCAAATAATCCTCACCATCCGTGCCAATCCACTCGTAGTAGCAGCCCTCGCTCCAATACTCGGTATTATCCTCGACAAAATCACAGATACAAAGTACTTCTTTCATAGTTGATTGCCCTCCATGTTGTTTTGGTTTGCTTCCATTATAATTACAGATGAAAAAATGAATTTGCTAACCATACATATTTTACAGCGCGATCTTTTCACCAGTCAGCACATCCACCACAGTAGCACCTGCACCGAAAGCAGCCTGAATTTCTGCCAGTTCCTCAACACTTGGGGGATTGCGCCGCGCCCGGTACTCATCCAGGAATACAGCGCTTTCCGCTACCCTCGCCATCCGCGTAGCCTCCGTGTTCACCTTATCCGTGACCATGCACAGTTGCTCCAGCAGATCATCCATCAATACCCGGCCAATGCAGTTCCGGGCGACACCTTCCGCATCAATGCTGATCTTTCCCTCCGCCAGTTCTAACCGTACCTTTTCCAGCTGCTTCTCAGCATCCTTTTTCCAAAACTC
>WFLX010030746.1_pt1 | contig 12052 bp, 4 predicted proteins | sample 4967041 | NCBI WGS metagenome assembly WFLX01 (sample SAMN12857096, study PRJNA449069) | gut metagenome | isolation source: stool from male and female vole | host: Microtus ochrogaster | place: USA:Florida | collected 2017 | reverse complement strand
AAATGAGGTTACTCAGAGCGATGGTGAGATTATTCTCTTCATTGACGAGATCCACACCCTCGTTGGTGCCGGTAAGGGTGAAGGAGCGATGGATGCTGCCAATATTCTGAAACCTGCACTCGCTCGTGGCGAATTGCGCTCCATCGGTGCAACCACACTTGACGAGTATCAGAAATATTTTGAAAAAGATAAAGCTCTTGAACGTCGTTTCCAGAAAGTGATGGTAGATGAGCCTGACGAGATGTCTGCCATTTCTATTCTACGTGGACTTAAAGAGAGATATGAAAACCACCACAAGGTGCGCATCATGGATGAGGCAATCATTGCAGCCGTACAGCTTAGTGTGCGCTATATCACCGACCGTTTCCTTCCTGACAAGGCTATCGACCTTATCGATGAGGCCGCATCTAAACTGCGTCTGGAAATGGACTCCATGCCGCAAGCTCTCGATGAGGCTTCCCGTAAGATTGCACAGCTCGAAATTGAGCGTGAGGCTCTGAAACGTGAGGGCAACGAATATAAGATCAAGGAGATTGATGAAGATCTCGCCAACCTGCGTGACACTGAGAAATCTCTCAAGGCCAAATGGAAAGCTGAAAAGAACGAAATCAATAAGATTCAGCAGAATAAGATTGAGATCGAACAGCTTAAGCATGAGGCTGAAATGGCAAGAAGAGAAGGTGATTATGCCAAAGTGGCAGAGATTGAATATTCTAAGATTAAACAGAAGGAAGATGAGAATAAGGCCACTCAGGAGAAGCTGAAACAGCTCCAGGGTGAAGGCGCAATGATCAAGGAAGAGGTTGATGCTGAAGACATCGCTGAGATCGTTAGCCGTTGGACCGGAATACCTGTCAAGAAGATGGCACAGAGCGAGAAGGAAAAACTTCTCCACCTTGAGGAAGAACTCCACCGTCGTGTGATCGGACAGGATGACGCAATCAAGGCTGTCAGCGACGCCGTTCGCCGTTCTCGCGCCGGATTGAATGACCCACGCCGTCCTATAGGTTCATTTATCTTCNTGGGAACAACTGGTGTTGGTAAGACCGAGCTTGCAAAAGCTTTGGCAGAATACCTCTTTGATGATGAGGATATGATGACCCGTATTGATATGTCGGAGTATATGGAGAAGCACTCCGTGTCAAGACTTGTCGGAGCACCTCCGGGATACGTTGGTTATGAGGAGGGTGGTCAGCTTACAGAGGCTGTGCGCCGTAAACCTTACAGCGTTGTCCTCTTCGATGAGATTGAGAAAGCCAATCCTGATGTATTCAATATCCTGCTTCAGGTGCTCGACGACGGTCGTCTCACCGACAACAAGGGTCGTTTCATCAATTTCAAGAACACAATCATCATTATGACCTCTAACGAGGGCTCACCTCTTATCCGCGAAAACTTCAAGGATATTGATTCCAAGAACGAAGCTCAGCGTGAGGAAGTGATCAGCAAGACCAAGCAAGATGTGCTTGACTTGTTGAAGATGAAGATTCGTCCTGAATTCCTTAACCGTATTGACGAAATAGTGATGTTCACTCCTCTTAATAAGAAGGAGATACAAGAAATCGTCGATCTTCAGGTTAGAAGCGTACAGAAGATGCTTGCATCTAACGGCGTAACGCTCGAAGTCACTAAGCCGGCTCTTGAACTTCTTGCTGAAGATGGGTATGATCCTGAATTCGGTGCCCGTCCGGTTAAGAGAACTATCCAGCGAATGGTGCTCAACCAGCTTTCTAAGGATATTCTTGCTCAGAAAGTCAACCGTGATCATCCAATAAAGATTGATCGTAAGGGTGATGAGTTAGTATTCACCAATAATTGAATCTGAAACATATCAGCAGAAGAAGACGTGATGTCTTAACTTCATATAACTGAGAATAATGCTGCCAAATCGTTAGTATTTCTTAAATATTATCGNTTTGGCAGCTTTATTTTTAAAAATTTGTTAAAACAACCATTCTANAATTAAGGATAAAGTAATTGGAATAAACTTTTTTTACCTGCCAACGTTATATAAATATAAAGCATCACCTTTATAGTAAGGAATGTTCGGTCGGATGCTCTCATTCCGTAGGAGCCGCTCTGACTTTCGTGACAACAATTTCGTGACAACCGGGGCCTTCCCCACTTTCGTGACAACCAAAGGGAACTGGCAGTTCCCAAATCGTGACAAACAATGGGCGTCGACTTCCACTTGCAGGCTTTTCAACCTGCCGATGTCCCGGATTTCAGTTTTTACGTCGATTATTACTATAGTGGCAATTTAAATGAAATCCAAAGTTAGAGATCGTTTTTGTTATCCAAAAATCATTTGATTCCGGATAACCTATTCATGTAACGAAAAATAAGAAATTGTGAAACTAAAGCACTTATTTTTTTCAGTAGCTCTCACCTCATTTTTATCCTCTTACGTGCCTTATGGCGGTCACTCATTACAGATTGGCAACGATGCCCCTCTTCTGACTCTCTCTTCCAATTCTAAAATTCCCAACCTTGACATCCTCAAGGGAAAATATGTTGTAGTGAATTTCTGGAGTCCAACTGACCCGGAATCTCGTCTTAATAACAAACAGCTCGCTGACTTGATTTCTTCACTCCCACCCTCCCAGATTCAGTTCGTAAGTATCTGTACGGACACCGACATCACCCTTCAGCACGAAATAATGGATGCTGATGGAGTCCCCCTATCTATTAATTCGCTATCCGCTTCTGACATAATCCCAGATGTTTTAATGAATTATCAGGTTGAATCCGGTTATCGGAGCTTCTTAATTGATCCATTCGGAAACTTGAAATCCATCTCCCCCACTTCCTCGGAAATTAAAAGCGTAACTGTTTCCTGATTTCCCTTCGCCCCATATGTAATAATATAATCATCATTTAAATAAAAATGCCCAATTTTACACTCGGTTTAGATGTAAAATTGGGCATTTGGTTTTTTCCCTATTTAGCGGGCAAGGGAGAGATTGAATGAGATGCCATAGTTGGAGTTAGATGTGGGATAAGAGCTGTTGGAGACAAGCGGAGTATTGACCTGATGGTCGAAGAATGCCGACACTGTGACTTTACGGCTAAGCTGATAGCTTGCCATAAAGTTGATGGAGAATGTCTGTGTGCCCTGAGTCGCCTGAGTATAGGCAGTCTCTATGCGCCGGATCAGCGACTGATTATTGCTGAAAGCCACGTCAAGATTCAATGAGAGGTCGTTGCTCGTTCCGCCCTGCGAACTTCCGAATTTAATGACTTTATTGAAATCAGGAATCTTCCATCCGGCTCCCACCGACACCTGTTTGCTGGAAGTCTCCACAAGCTGGCCCGCAGAGGAGTTAAGGTTCAATGTCCTCGCATCACGATATTCCGCATTCACAGTTATATCATTCTTAAAGGTCATGTTGACACCAAACAACGGAGCGAATTTCTCTGTAATAGCCACAGAAGATATGTTGTAAGGTGACGATGGAATAGGTTGTTGGGTCAGTTCATCCATCGTGAAGCCCAGAGTGGTGCTATTGCCGATCCCGATCCAATTGAGGTAGCTGGAATAGCTGCCCACTGAATAGGTGCATTGATAAGCATGACTCAAGGTAAACGATTTGAAGATATTGCTCATGTTTCCAAGCTGCAAGAAGCCGTCATAGGTCACTCGCCAGTTAGGTCGCATTGACCCAAGGCCGGGGAAATGCTGAAGCGTTACTTTTTTTGCATCATAGCCGCTGTAGGCAGCGAGAAATGCCGGGATGAGGACATCCGGACTTGTGACGCTTACTCCACCCACAGCCTGGTTATAAGGAGTCCCGGCAAGCACATTTCCCTCCAGAAAACCGGCATCAGGATAACTCGTATCTGCATACATCGCCTCATACCTCTGCGCTATTATAGGGATATTGGCTAAGAAACGGTTAAACGCCGGAGATTCATATCCGTTATCAGCTTTTGAGCCTCTAAGAGCGGTAGCAATAGCCATGTGTGTGCGTGTATAGGAGCCCGTATGAGTGGTCGGCATGCCACTGAACATAAATTGCACCTGACGAGTGCGATTGTCAGTGAGATTGCTTGTCAACACAATCTTCAATCCCCTTATCGGCTCAAGGGTAAGCTCAAAGTTAAATTCCTTGCCTTTGTTCCACACAGCCGGTGATGTCATTTCTCCTGACGTAAGAAGCCATCCCCTGTCAAGAGCCTTGTTAACATATGATTCATCATAGAAACCAAATGCAAAATCAAGACCCGGACTCATCGGACCGTATTTGGTGCTCTGTCCGAAAATGTCACCTACATTCGGAGAGAATTGAGGGATATTGAGAGAATGCGTGCTGCGCCATTTGAAGGAAAGACTTCGTGGCATCATTGCAAACCGCAATGCGTATTCAGCTGCCTCCCTCACAAAAGACTTCTTTGGTTCAGTCTTATCCTCTCTCACTGTGAGCTTGACGCTACCGTTCATCTTTGTCAACACCTCAATCGTATTCTCATCCACAATCTTTGTGTCAAGCTTAATCGGCTTATTATTGAGAGTGGCGTTAATCTTAACTTTCTTTGTCTTAAGATTATGTTTCACCAACGTGGTTGTATCTTCAGAAAGGGTAATTGCTCTTTCAAACTTCTTGGCAAGATCCTTGTTGCCCTGTCTGCCTTGTCGGTTGGGAGCTTTAGATCTATTATCACGCGCATTNNTGCCACGCGAAGAAGAAGACGACTTCCCAAAACGCTTATTAATCTCCTGAAGATATTTCGACTTATTGAAAAGAGTCTCAAAATTGAGGCGTGCATCTGCGTTCCAGGTTGCCTGATTCTGAATCGTGTTGCCCANATAGAGATCATCCACCGTAGCACCCTTGTCCCAACGATATGTTGACGTGTAAGTAAGCGAACCTGTNAGATAGTCAAGCACCGGAATCTTATTGAACGGAGCCCGATAGGTGCCTGTAAACGTTTGGTTATAGTTCCAGGGCGTACCAAGTCCGCGTATAGAAGACATAACCGTGTCTTTCCAGTCACGATACTTGTCAGGGAAAAGGCGCTTGTTGACTGCTCCCACAGTTTCCTCAATCCTTGCCGTCGTGTTGCTTGAGAATGAAAGAGTGAGTGACTGGATCAGGTTCCAGGTCAGATTCAGTTGTCGGTCCCAAAGGAAATTCTTACTTACCTGCACCGGAAGCTGGAAATTGACATCAACTTCACTTCGTGTCTGTTCCTCATAATAATAACGCGACATGTTGGTGTAGAAAGTAAGATTGGTAAACAACCAGTTTATACCCCAATCCCTGAAATATTTCGCCGTCTTCCCTTTCCCTTTCAGGAAGCTGAAGGGCAAGATGGGTTTGATATAGGGGCTATAGCTATATTGGAATGAACCTCTATAGTCATTAGTGTTCTGATATTCGGTATTGGGGTCTACGTTTTTCTGCTTATTAAATGAAAACGACAACTGGAAGTTTGCAGGATCCCAGGGCATAGGATTCTTGCTCTGCACATTAAATTTAAGATTTGACAGAGAGAAGCTTTCCACCGACTTTCTCGTTACGGCGAAATTTCTTATCGAATCCTTCTCATGCTTTGTAGTGGCAGCATCAAGAGCATCCTTAAGAAGGATATCCTGATCAAGAGGATTATACTTCGGAGTGGTCTTCTCGGTTGAACGTGAATAGTAGACCGGGGCAGTCAATTTAGCTGCGGCAGGGAAGACTTTACCTATGTCGCCCTGCACAGCAAAGTTATACTGCTCATAGTCATCCAGACGCCGCGATGAAAGGCCCTGATCTACACCTCCGAAGCCGGCTGTCTCCTTATGCATCGAGAAATTGACCATGCCCAGGTCACTCAATGAAAGGTTGGCATTGACATTGGCAGCCCAGCCCCCTGATTCATTGAAATCAGTCACACGAAGCTCGTTGACCCAGATTGTTCCGTTTTTAACAGAATTTGATTTGTTACGTATACCGATGAGCATGACACGCACGTCACTTAAANTCGGNTTGCCAAGCACACNGATGGTGTTATGATNATTGTTANGGNCACGNNTGGANTAGACCACANTATNGNCTACTCCCTCCANCCCGGCACTGCGGTCATGATTTCTCGCCACTTTCAGGTTAGTGAAAGCGTCAAACGGAACATCCAGAAAGTTTGATATAGGCCAGACAATCTGTCGGTCAGCAGAAGAAAGGTTGTTATATTTACCCGCAGGAGTTAGTTCGAGCGGAATCTCATATTCGTAATAATTNTTCTTCACATCTGAACCCACACGCACAAAAATAGCCAGGTCACCGTTTTTCAGATTTGTCGGGTCGTCAATGAATGCTTCCGCATGCACCCACATCTGCATCCTGCGATAGATGCGGAGATCAAGCTGAGTGTTCTTATATGCCCCTCTTGCGTCGCCTGGCTGCAGCCCTGTCACCTTCATCTGAAGTGACTGTTCGTTGAGCTGGGTGGCTTGTGCCTGTCCCGGATCCTGGATTCGGGTCACGTCAGGAGGAAGCACATAATTGACTGGGGTAAGACCTGAGCTTTCCTCAATATTTACCACCGACATGTCAAGTTCTCCCTCGGCGGGTGAATCATTACGGTTATTAAGGTTAAACTCATAATCACGCCACTCTCCGCGAACAAGTTCAAGCGAAGCAAATCTAAGGTGAGTCACTTCACGGAATCCGGTCATGAACATACGAGCAAAACGTATGGTGGAGAAGTCATTGATTCCTCCAACTACTTTGTCAGGTTGACTAAGGGGTATTTTGAACTGATACCATACAGCTATGCCATGCCCCTCTCTGGTAGGTACGACTTTCTCCCGACGGTCAGTCACATAATTCTTCCCCACTACAAGGTCTTCCGGACGTATCGACACCTTATATTGGAAATAACGCTCATACTCATTAAGTGTGTTATCCTGATTGATGTCTTCCACATCAGGCACACTGCGTGACGACTGATACATCCGGTTGGGGCTTTGGTCAGGCGACAGTGAGTTACCCTCCACTCCATTATAATGTTTGTAACGGTCAAGAATGGAGGTGCGATGCTCGTCATAGTAATCACTACGATAGAAGTGATAGTTATCACCGGCAGGGTCACTCATCGGAGAGAACGGNGATTCCTGCATCTCTGCTATGGTTGATGCCGGAAGTCTCGTGCGCAGTTTGTCAAGATATTCACCATAGGAGCTGAAAGTGTACTCGTCATCATTCGGAAGTCCGTCAAGACCCACGTCCTGCATCGGACGCGCATTCTCAGCATTTTCAAAGGCATAGGTCAGTGAGTTCTGTGTAGACACGCGGCCCCAGTTTGTCTCAGTCATAAATTGTTCGTTGCCATCGATGGGTATGCCGTTCTCATAGCTCTTCATACCGTCTTTGAGGATATCCTCGCTGATCTCACCGAAATTGAAATAGAGATCCCCACCCTCTTTATTCGGGTTGTCTTCATCAAGAAACGGGTCAAGCATCCAGAATTGGATATATTCCACGTTGGAGCTTTCAAAATTGGTATTGTCCATCTTCCTCATGATGCCACCCCATCTCTTCTCCGGATTCAGAAGGTTGCCCTCNTCGTCAATATTCTCCGCATCAAGATTATATGGGCCACGNTCNCGTGGATAGAACGACAGNTTGAGAGTCTGNATATAATTTGATTCACCGCTCACCAGTTCTCTGCCGGGATAAATCTCATCAACCCTAACCTCTCTTACATATGGATTCGACAACTGCTTAAGATCACTGCGCAAATAACCCGGCAGCATGGAAGAGTTTTTCTGAGTCCACATGCGGTCAATGTAATTCCATGCCAACAGAGCACGGTTTTTACCGTAATCCACGTTATTTGATAAGGCTGCCTCCGGGAAAAGCGCATCCGGATCGGGATCATAAGGAGTAGGGGCAAGAAACCATGAGTAAGGATTCCTTAGATCAATGCCGATCTGGCTATTTTCAAAATCATCAATATACGACGACCCTTTTGTAGAACCGGTCTTCTGCTTATGGGGAACAAGCTGTGCGAACTCAGCACTGAGCCGCAATGACGATGGTGAAACCGCATTGATGGTAGGCACCTTGTTCAGCAAGTTAGTTAGCCACATGAAATCCTTATTATAGCTCAGATTCAGGCCCCACATGGTATTATTGATCACCTCATCGCCGATATTTACTTTCTCAGTAAGAGATTTTTCAGAGAAATTAAGTATAGTTCCTCCTAAAGTGAAATCTTTATTGAAACGATATTGTGCATCCAGACCCAACAACGTCTTTCGCTGCATGCTGAAAAGCGACTGGTTTTCAAGCGTCACACTCACATTTGTACCCGAATCAATGATGCTCTGGTTTGTTATGGTCACGATACCCATGCTATAGTCTACAGTATAATCGCTGTTCTCGGTAAGGGTAACACCTCCCGCCATGACCACCACTGATCCTCGCGGCACATTCATGGCATTCAACCTGATCTGCGCTCCGTTGGATGCCTGATATTCGCCTACCAACGAGAATTTGTTTTTATCGGCAAACTGANGGGNCACNNCAAGTGTGGAGTCATATAGCTCCTTATATACNTAGGGAGCCGCTAANTGTGGATTNCCTATCTTTCGCTCAAGATTCGCGCCGAAAGGTTCTGCCACCGGGAAGATGATGCGGCCATTGGTAGGCTGCACAGTATANCCTTCCACATAGTCAAAGAAACCGTCTGAATTAGATTCCTGATTAGAGTCTATGCGGTCAAGGTTCATCACCTGAAGCAAAGGCATGTTTGATATCTCTCCCACCGGAAGATAATTGATTTCTGTGCCTGTGGTGTCGCTAAGATATTTTATGTTCAGCTTGAAATTCTTTTTCTGAAGTTGGTAGGCACCCAAAGAATACACATTCTTCATCATCAGTTTCCACATCGGCAACTTCGGAGATATTGTGGTGCCTCGCAACATCTTTAGGTAAAGTGACTGCGACGTGGTAGTGACATCGCTGGAGAATTCACCGACCTGATACACCTTTCCCTGATAAGTGTATTCGTATGCCACAGCCAAAACTTCATCTGTGTTGAGAGCCGATTTAAGTGAAATATATCCTAAGGAAGAATTAAGGGTGTATTCTGTTGATTTCAGCAGGCGTGCACTCTCAACCTTCTCATAATCCATGCCTCCGACAATGCCATAAGCTTGCAGCGGCGCAAGAACCTGCGTGACCTGATTTATGTTACGTGCATCCGGATAATCATTCTTGATTACGTCAAGAAGATTGTTTGATTTATTACATGGCACATCTACTGAAAAGTCCGGCTCCCAATAGTCGTTGCCAAGTCGCGTATTTTCACCAATATCCATGAAGCCCACGAAGTTACGTGATTCATCGTAGTTACTGTTCTTATTAGTGATCCACACCTCGATTCTGGTAATGTTTATACCGGAGGAAACGTGTGGCAGTTTAGATGCAAACTTGTCGTAATTATCATAAAAATACTGGGCAAGGAAAAAATGGCGGTTGGCATCATAATCATCCGCCTTTATTGAAAACTTAGTGGTCTGCACACCGCCCTGTGTGTTTACCGTCTTAGACTCGCTGTTCTGCTGGCTGACAAGTCCGGTCAATGTAAGCTTGCCGAACTGCAACTTCGCCTTCATACCAAACAACGATGTTCCACCCCTTATGAGGCTGGAACCTGTGGTCATGCTGACGTTGCCCGCCTCTATATTCTTGATGATCTCGTCTTCCTTCCCTTCATAATTGAGCTTTAGGTTTTTGGAATCGAAATCAAAGGTTGCGTCGGTGTTATAGCTCATGTTGAATTTGAGCTTGTCGCCCACCGAAGCCGCTATGGTAGCCTGAATTTTCTGATCAAAATTAAAGAAAGTCTTCCTGCGCGAACGCAACGATAAAGCCGGATTATCAGTCTTATTGCTCTTTATGCCCATTGAAAGCTGAATGGATCCCTGCGTGGTCAGTCTTACGCCGCCGGGTCCGAACACTTTCTCCAGAGGTCCGAGGGCAAAATTCATGTCAAAGATATTGAACGCCTCCTTATCCTTGTTTTCAAATCCTTCGGCATTACGCTGTCTGAAATAACCAAACATCTCCTTCCGCGTGAGCATGTCGTTATATTCATCGGCAGTCATCATGTAAGGAGTGATGATATCATGATCACCGATCTTCGTATGTAGCACATACATACCGATTTCCGGATCATATACCACCTCAGTCTTTATATTCGACGGAGTAGACAAGTCAGCCGCATATTCCCTGCCTATGTAGTCTTCATAGGTTTGGGGAAGTGTGGTCTGCACCGGCGAAGGCAGAAAAAAACTTTCAGGGATTTGCGTGTCATCAAGATATTCCGGCACCGGCGGAGGCGGCGGATTTAATTCTGATTTACGATACTGACCTATGGACACGATGGTTGCCACCAGGGCTATTACAGGCACCGGCAGCAAGCTTATTACCTTTATTATAGTGGGTTTCCGAAAAATCATTTCAGAGCATCTTCAGCGCAAGCTTTATTGCTTTTTCAGTGCTCAAGGTCGGATCGGTTGCGAAAATCTTCTTTAATGCTTTCTGGCTCTGCTGGGCAGTGAAGCCTAACATAACAAGGGCTGCGATAGAATCCTCATAAGCCTCTCCGGCTGTGGGCACACTATCAATTAACGTTAAACCACTCGTTTTTATTTTATCTTTAAGGTCTACAATTATTCTTTGTGCTGTCTTTCCACCGATTCCTTTCACTGCTTTCAGCTGGGAATCCTGTCCGGATGAGATAGCACTCTCAAGCTGATCAGGGGTAAGTGCCGATAAAATCAGTCGTGCCGTATTTGGTCCGACACCGCTCACNCCGATAAGAAGCCTGAAGAGCTCACGGCTTCTTTTGGTCAGAAACCCATACAACATATGCGCATCCTCCCGAATGCTTTCATGCACAAACAGCTTTACAGTCTCCTTGCCCGGAGCGCCGTTAAGCGTAGCATAATCAATGAGGGAGATATTTAATTCATACCCTATCCCCCCACAGTCAACCACAGCAACTGTAGGGGTAAGCTCTGCTAAATTTCCTGATATGTAGTCAATCATCTTTCCGGAGTGTCTTCAATTATTATAATGGTTCATGGCAAAGGCAGCTCCACTAAGACAGAAAGCTTTGACTGCTTCGGCAGCCCTCTTAAGTTTCTCAGGAAGCTCACGCTGCTCTTCAGGAGGAAATTTTCCCAACACAAAATCTATTTGCCCCCCTTTCGGAAAATCATTGCCAACCCCAAACTTCAGACGCGCATAATTCTGAGTGCCGAGTTGATCAGCTATGTTTTTGAGTCCGTTGTGTCCTGCGTCTGAGCCTCTCTGTCGGATTCTTATCGTTCCGAACGGCAATGAGAGGTCATCCACAATCACCAACAGGTTCTCAAGGGGTAGATTCTCTTTATTCATCCAGAAACGCGCCGCCACGCCGCTAAGGTTCATGAAAGTGGAAGGTTTCAACAAAATGAGTTCACAATTCTTAACCTTCACGATTGCCATGTCGCCATATCGGCATGATTTAAACGGCACTCCGGCTTCGGCTGCCAACGTGTCGCCAACCATGAATCCGGCGTTATGCCGCGTTCCCTCATAATCAGGACCTATATTTCCCAAACACAAAATTAAAAACCTTTTCATGTCCGAATCAGTTTTCGGCGGTTCAAATCCCTTATTTCCGCCAAAAAGTTTCCTTATAAAATTTAACATCTTAGTTTCCTTCCTCATCGTCATCTTCCCAGTNAAGGAAAAAGGCATCGGAATAGCTCTCTTCCTTAAAACGAGAGAGCTCTCTTCCTTCCCGCTTGGTTGGTCGGCCCAATCCTTTATGACGATCTACAAAACCAGAAATCTTCGTCATCTCAAGCAATTCATATTGACTTGGAGGGGTGAGATTCTCAAGATAGTCGGACACAAGCTTTGCACCCAATCTGTTGGGTGCTAACTGTGTAACGCGAAACGTATAGGTGATCGGCGGTTTACGCACATCTATCACATCGCCGGGCTTGATAGCACGGGAGGGTTTCACCACCGCCCCACCGACACTTACCCTTCCTTTCTTACACGCATCT
>WFLX010317607.1_pt1 | contig 12059 bp, 12 predicted proteins | sample 4967041 | NCBI WGS metagenome assembly WFLX01 (sample SAMN12857096, study PRJNA449069) | gut metagenome | isolation source: stool from male and female vole | host: Microtus ochrogaster | place: USA:Florida | collected 2017 | reverse complement strand
AATGATATGCGACCAACGTTCAGGGATAGCATACTTCTTTGCCAGAGTAGAATAATTGGCCAATGACTGAGCAATTTGTGCTATTATATTCTCCGAATCCTTAACGTTATGATAGCTCGCAAATTCGAGAAGATCCTCTTTTGTTATATCGGCAATTTTGCCAAATAATGACAGGCATCTTTCCTTTTGCGCTCCAGTGCCATAGTTGTTGAAAATGAAAGTCATATCATAAGCTGGAGCCAATCTCCATTCCTCTCCTTTTTCCAGTATGAAGGAGAAATTCTTATTATGATCATCCGTATTGTTGGCCATGATATTGAATACCATTCGGCGGTAAAGCTCCGTCAACTCCTGCTCTTTCAGTTTCAGGCGACGACAGGTAGCGAAAAGTTCTTCGTATGAATTGGCCTCCGGATTTATGGCAGCCAAAGTCTGAACATGCAGTTTTTCGCCATTCTTTCGATCGAATCGACGCGTCATAAAATGGTGGCTGTCTTCTACGCTGATTAATCTGCATTCTTCCATCTTTATGCCGGCTGCCGAAGCCATTTCATAAAAGGCCATCTCAATTTCAGAGGTTGGCACTACAGAATCCTCAAACTTTACCAGAGTATATTCGAAATCTTTCAATCCTCCAATCTGCCCAGAACGTATCTCACCTGTAGAGGGATTTATTGCAAGGATAGCTTTCATCTGTCTGCCTCCGGCTGACGAACCTACAGCCATTAGAGCGTTGAGAGTAATCTCTTCGTTATCCGATAAATGCACTTCCACCCGCTCTTCCAATATATCGAGTGATAGACGATACAGACTGTCTATCCCCACTTCATAGGGATGTTCAAGTTCTTTGGCCGCTGGTTCAAATTCGAGAGCTCCCATACCACGTTGGCCTATGAAAAGAAGCTTATCCAACGGATTAATTCGGTTGTGAGCAATTCGGTTCTTCCTTACCCATTGGTCGAACACCTTATTACCCCACGAATCCGGAAGAGAGTCGGCTATGAAAGGTGGCAGACCTTGGTACAGTCGACCGGAGTCGCCATAAGCAGGCAATGCATTATCCCACTTGTCAACAGGATACATGAGAGGGGCTACGTCCGGACGTGTCTTCACATCAGGATTAAAGAGAAAGTATGAAAGTCGGCGGGAAGGGTTCCATACGAGGCGGCCTAATTCCTCGCCCCAGAGGCGAACGGTGATGTAATTCATTTGTGAGGATGGCGTATGCGTTGACGTTTCTTGTTGGCTTTGTAGAGGTAAGGGGATTCCGGCAGATCAGGGATAAGGTTGTCCCAGCTGGTCTCCAGACCAACTGAACGCAGCAATTTAAGCATATTCGCCATCGACATATCGGTGAGCCTCCCTCGCTCGAATTTGTAGATGGTAGGTATGCTGATAGCGGTAAATTCGGATATCTCTTTCTGNGTCTTGTTCATCCGCATACGNTAATCNCGAAAACGCTCTCCAAGCNTCCTGATTATCTCTGCCGGCGACAGNCCCTCCTTATCATTTATAAACATAACTACATTTATTNTTAAGCCTAAATATAGNCCTTAATATTAAACCTACTTAAACTTAAATTTATCGCAAATTTACACTATTTCATCCAATTCTCCAAATCTTCATACAAGCAAGACTCCTATAGAGAAAGAATTGGAGAAAAAACTTGGATATAAGGGTTGAAAATCCAACTATTATGACTATATTTGCAGTCTAAAAGGTTAAAATATGTCTGTTATCAATATCTATGCATTATCGGATTATTCAATCGAGAAAAAGATCGGTGAGCGGTTGAAGTCAGCCAGACTTCGACAGAATATCTCACAGGCTCGTTTGGCTACCGAAGCCCAGGTATCGCTCACCACCATCAAGAAGCTGGAGAAAGGAGAAATTGGTACCTTCGACTCCTTCATCAGAGTTGTTCGCACATTGGGTAAACTGGATATCCTCCAACCGCTTGTAGAAGACGAGAAGATGAGTCCAAACGAATATTACGAATTCGTTTACTCCCTAAATCGTAAGCGTCGTAAACGCGCCGCTAAAACCAAATCCAACAACACATCCAACAACAACGATAATTACGTATCAGAATGGTAGACTTAGCACGAGTATAATTATCCTCTAATTACTTACCTCAATAAGAATGACAAAAAAAGGCTGGCGATGAGCAGATGTCATCGGCAGCCCTTTTGGATCTTTGATGGGAGCGCGTCNGTGCAGATGCGCTGTCAAGACNCGCGNTTATTACTTCGTCTCGAGCTCACGCGCTACGGCGTGTTTCAGCTTGCCGAGATTGTCGGCATCAAGCACAGGATATACCTCATCACGCTGCGTGAGGTCTTCTACCTCAGGAGTCAGTTCATCGTATTTCACGTTAGGGAACTTCTCCTTTACGTATTCATACACTGCGTCTTGAATATGCTTGAACTCTGACGATTTCTCAAATTCTTCACGACTTCCGTCGAACGGCACGCTGTATTTGCCAGCCTTACCGTAGTTTACTACATATGCTTTTTTCATAATTTTGTATGTATAAAAAATTAGGAGAAAGCCGTTTCTCAGCCTTCTCCTATTAAACACTTTTCCTTTTACAGCGGTTCACGAAGCCTTCCTACGAACGCCGGGCAGCAACTTCCGCATCAACGGCGTGAGCACAGGCACATTCTCTACCGTGCCGAGTATCATCACGTAGAGCCCCAACAGACAGGCACGCAAGATATACGCGCTCCAGAGCGGCATCACTTCGCCAAACCAATCGCCCGCTCCCCAAAGCAACAGGGCCAGCACACAGTAGCAACCTATTCGCTTCAGCGGATAGGAGATAGGGTAGTAGCGTCGCCCTGCAATCCAACTCACCACCATCACGATGAAGTAGCTGATCAGCGCGGCCCATGCCGAACCGAGATAACCGTCGGGTATGCCGATAGCCGGCACAAGCCATAGGTTGAAGCCCAACATCAGCACGAAACAGAGCAGCGAGAGATACATGCCCCACTGAGTGCGGTCGGTAAGCTTATACCATAAGGAGAGGTTGTAGAACACGCCGAAACAGAGCTCGGCCGCCATCATTATCGGCACCACCCGCAAGCCGCTCCAATAACCCGGCGCAATAAAATGCTTCAGAATAGGCAGATAAAACATCACCAACAGGAAGATGAAAAGTCCGAAAATGATGAAATATTTCATCGCGTCGCTATAAGCCTGTCGCTTATCCTCCCCCTCACCTTTAGCTTGGGCGAAGATAAAAGGCTCGTAGGCATATCGGAAAGCCTGCGTAAACATCACCATCACTATGGCTATCTTCATGTTGNCTCCGTAGATACCTACCATCGTGCGCGCCNCCTGCTCATGGCCCGTGAAGAGGTAAGGAATGANCATCTGCCCCATATTCTGGCTAAGCACTCCGGCCACACCCAAGATAAGCAGNGGCCAACTGTAGCGCAGCATCGTGCGAAGCAAATCGCCACGGAACACCCACCGCCGCCCGGTCAACTCCGGTATCAGACAAAGCATCACTACCACCGTAGAGATGATGTTGGCCACGAAAATCCATCCAATGCCGAATGCCTCGCCTCCCAAGGGCTGGTAAAACCAACTGATTGCACCCGGATGCGAACGCACAATGTGTGGACACACGAGCAGGAAGAACAGATTGAGCCCTATGTTGAGCCCTACGTTGAGCAACTTGATTCCCGCAAACCGCCACGCCTTCTTCTTATATCGCAGATAAGCAAAAGGGAGGTTGGAGAAGGCGTCGATGGCCACAGTCACGCCGAGCAGCCAGATGAAGAGCCCGTCGTTGGGCAGAAGGATCGCCTTCGCCACAGGATGCAGAAACAACGTCAGGAGCACTATGAAAAGGAGCGAGGTGAAACCCACGCTATAGAGCGACGTGGTATACACCGACTCCGGATCCTTATCCTTGTTGGCATAGCGGAAAAACCCGGTCTCCATGCCGTAGTTCAGAATCACGAGGGCCACGGCCGTGAAGCCGTAGAGATAACTCACAACGCCATATTGCGCCGCCGGGAAAAGGTAGGCGTAAAGCGGCACGAGACACCAGTTGAGAAAGCGTCCCACGATACTGCTCAAACCGTAGACGGCAGTATCCTTCACAAGTGATTTTATTCCGGCCATATTATTCTTCGAAAAGACTTCATTATTCTTCGAAAAGACTTCCTGGTTCGTTAGGACGTATGCGCTTCAGATGGCGGTAGGCCAGATCGGTCACCTCACGTCCGCGCGGCGTACGCTTTATGAAGCCCTCTTTAATAAGGTAAGGCTCATACACCTCCTCAATCGTGCCCGCATCCTCGCCAAGAGCCGTGGCGATCGTGCTCAATCCCACAGGGCCCCCCTTGAACTTGTCGATAATCGTAAGCAGAATCTTGTTGTCGATCTCGTCGAGGCCGTAGCGGTCGATNTTGAGGGCCTCCAGCGAATGTTTAGCGATGCCGAGGTCGATGAAGCCGTTGCCCATCACCATGGCGAAGTCGCGCACACGTNGCAGAAGGGCGTTGGCGATACGCGGCGTGCCACGGCTGCGCAAAGCTATCTCCAGGGCAGCGTCGTCGGAGATNCCCACCCTCAGCAGNGCGGCCGATCGCTTCACGATCTTCTTCAGCACCTCATGNTCGTAGTATTCCANATGGCAGTTGATGCCGAAGCGNGCGCGCAGCGGNGCCGTGAGCAAGCCGCTACGTGTCGTGGCCCCGATCAGCGTGAAAGGAGCCAGCGTGAGCTGCACACTCTTCGCGCCCGGACCTTTGTCGAGCAAAATGTCAATACGGTAATCCTCCATCGCCGAGTAGAGATACTCCTCCACGATCGGGTGCAGGCGGTGTATCTCGTCGATGAAGAGCACGTCGTGCTCCTCAAGGCTCATGAGGATGCCGGCCAGATCGCCCGGCTTGTCGAGCACAGGCCCCGACGTCACTTTGAAACCCACACCCAGCTCGTTGGCCATGATGTTGGAGAGGGTGGTCTTCCCCAGACCCGGAGGGCCATGAAGAAGCGTATGGTCGAGAGCCTCGCCGCGCAGGCGGGCCGCCTGCACGAACACCCTCAGATTGGAGATGATTTTCTCCTGTCCGCTGAAATCGTCGAAGGCCAGCGGCCTGAGCGCTTTCTCTATATCTTTGTCCGGATCGCTCTTCTGGCGCTCCCGGATATCAAAATCTTCCTGTTGCATACTGCAAAATTACTAATTTTAATCGCAATATCTAAATATAACTGCACACTCTTCACGCTTTGAGTGCAATTATTTTGGAAAAACCGATTTTATGAGTTAAATTCGCTGATGAAATACGAGCTTGCCCCTCGCAGGCGGCTCTTAACCTAAACGGCGATTATGGCAAAAAAGAAATTAGTGATTTCCTCGGGCGCGGGAATTAGCGCCGAAAGCGGCATCTCCACATTCAGAGATGCCGGCGGTCTGTGGGAGAATTATCCCGTAATGGACGTGGCCTCGGCCGATGGCTTCCGCCGAAATCCCAAACTCGTGCACGATTTCTACAACGCACGCCGGAAGGATCTCATCACGAAGCAGCCCAACGAGGCCCACCGTATCCTCGCGGAGCTCGAGAAGGATTACGACGTATATGTGATAACCCAAAACGTCGACGACCTGCACGAGCGCGCCGGTTCTACCAACGTGCTTCACCTCCACGGCGAGCTCATGAAGATCCGTTCCGTGGCCGACCCCTCCTACATCGAGCCCCTCGACATCGACCATCTCGAGACTACACCCGAGACGCGCGGCCGCAGAGGCGACCTGATGCGCCCCCACATCGTTTTCTTCCAGGAAGCGGTGCCCAACATCGAGCCCGCCATCGAGCTCGTGGAGCAGGCCGACATCTTCGTCGTGATCGGCACATCGCTCGCCGTGTATCCCGCNGCCGGGCTGCTGCATTACGTGCGCCGTGGCGTGCCNATCTATTACATCGNCCCCAATCCGGCCGAGTCGGCCTCACGGATGGCAGGGGTGACCATTATCCGCGACACAGCTTCCAAAGGAATGAANNNGCTCGTGGAGATTCTTGAAGCCACCAAACAATAACAACTCTAAATATTTTCTGACATGGCAAAAGTTAAAGGTGCCGTAAGCGTAGACGTCGAGAAGTGCAAAGGTTGCAACCTCTGCGTTGTGGCGTGCCCAACATCGACTCTATCCCTGCAGCCGCTCGAAGTGAACGACCGCGGCTATCATTTCGCCTTCATGTCCAATCCCGACAATTGCATCGGATGCTGCGCATGCGCTCTGGTGTGTCCGGATGCCTGTATCGAAGTATACAGAGTGAAAACCGATTAATTTTTTTTGATTATGGAAGAAGAGGTAAGACTAATGAAGGGAAACGAAGCCATAGCTCACGCAGCTATCCGCTACGGTTGCGACGGCTATTTCGGCTATCCCATTACCCCCCAGTCTGAAGTGCTCGAAACCCTTGAGGCACTCATGCCTTGGGACACTACCGGCATGGTCGTGCTCCAGGCTGAATCGGAAGTGGCCGCTATTAATATGGTGTATGGCGGCGCTGCCACCGGAAAAGCGGTGATGACCTCGTCATCGTCGCCCGGCATAAGCCTCAAGCAGGAGGGCATATCATATCTGGCCGGCTCCGAACTCCCGGCCCTTATCCTTAACGTAATGCGCGGAGGCCCCGGCCTCGGCACTATCCAGCCCTCGCAGGCCGACTATTTCCAGGCCACAAAGGGTGGCGGCCACGGCGATTATCACCTCATCGTGCTCTCTCCGGCCACTGTGCAGGAGATGGTAGATTTCGTGGCCCTCGGTTTCGACCTGGCTTTCAAATACCGCACAGTCTCGATGATTCTCGCCGACGGCGTAGTAGGCCAGATGATGGAGAAGGTGGTGCTTCCCCCGCAGCGCCCGCGCCGCACCGACGAGGAGATTCGCCAGCAGTGTCCCTGGGCTGCCAATGGCCGTAAGGATGGCCGCAAGCGCAACGTGATAACTTCGCTCGAAATGGACTCGGCCAAGATGGAGATTATCAACCATCGCCTCCAGGCCACCTACCGCGAGATAGAGCGCAACGAGACCCGCTGGGAGGAGATCGGCGTAGAAGATGCCGACTATCTCATGGTGGCTTTCGGCTCTATAGCCCGCATCTGTGCCAAGGCTCGCCAGATAGCCGCCGAGAAGGGCATAAAGGTGGGCATCGTGCGCCCCATCACTCTCTGGCCCTTCCCATACGAGGCTATCGAAAAAGCGGCCAAGGGAAAGAAGGGAATTCTCTGCGTTGAGCTCAACGCCGGACAGATGATAGAGGATGTGCGNCTCGCCGTACACGACGCNATNCCCGTGCGCCACTACGGTCGCCTCGGCGGCATCATACCCAACCCCACAGAAATCGTGGTGGCTCTCGAAAAAGAATTGATTAACGCCTAAAAACCACCCTCTGCAATGGAACTCAAGGATATTATGATAGAGGAGAACAAGGTATACTGCAAGCCTGAACTTCTCGATAGCGTGCATATGCACTACTGCCCCGGTTGCAGCCACGGTGTGGTGCATAAGCTTCTTGCCGAAGTGATCAGCGAACTCGGCATCACCGACCGCACCGTGGGCGTCTCGCCCGTAGGTTGCGCCGTATTCGCCTACAATTATGTCGACGTCGACTGGGTAGAGGCCGCACATGGCCGCGCTCCTGCCGTGGCTACGGCCGTCAACCGTCTATGGCCCGAAGATGTGGTGTTCACCTACCAGGGCGACGGCGATATGTCGGCCATCGGTACGGCCGAGACAATCCACGCCGCCAACCGTGGCGAAAACATCGTGATGATCTTCGTCAACAACGCCATCTACGGCATGACCGGCGGACAGATGGCCCCCACGACCCTCGTGGGACAGAAGACCGCCACCACTCCCTACGGACGCCGAATCGACCTCAACGGCCACCCTCTGGAGATCACCAACCTGCTCGCCATTCTCGACGGCACGGTGCTCGTGACGCGTCAGGCCGTACACACCCCGGCTGCCGTGCGCAAGACGAAAGCCGCTCTCCGCAAGGCTTTCGAAAACGCCATCGCGAAGCGCGGCACATCGGTGGTGGAGGTAGTNTCNACCTGCAACTCCGGCTGGAAGATGACACCCGAGGAGGCCAACAACTGGATGGCCGAGCATATGTTTGAGAAGTATCCTCTCGGCGATCTCAAGAATCTCTAACCCTATAACCCGATCACAACATGACTCAGGAAATAATCATAGCAGGCTTCGGAGGACAGGGCGTCCTGTCGATGGGTAAGATTCTCGCCTACTCCGGACTCATGGACGACAAGGAGGTGACATGGATGCCTTCTTACGGCCCGGAACAGCGCGGCGGCACAGCCAACGTCACCGTGATNNTNNNCGACGAGNNGATCTCTTCTCCCGTGCTCGACAGCTACGACATCGTCATAGCCCTCAACCAGCAGAGCCTCGACAAATTCGCCTCTAAGGTGAAGCCCGGCGGCATACTCATCTACGACACCAACGGCATTCACAAACACCCCACGCGCGACGACGTGACCGTGTATCCTATCGACGCCATGAAGGCCACGATGGACCTCGGAAATTCGAAGGCCTACAACATGGTGGTGATGGGCGCGCTGCTCGAAGCCATGGAGTATAAACTCCCGATGGAGAATGTGAGAAAAGGNCTCAAGAAANCGNNACCCGAGCGTCATCATCACCTGNNCCCGCTCAANGAGCAGGCCATTGAAAAAGGACGNGAATTGATCTGAGCCGCCCCCGCCGATCTGAGGGGGGAGTGAACCTCAGCCCTCACTTTATGGTTATATAGTAGTGGAAGAGTTAAAGACTCTCCACTACTTTTTTTGTGCATAAAAATCAAAACTTCATTACGCCGAGGCCTTGTCAAGGGAGGCCCGGCATAGACATAAAGGAAATCACCTTTTCGTAACCTTGATGTTGCGGAGGCTCCGGAGACTATTCCGGAGTCTCCGTTTTTTTGTCGCCAGCCCCCGGGAGGAGGCGAAAGTTTTTTGTCCGTAGCCCCCGGAGGGCACGGAAGAGCCTGTCAACAACCTGTAGATAACTTGTCGAAATGCCGTTGAAAAGCGGTAAAAAAGCGGTTGAAATGTCGTTGAAAAGAGATTTACAACTTCTAAGCAATTTCCTTTGATTTTATAAAAATGCTCTGAGAATATGCTATTTATGTATATTTGAATAATCCAAACATGAGGGGGCGGAAGTTATTTACGCTTCAATCTACAGCTATCGGCAGGGTTTTCTACAGGTTTCTACACCTCGGTTGGCGAAAATTTATTAACTTTGCAGTTGTCAACAGTGTGTAGATAAACTCCACACGCCTTTGATTCTCAACAATACCCCCTGTAGATAACCCGATAATAAGTGACGCCAAAAGTTCAATAACTCATATTTCCAAATTTTTAGCCAAAAAGTTATTGTCGGTTATTGACAGCCTTTATTATTGTTGATTATATTTATTAAAATTTTAGTATTATTATTTATTAATAAAAACAATGAACCCTGACATCAAACCCGAGGAGCCCCTGCACGACGAGGCCTGGCTGCGCGAAGAAATCGCACGCCTTAAGAAGGAGAAAAACGCACTTATCATGGCCCATTATTATCAGCGCGACGAGATACAGGAGATTGCCGATTTCATAGGCGACTCGCTCGCCCTGGCACAGCAGGCGGCACGCACGGATGCCGACGTGATCCTGATGTGCGGGGTGCATTTCATGGGGGAGACGGCCAAGATTCTTTGCCCCGACAAGACGGTGCTCGTGCCTGATCCGGAGGCGGGATGCTCGCTGGCCGACAGTTGTCCGGCCGAAGAATTCGCCGCCTTCGTGGAGGCTCACCCCGACCATACAGTGATCAGCTACGTGAATACTTCGGCCGCAGTGAAGGCTCACACGGATATAGTGGTGACGTCGGGAAACGCCCGTAAAATCGTAGATCAGTTGCCGGCCGACGAGAAGATAATCTTTGGCCCCGACAAGAATCTGGGAGGCTATCTCAACAGTGTCACGGGGCGCGAGATGAAGCTCTGGGATGGCGCCTGCCACGTGCATGATCGCTTCTCGCTCGACAAGATCGCGGAGATGAAACGCGAGCATCCGCAGGCCAAGATCTTGGTGCATCCGGAGTGTCGCCGGCCCCTCCAGTTGATCGCCGACAAGGTGGGCTCCACAGCCGCGCTGCTGCAGTTTGCGCAGACCGATGACGCCCCCGAATACATCGTGGTGACCGAGAGCGGCATCCTCTTCGAGATGCGCCGCAAATGCCCGCAGAAGACCTTCCTGGCCGCTCCGGCCGACGATGCGGAGTGTCAGTGCAACGAGTGCGATTACATGAAGCGCAACACCCTCCGCAAGGTCTACGAGTCGCTGCGCGACGGCCGCTACGAGATCACAGTCGACCCCGAAATCGCGGCCAAGGCTATCCGTCCGATAAAGCGTATGCTTGAGATGAGCGTATGATTTTGCGGGCTTGAATTTTTAAGTATGAAGACGAAGAAGACGATATTCGAACTCACGAATTGCTCCGTAGAGGAGTATCACGCCAAGCGTAAATTGCCGTTGGCTCTGCTGGCCGACAACGTGCGCTCCATGTATAATGTCGGGGCCATGCTTCGCACGGCCGATGCCTTCCTGATATCGGAGATGATCATGGCCGGCATAACCGGTGTGCCCCCGCATCCGGAGATATCNAAGACGGCCTTGGGNGCCGAGGAGAGCGTCAGTTGGCGCCACGTAGATGATGCCGTGGCCGAGGTGGCGCGCATGCGTGCCGAGGGCTGGAAAGTGTGTGTGCTGGAGCAGACCCACGACAGCGTTCGCCTTCAGGATTTCCGTTGCGAGGCTTCGGAGCGTTATCTGCTCGTGGTAGGCAATGAGGTGAGTGGAGTAGATCAGAAAATCGTGGATATGGCCGATGTGGTGCTTGAGATTCCGCAGGCGGGTGTGAAACATTCTCTCAATGTCTCCGTNAGNGCGGGNATAGCGATGTGGCAGATGGCCGCGCCGTTTATTTGAGCCGAGGGTGCCTTCGGAGCGCGGTTTATTTGAAAAGTATTCGTGAAAGAGTTTTCAGCAGAGCGGGGCCTCCGGCATAACTGAGGAGGATTCCGATTTTGTTTTTCAATCTCACCGAGGGGTTGCGCAGGCATCGGCCGCGCAGCTCCTTGATTTTTTTGTAGCAGCGGGCGGAGATTTCGTCGGCCTTCGCGCGCTCGGCGGGGGCCACTGATTTCTCGTTTGAGGCGATGAGTTGGAAGATGTTGAAATTGGCGCTGAGCTGGCGCGACTGTGCGGCTGGGAGCAGCTCAGGATGACGCTCGGCCATGAAATTGGCGAGGCGTTCAGTCACGTCGAGCACGTCGGCCCTGCGCAGCGAGAATGTGTGCAGATAGCTCGCGTCGTGCTGTCGGTAGAGGTAGATCGGTTCGGCAAGAATAGTGGCGGCCACGGGCGATGCAAGCAGCGGGTGATAGAAAGTGTCGAGGTCTTCGTAGCCGATTCCTTCGCGCATGTGCAGGGTGGGCAGCAGGCGACGGTCGTAGAGTTTTCCCCAGATCGAATTGTCGAGGTTATTCTGGTAGAGAATGCGTTCTATCGTGGCCTTCGGAGCGAGTTGCTCGAATGAGGTGGGGAGAGGTCGGGGAGATATGGAGGGAGGTGTGCCGTGAAATTCACGGAAGCCTGCGCATACTATCCAGGCTCCTGTTTCGCGGGCTGCCCCGAGCATAAGGGCGAGCGCGTCGGGGGTGAGCAGGTCGTCGCTGTCGAGGAATGTGATGTAATCTCCGGTGGCTACCGCGAGGCCCGTATTACGGGCGGCTGAGAGGCCGCCGTTCTGTCGGTGAATCACGGAGATTCTGGAGTCGCTGGCGGCCGCTTCGTCACACATGCGCCCCGAAGAGTCGGTAGCGCCGTCGTCGACCAATATAAGATGCCAGTCGGCCATGGTCTGGGCCATGACCGACTGTATCGACTCGTGGAGAAAGCGCTCCACGTTGTAGACTGGCATAATTATTGTGACTGCCGGACGCTTCATATTTGCGCTTCGT
>WFLX010151685.1_pt1 | contig 12066 bp, 11 predicted proteins | sample 4967041 | NCBI WGS metagenome assembly WFLX01 (sample SAMN12857096, study PRJNA449069) | gut metagenome | isolation source: stool from male and female vole | host: Microtus ochrogaster | place: USA:Florida | collected 2017 | reverse complement strand
GCGCCGTCATCCGCCCGTACCTGACAGGTTCCGGAAATCTCAAAGTCTGCGGACACCGTGACAGGCAGCATGGAACATATGATGGCAACGGTCAGGATGAAAGAGCTGATTTTCCGTAAAATAGTTTTCATTTAGGTTCCCTCTTAATTTTAAACTTATCTGGTTAAAGTGTATATCACAGGGTAATTTGTGAAAAAAGAATCGGAGGCTGCAGAATCGGCTTCTTTGGTCAGAATCAGATTATCATCTTTCCGAAGATAGTATTCCTCCTTGGAGGTATCCTCCCCTCCGGCATCAAACTGCCGGATGAAAATATCTCCCGTAACTTCATAGGTGCCGCTGCCGTCATATCTGGCCTGTAGCTCTTCCAAAGAAGGCAGCAGTGTTGGACCGCAGGACATCAAATAAGATACAGTGGACATCCCGAAAGCCTCCGCCACAAGGGCTTCAACAGCTTCCTGACTCGTATCACCCTCATAGCCTGACATACGGAGCCGCTCCCCCAAAAGCTCCCGAAAACTTATGGCAAATGCCTCATAGGCAGCCTGATTGCAGGCTTCATAGCTCTCCGGCACAATATAACACTGAAAGTCTCCCTGAAATCGGGCCGTTTGTTTCATGGCAAGATTGACTCGGACAGTCAACCCCTTCATATAGGACTCTACCTCTTCTAACGAGACGGAAACGCCTTCTATATCCTGCAGCCAATCAAGAGCTCTGACTGCAGCCTGCTCTGTCATGTTCAGTTCTGCCGTCCACTCCCCTGAAAAGTTCCTGCCGCCTGCGTTGAAAAAGTACGAATATATCAAGAGAATAAGAAGCAGACCTGACATAAGAAACAAAAAGGTAACCGTAGCATTCTTCATGATTTTTGTGATGGAGGCACCCTTCGTCCGAGAATAACCTGCCTTTGGATAATCTGTTCTGAAATCCTCTTTTCCAAAGTAATCTTCTGCTGGCTTATATGCTTCAGGATTATCTGCCCCGAAATCGTTTATATCGTAATCATCTGCTTTGGAATAATCTGTTCCGAAATCATCTTCCCCGGAATAGCCCGCTCCCGAATAACTTGCCTCAGAATCATCTGTCCCCGTATAATTTCCTTTCAACATCACACCATCCTTTTGCATCAAAGCTTGTATCATCTACTGTACCATTCATTATAGGCATAGCGCAATGTGTCTGTCAATCAATTTGTAGCGATGTTCATCTGGCAGAAGCTCCTGCTCCCCTCAAAGATTTTCCTTCACATAAAGGGAAACGCGGTTTTGGATTACTTTCATCACGTCCTCCTCCTTTTTCTGTCCGGTGTAATAGGCCGGTGCCTCCTCCTCAATGATTTTAATGACTTCATCCTCCTTCACGGAAAAAGCGGGAGTCGCATCCGGAATCAAATCCAATATGACATTTACCTCATCCCAACTCAGGCGGTCTTCTTCTATGGCATCCTCTACCCTCTCATTCAGCACCCTTTTCAAAGAGGGAAAGTAATGGCTGAAAAAGCCTACTTCATAAGTTTCATAATACATTTCTGTTTTGTCCCGGGTCAAAAGATCTTCAATAAACTGCCATGCGCCCTCTTTATGCTCCGATGAAACGGCGATGGCATAAGCGTCCCAGCCCAGCAGCAGATGCCCTCCCTTTCCCAAGACGGTGGGGAATCCCACACAGGATACATTTCCCCCAAACATTTTCTCATACCTCTGAACTGCCCTAAATGTGCTCATATCCGCTATGGCGAACAGCACCTCTCCCCTCTGGATTTTATCAGAAAGGGAAGTTCCCTCCTCTTCGCCTTTCAAAGCATCCGGGAACCTGTTCACATACTGAAGCACCGCCTTGAATTTTTCCGATTCAAAATGACAGTCCCCGGTCTTCCAATCAATAAAGGCATCCTCATTGAACATCATGATATACTGCATCATCTCTTCCTTTGTCACCCCGTCAAAGGTCTTCGCCTTGGGATAGCGGTCTGCGGAGGTAAGCAACTCCTCCAATGTAAGACCTGCCTTCTGCCCCATCTGCGTTTCCTTTCCCACCACCGTGCGAATGGAGAAAGATGTGGGAATGCCAACTAGAGTATCTTCAAAAGTATAGGCATCCAATATTCCATCCACAAAATCAGAAGGTTTAAGCGCCTCCGACTGTTCCACATAGGGCGCCAGATTTTCCAGAAATCCCCGGGAAACCAATTTTTGTACATTGACTCCGGATATGTCTATCAAATCTATAGGATCCTTTTTCAACACGGCATTGTATAAATCTGTCAAAGATTCATAGCGTTTCACGGTAATGTGATACCGACTGTTACCCCGGTTGAATTTTACGGCCATTGCCTCCAAATCACTCTTTCCGTCCACAGTGGCAAGCACTAGTTCTTCCCGAATCGGGGCGTCCTCCCCCTTTACTTTGGTCAACGCCACAATGGCCTTGTCCTCATATTTATAATCACACACGGTGGCGCAGGGTCTTCCGTCCGAAAGCAAATACAGATTTGTAACGCAATATCCATTGATATCACTGTCCAGCCAGACAAACAGTTCCTCGCCCGCAGAGCCGGAATTGTTTTTCTGTGAGGCAAGGTTATATCCGTAGACAGCTCTGTTATCATAGAACAGGAAATCATACCCGCTGTCCAAATCTCCCTCCTGCAGCTTTCCTGCACAGATTCCATTGACATTCGGAAGGTCCGTTGCGACTTCCGTCAGTTTTGCGTTCTCAAAGTCAATTTCCGCCAGAGTGCTGCTGACACTTCTATCCTCTCCCCATCTGGCTTCTTCTGCGCTCAGAATTTCTCCCGAGATATCCATGCGTCCTTTACCGATACAGACATAATATTTGCCGTCCGCACCGCTGCATGCTCCCTTGATTCGGATGGGAACCGTACTCTCCGGCGGACAGTATCTGACCGAACCGTGATATTCCCCATCTCTAGTATAGAGCAATATCTCTTTATCCATAAAAATGTAAATCCTTCCCTGCGCNTCNACNGTCAGCCTGTCANGAGNTTCATTCCTCCCCGCCTGTTTTGTGATATCCTTGNAAAACAAGCAATTTCCCTCCGTATCNAACTTGCACAAAANCCGTTTCATGGAACTGTAATCCGCCGGATAGACATTTGCAGTGGCATACAGTTCCTGATCCTGCGTAAAAAAATGCTTGCCCAAATCCCAAATCCTCCCGCCTTCCGGAAAGTCAATAGGACTCTTTTTCAATTCCCGGGTAGTCAGGGAATACCTGCAGAGATTTTTTTGCGCCGTCTCCGTATCTCCCCCCTGTACCGCATAGCANAAGACATCCCCCNCCAACTGCATTTTTTCATAAGCCACATACTGTTTGGCANCCACCTCAATCACTTCCGGCACATAGACCCACTCCCTTTTCGGAGCATCTTTCGCTGCGCTACTTTGATTNNCTTGATTGGTTCTATCANATTCATTGACTGCACTGCCGCCCTTGCTGCAGGCTGTCAAAAATAAAGAAATGCACATCATCAAACAAAATATTTTTACTTTTTTCATTTTTTACTCCTTATGCAAAATGCTTCCGTNCATCGCGTCAATNTAATAGATATAATTGGAAAAGTCGACATAGGGNTTCCAAAAATTCACCATATATGCCACATCTCCCTTATGCTCATAAGATGTCTCATCTGAGATATCTCTTATTTGTGCCCCACAGCCGTCTTCATACGTTCTTAATTCCATTCCGGCCGCTTCCTCGCCAAGGACGGACTCCATCTGTTTCCTTGCAATCTCAATGGCTTCCTCCTCGCTGATGCCGCCTGCAGCCTGAACGATTTCCTCAAGCCGCTTCCTCTCCGCCTGACGCTCCGCTCTCTCCTCTTGTGCTGCCGCACCCTGCGACACGGCATAGCTCATCTTTTGCTGGAAATCAATAATTTCCAATTGCTCCTCTTCCGTCAGTTCCCTCTCCGGAAGATAAAAAACTCCTGTCGCCCTGACATAACAAAGCAATCCTTCCGTCACCTGTTCCTCGCTGTCTACCTGCAAAATGTCCTTTTCAGGAAATGTCCCATTCTTATAGGCCTGCCAAAGTTCCCTCCTGCGTTTGGTTTCACTGTCGGAATATTCTCTGGAGAACCCATCCGCCACTGTTCTCTGCTCCCGCATCATATTTTCGATATTCCGCACTTCTTCTTTGGGCAGTCTCTCCATTCTGGCTCTTACGATATTCTGCACCACCGCCTGTACCTGAAGGCTTGCCACGCCTGCTGCCAGCAAAAGCGCTGCCGCAGTTGCCGCTGTCTTTCTCCGGCTCCTTGTTTTTTTCTTTCCGTTTTCCATCCTACTCTGAACATTCTTGACAATCTCTTCCTGCATTTCGGATGAAATATGTATCTGTTCCATGACTTCCCTTATATCAAATTCACTCATCTTTTATATGCCCCCTTCCAGAAGGATTGCATCCCGCATCTGTTCTCTGCCCCGCAGCAGTCTTGTCTTTACTGCACTCTCCGAGATTCTGAGAATCTCCGCTATCTCCCTTATCCGATATCCCTCCACATAGTGCAAATAAATAACGGTTTTCTGCTTGACAGGCAGTGCGAAAAGTTCCCGCAAGGTCTCTTTCTGCTCCGGTGCCACAAGAATATTTTCCATTTCATCAATGGAAACCTTGGGGTGCCTTAGCCTGAACCTTATCATGTCCCGGCAGATATTGGTGGCCACCCTGATGAGCCATGCCTTTTCGTGCTCTTCATTATGAAATTCCGGTCTTTTTTCCAGATATCGGCAAAAGGTATCCTGAATGGCATCCTGAGTGTCCTGCTCATTGCACAGTATAACAATACAGACTCTGTAGAGCGTATCACTATATTTTATGACCACATCTCTTATGTCCTTTTCATTATTCATGTGTTTCTTCTCCTTTACTTCTAACACGTCTGAAAATAGCAAAAGGTTACATACAAGTAAAAAATAAAATCCGGAGGTCTGTTAATCCCAATAACAAAACCTCCGGTGCTCTGGTCAGTCTTTCATTCTGTATATTCCGATTCTCACAAGGATACCTGACTAATTATTATTAAACAACGGCGTAGACAAATATCTGTCACCGGAGTCGGGAAGCAATACTACTATCGTCTTTCCCTTATTTTCCGGTCTGCTTGCAAGGATGCCTGCCGCCTTAAGCGCTGCACCTGAAGATATACCCACAAGTATTCCCTCACTGACTGCAAATGCCCTGCCCTCTGCAAATGCATCCTCATTCTCAATGGTAATAATCTCATCATACACTTTTGTGTTCAATACTTCCGGAACAAATCCTGCTCCGATTCCCTGAATCTTGTGAGCTCCCGCAGTTCCCTTGGACAAAACAGGGCTTCCGGCAGGCTCAACAGCCACAATTTTTATATCTGGATTTTTCTCCTTTNAGTATTCTCCCACACCGGTAATCGTTCCGCCCGTTCCTATACCNGCAACAAAAATGTCTACCTTGCCTTCNGTCTGCTCCCATATTTCCGGCCCCGTTGTAGCCTTATGCACTGCAGGGTTCGCCGGATTTACGAATTGCCCTAAGATAACCGCCCCTTCAATTTCCTTGGAAAGCTCTTCTGCCTTTGCAATAGCGCCTTTCATTCCCTTGGCTCCCTCTGTAAGCACCAACTCCGCGCCATATGCCTTTAACAAATTTCTTCTCTCAACACTCATGGTATCCGGCAGTGTCAGGATTGCCCGGTATCCCTTTGCCGCTGCAACTGCAGCAAGACCGATTCCCGTATTTCCGCTGGTAGGTTCAATAATGGTTGCTCCCTCTGCAAGCAGCCCCTTCTTTTCTGCGTCTTCAATCATTGCCAATGCAATACGGTCTTTGACAGAGCCTGCAGGATTGAGATACTCCAATTTTGCAAGGATTGTGGCATCTGTTATATTAGCTTTCTTCGCATACCCGTTCAGTTTCAGTATCGGTGTTCCTCCGATTAATTCTAAGGCGCTTTCTTTAATCTGACTCATAATGATTCCCTCCCTAATCAAGTGTTTNATGATTGTNTTNTTTTCCTACTTATCCAATAGGATTTATATGTTTCATATTNTANCGCGCCTTTTCTGCCATGTCNATAGATTTTTAATANTTCCAACTTTGCAATTCGACAATATTTCCCTCGCAGTCTGTTGCATATACAAAGACAGCCTGCCTTCCGTCCGGATATTTCGTTTTTACTANTTGTNCAATCTGGCTGCCTCNCNTNTTTAGCACAAGNTGCNAGGTTTCTTCTACATCATCTACTTCAAATGCAAGATGCGCTATCCCGCATTTATTGATACTATTGCAGGAGTCTTCCATTGTGTCATAAGAAAAAATTTCAAGGGTGGGATGGTCTTCCCCATATCCCGGCAGGCAAAGATGTTCTCCGACGATATGTGCATCGTGGATGCCGGTCAGATTGTCAAGCCATTCTCCCCGCAAATCTCTGGTTTCGCCAATACTTTTACATTGGAATACCTCTTTATAAAAAGCTACCAGCTTTTTATAATCTTTAGCGATAATATTTGTATGTGCATATCTAAACATCGGTTTTCTCCTCCTATTTTTGTATTTTTGGGGTTTTTAGTATTTATTGGGGAGATTCTGTATATATCTGCATCTGGGGTAATTGGAGCAGCCTAAAAATTTTCTCCCCCGGCTGCTGCCTCTCCTTGCCATACGCATAACAAGCTTTCCTCCACAATGAGGACATGCCGTTCTCCTTGCTCTTGGCATCTCAGTGGTCTTATGGGCAATTTGTGAAACTCTTCCTCTTTGTTTTTGCTCTATATTGCTAATATGTAGTTTTTTGCCTGCCTCACCTACCTGTGTAAGTGGGTACAGCTTTTCATATAGCATATCAATTTTATCAGACGATAATTGTAAGCCGGCGGCTGCCGCATTCTGCTGAACCGCAGATAACAGTTGATATCGGTTCATAACATTATGCTTTCCGCTTGTCAGCGAAATATCTTTCAATGTGCAGCGGTCGCTAAATACAATATAAGAATAAAAAGGCAAGGTAAAATCCGCAAGAAACTCCTGCAAACATTTTAGATGACCTGTATTTTGCAGAATCGGATTAAAAAACTGCCTCTTCTGCGACCTTCCTCGCCCAGACGGCAACGTCTGTGTCCAATATTTCTGGGATTCTGTCCCGAAAATCCATCCACTGTAATTTTTAGATTCAAATACATATATGCCAGACTCATGTAACAAAACAACATCTAATTCCGTGGTTTCCCCGTTCGCCTTTGGGACATATACATTAAAGAGATAACGCTGATACCCCTCAAGAGGTTTGAGATACTTGTAAATATAAAATTCCCCCAAAAGTCCCGTATCAGATCGTACCTTTATATAAGCATTTTGGGTCTGTTGATAATATTCCGTTTTTTCATACTGCTTTTTCTGCACTATATAGACAATAAAAAGAAGCAGTGGAATCGGTAATATCATCAGTGCTGTCAGCGAGATCATCTGTAAACTCAATAACATCATCCGTGGTTTCTCCTAACACAATTTCCCCTTAAAATGTTCCAACCAATTTATATAGTGTAAATAAATTCGCTGCAACAATAACCGCTATAGTCCATTTCCTCCGGTTTAAGAGTCCCAAAGCAATACTGACTACAATCTCAAACAAACCAAACATTCTTATCACATCTTTCACCCCATCACTGTATTGGTATCCGGATATGCTCCACTCCCCCCGAATACATAAAAACATGACGGTAATAATGAGGAACAATATTACGAACAGCACTATGGTAGATATGGTTTTTAATGTTTTCATTTTCGCTCTTTTCCTTTATATATAGCAAGTTTTCATATCTTCCTTAATTTCTATACATATTATACTACCGTCCGTTGTAGCTGTACAGATAAATAATGCTTTGAGGTTTGCCTTGCAAACATCTGTCGTATCATAAAAGAGATGTCTGTTGCCCGACATCTCTTTAAGAGGTTTACAAATAATACTTCTGATTTAAGTTTCAGATTAATTTCTTAAGATTCTTTTCGAGATCTGTGAACACGAAATTATAAGGATAAAATTTGTTTGGAGAAAAACTATCCTTTAATTTCTTTTTAGCACTTGTATTGCTTTTCACACATTCATCAATCGCCAATGGTCCAATAAACTGTACCTGTTTTTCCACGATATCTTTTTTACATTTCAAAGACATTTCTAAATAGCTGTCATAGCATTCCATCCCACAAACAATTTGAATGCTTTCAAACCCCGTGTTGTTTATGAAATAATTACTATAAGTGTTTAATATAATACAATCATCAAGAAGGTTNTTCGTGTCTTGCTTCGGAATTTCACCCACTATAACAGTAAAAATATGGGGCCTATGATACTGTGGATACAGCAAAGGATAAATATTTGAATAACCCATATTATTATTTTCAGCAAAAATGGTCTCCGTCCCAAATAGTTCCATCAAAAACTTCTCATATCTTTCAAGAAGCTTGTCGGATTCATTGGATATCTCAACTCTGATTTTGACATATCCAACAAAAACGCTCCTTCTATTAGATTTGCACTGCTTCCAGCATTTAAGCCCCTGTGCCACATCCAAGAAATTTATGGCCTCATCCTCTTCCTCCTTTTGGTCAAAAGTTCTTGCCNCAATCTCATAGTGATTCTGCCGCTTTTGAATCTCGAATTCTTTTGCATTGGCTTTGAAACATGGAAATTTGTCTGCCTTCTCATCGTTGGTCAAAATATGGCAACAAATCAAGTTATGATCTGCCGTTTTACCTCCTTTTGATAGTGGCAAAATATGATCGACGTTCCAACCATAATTACTGTTCCTGTCATTGTAAGCAGCTTTCGCGATTTCACGTCCAGCAAAATCAGTCGCCTTTTGCCTTTTACCAAACTGTTGTACCCACAATCGACTCGCGGTTTCTTTGTTTAAATCCATAAGTTTTTTCATGCGTCATACTTCCCTTTCTTGTGAAATAAGAAGTATAATTTGTATTTGATCTCCTTATAAAATTGGGCAAATACTCTGATTGACACATAGGGCAACCTACTGCTGAAACCTCAAAGGGTAATCCTTATAACAGCTTGACTAAGGATTTGCCAATCATCTTTTTGCATATGCAAAAAGGGGTAAGATTTGCTCACTTTGAGTATAACATATTGAGGGGATTGTGGCAAGAAATACCGGGATTTTCTAGTTTTTATTCATCACTCATGGTGACAAATAAAGTGACTATTAAATTAAAACACTTCTTATATCTTACTCTGGCAGACTGTGACCTCAAGTTGAAATACTCTCCCACCTTCAAACCGAAAGACTTGAGGCTACACAACGCCCCGAATTCCACCCTGTCATTGGGCAGTTCCTGTTCCCCCGCAGCGGCCTTGCTCCCGTCCTCAGATACGCCTTCACTTTCTCCCCATAAAGGAACACATTATTGCCCCGCACGATCCTCGCTGTTGTCAAGCAATTACTACAAATTTTTTCTAATGAGAATATTAAACATCATTGCAAAAGACATGACATAGATATATAATAACCTGAAATGTATTGAATGGTTTTCAGGAGGAATGAATTGTTTTTATGAACTATACCAGAGAGACAGCGATAAGCCGATTATTGGAAAGTTATCGAGCTTACTATAATGTCATAATGTCTGAGGAGAGTGAAATCCCCCTTATAGCAATCTGTGAGTTTTATGAACACTCAGAAAAATATGTGCTTTCAAGGCAGGCAAACCTGTGGGCTGCAAACTGCGAAGAATTTATTTACATATTTAGTGTTGGGCATCTCACTGTTGAACAATTTGAAAAATGCCGCGACGCGGCATGGGCGGATGGGATGAAAAGGGCACATATCGGCCCAGGACATATGTATACCTATGTCACCTCTGTTTTCCTCTGCGATACCTGTGATAAGGATGCAGGGAAAGCACTGCGGAAGTGCCGCATTTACAAAAGTTTTCGATTTTCCCTGCACGGATGGATGGATTTTCATACTGCCGTGCTGGAGGTTTCCAATAATAATACAATCACCACAAACGGAAGCGGAAAATGTGTGGGGAAAGTTTTGAAAAAAGTATTATTTCCAAAGAAAAGGAGAAAGATTTTATGAACACATTGTTACTAGTCATCATCTCATTAGTCGTTCTGCTGTGCGGCTATATCTTTTACGGCAGATGGCTCTGCAAACAGTGGGGCGTGGGTGAGAATACGGAAGAGACTCCTGCACACACCATGGAGGACGGCGTTGATTACGTTCCCTCCAAAACCCCTGTCCTGATGGGACACCACTTCTCTTCCATCGCAGGCGCAGGCCCCATCACAGGTCCCATCAACGCGGCGCTGTTCGGCTGGGTTCCTGTGGTACTCTGGATCCTGATAGGAGGTATTTTCTTCGGCGGGGTACATGATTTTGGCGCGCTTTATGCATCTATCCGGCACAAGGGGCAGTCCATCGGCGAGATAATTTCCGCCAACATGAGTAAGCGGGCAAAGCGACTTTTCCTGATTTTCGCGTACTTGACATTACTTCTGGTGGTAGCCGCGTTTGCTTCCATCGTCGCGTCTACTTTTGGCGCAAAATATGATGCGGCAGGCATCCTTGACAAGGCGGCAAGTGCTTCCAATGCCTCTGTTGCCATGGTATCGCTGCTGTTCATCCTGATTGCCATTGTCTTTGGTTTCTGCGTATACCGCCGGAACATGTCCATGGCCGCTTCCACCATCATGGGTCTTGCAGCAATTGTTATTATTATGGCCATCGGTATGAATTTCCATCCGCTGTATCTGTCCACTAATACCTGGATGATTATTGTAGGAATTTACATTGCAATCGCTTCCGTGGCTCCTGTGTGGATTCTCCTGCAGCCAAGAGATTATCTGAGCTCTTTCCTGCTTTACGCCATGCTTGCGGTGGCTTTGTTCGGTGTCATTGGTGCCCATCCCAACATTGACCCTGAATTGTTCCCGGCATTTACAAGCTTTGCGGTGGAAACCGCAAACGGCACACAGTATATGTTCCCCATCCTGTTCACCACAGTTGCATGCGGCGCGATATCCGGTTTCCATTCCCTGGTTTCCTCTGGTACTACCTCCAAGCAGCTGGATAAGGAAAAGGATGCAAAACCCATCGCATACGGCGGCATGTTGTTGGAATGTGTTTTGGCTGTCCTGACGGTATGCGCCATCGCATACGCGAGACAGACTGGGCATACAGCTGGGGCAACGGATATTTTTGCAGGCGGTATCGCCGCCATGGTGGCTGCTATTCCCGGAATGGCCGGGCTTGAGAACATTCTCTATACCTTGCTGATCCTTACTTATTCCGCTTTCTGCCTGACCTCCCTGGACACCGCCACACGTCTGGCCCGTTTCATGTTCCAGGAGTTCTGGTTAGAGCCCGGACAGACACCTGCCGATGTGAAAGAGGGATATAAAAAGCTTTTGGTAAATCCTTATTTTGCCACCGGTCTCACGGTAGTGCTGGGCATCTTTCTGGGAATGACAGGATACTCCAAGATCTGGGGACTGTTCGGTTCCGCAAATCAGCTGCTGGCAGGACTCGGGCTTTTGGCGGTTGCCACATGGCTGGGCAATATCGGCAAGAACAACAAAATGTTCCTGTTCCCCATGGCATTTATGAATGTAGTAACCATATGCTCCCTTGTGATTACAGTGAAAAACCAGATCGGCATCATTGCGGCCGGCGGGGCAGATTGGGGTCCTTATGCCCAGACGATATTCGCAGTGCTTTTGATTATACTTGCGCTCCTTCTTGTAGTCGAAGGTATTCAGACTTTGTTCCACAAGAAGAAGATAGCATAGAAGTCCTAATACTTGCGTGAAGGTGTGACTGAACGTTTTCTGACAGACCTGAGAAAAACAGCGGGAGAGATTACTCTTCCGCTGTTTTTCCTAAAAACAAAAAGCGGAAGCCCAATAGCTCCCACCTTTTCATTTATCATAATTCCCATGTATTTCTATCCCCATGCAGAACTCTTTCCATATCTGAGGTATTGGGTTCCACCACTCTGCCATTCTTGTCATAGCTAGTCAAAAGTGTGGAGTTCTTGGCAATCGTC
>WFLX010372364.1_pt1 | contig 12067 bp, 12 predicted proteins | sample 4967041 | NCBI WGS metagenome assembly WFLX01 (sample SAMN12857096, study PRJNA449069) | gut metagenome | isolation source: stool from male and female vole | host: Microtus ochrogaster | place: USA:Florida | collected 2017 | reverse complement strand
CGTGGCCATAATTTCAGCCTCAGGAGCCGCAGGCTACGGTGACTTCATGCATCAGCTGTATAACAACTCCCGGCATCTGCGTTTCCACACCCGCCTTTTTTCTGCAGTAATGCAAGGCGACCGCACTTCTCCTTCTATAATCTCTGCCCTTGATGAGATAGCTAATGAATCCGACAATTGGGATTGCGTAGTGATAATCCGCGGTGGTGGCGCCACAAGTGATCTCATTTCGTTTGATGACTATAATTTAGCTTCCAATATAGCTCAATTTCCGCTACCGGTCATCATCGGCATAGGCCACGAACGCGATATTACAGTACTTGATTATGTGGCCAATATGCGTGTAAAGACGCCTACCGCTGCCGCGGAATGGCTTATTGACACCTGCTGCCGGGCTCTCGACCGACTCCAGCAAATTGCTGCTGATATCCTCCATGCCGCTACTGACAAAATTGCTGCCATGACTGCTCAATTAGCCTATATGGAGAGTACACTCTCGCTCGCTCCCGCATCAGCCATGCAGCGCGCCAACGCTCATATCAATCAATGTTCTGCCGCGCTATCTATGACCGCTCAACGTCGTCTTGTACCGGAGATTGCCCGCTTAGACAGTAAGTCCACGCTTTTACAATCCGCCATTGCCACACTTCTCACGCGTCAATCAGCACTACTTGACAGCAAAGAATCTCTTCTAAAAGTATTGTCACCGGCAGCCACGCTGGCACGAGGCTACTCCATTACCACCATCGACGGTCATGCTCTCAAAGCTACTGACCACCTTACACCCGGAGTTTCAGTCACTACCACTCTCGCATCCGGTTCATTTACTTCAACCATAACATCTACAAAACCCTAACATATCGCCAATAATGTCAGATACTACCAACTTCACTCCGGTCAACCANCNCACTTACACTCAGGCAGTGAGCGAACTCGACAACATTCTCCGCANTATGCAAAGCGATACCTGCGATATCGACCGCCNTACGCTCTACACCCGCAGAGCCTCCGAATTACTAACCGAATGCCGTAAACGCCTCACTGCTACCGATGAAGAGCTTAAAGCCATCATCTCCGACCTCAATCTTTAGTGTAATATTCAATTAACCGGGATAACGCGTCTTCACACGCTCCGCAAAATACAGGATAGGAATTATTGCGCATACGGCACTCAAAAGCCGGACGATAAACACCCTTGAACGAATAACCCCCACCTTCATATACTCCAAGAGGATATTTCCCCATCTGCGCCGGTGGTGTAGGTACAGGCACTGACACCGGCAACAGTCTGCGCCATTTCGAGCCGAAATCCACGAGTGTGGTGATATTAGGCTCCCATGGCTCAACATCTTTAGGATATGAATCCTCCATCACATCATTTTCATAGAAATATTCATCGGCCAAACCGCCGAAACTGTGACCGAATTCATGTACCACCACCGGCTTAAACCACTGATTACGGGCCGCTGTAAGTGTATAATTATTATAAATCCCCCCTCCGCCATATTCATCAGTGTTGGCAAGCACTATAATATGTTCATAAGGTACACCCTCGGCGGCATCATGCAGAGCCCATACACAAGGTGTGGTCAGATAACGAGGAGAATAAAATGTAGCGAAATGCGAGCCGAATGCCGTATTCAACCATTGTCCTTTATCCGGAACGCTCACTCCGCTGTCGGCCGACGGAGTGAAAACTGCCACAAAATTCCAGCGGTCGGCGCTCCGTTGCCACGGCACGTAACTCATAATTTCATCTACCGCCACCCGGGCATGGGTCAGAAAGCTATCACGCTCTGCTACAGTATACCCCTCGCTCAACAACACCACATCGATAGCGTCCGCACGAAGACTTCTCACCAGGTATACACTATCAACCATAACCGGCAACCTCGAAGCCACAAGTATATCAGCCGGATTATACTGACTCAGACATCGCGCTATAGTGTCTCTATGCATATCCGTCAACGTCATTTCTATCTCCACTGTATCTTTAGGCAACGGCATCAAAGCCGTCATCTCCCATGCTCCGTTATCCTCCTTGGACTCAGGCGTTGAGAGCCATTCCTGCATCAATGTGGAAAACGACTGAGTGTACATCACCCGGCCGTCACGGCAACTGCGCATAGTCACCTGTCCGTTACCCTTCAATGCCAGAGTATCAAGATTATGTCGACGCCCGGCCCAACCGGCAAATTTACGAATACCGCGACGATAAGCGTTGACACGGCCGTGATCGGCACACAAAGCATAATCCACTCTCAGAGTCGAATCAGCAAACAATCTTGAAAATTCTCCCCCTTCAGCCGTAAGAACAAATACCACGACTGATATAAATACTACAGATAATCTTTTCATGTGGCAAAGTTAATCCACATTATAATAAATACTGCATAAGTCACCCCAAATTAATTTGAAATAATAGCTATTTTTGTAATATGGAATCAATCAAACAACGTATGCGCGAATACGCGCCCATTTCTGACGTAACCTTTGCTGAATTAGCTCATGAACTGACACCATGTCATTTTAACCGGCGCAGCATTCTCATCGCTGAAGGTAAAAAGACCAATGCAGCATATTTCATTAAGAAGGGTATGACCCGATCCTACTGGATAGTAAATGGTGAGGAAATCACCACGTCATTTTCGACAGAGGGAGCAATCGTTTTCAGCATGGACGAAATTTATTATGAGCTTCCCAGCGAGGAGTATGTGGAGGCAATAGAAGATATCGAAGCATTTAGATTGCCGGCTGCAACGCTTCACCATCTTATCACCACCAATATCGAACTGTCCGTATGGTGGGGTGCTATTCATCAGCATGAATATCGCAGGCTGCACCAATCTCATAAAGAACGACTGACTTTACCTGCCAAAGAACGCTACGATGCTTTTCTCCGCACATTTCCCGATGTATGCCGTCGTGCCCGCCGTGGCGACATTGCTTCATATCTCGGAATAACACTATCAACCCTCAGCCGACTGAATAATTTTTGATTTAGGACAAATTTTTTCACACATTTATGAAATAATTTTGTCGAAAATAAAAATCAAAATGAATCAGGAATCGACTTTCACCCCAAAACCTCGCTATGAGCTACTCGATGGTCTTCGCGGAGTAGCCGCCCTAATAGTTATTTTCTATCATGTTGGCGAATGCTTCGCTACTTCTGTTCGAGACCAATGGATAAATCATGGCTATCTTGCAGTAGATTTTTTCTTCGTGTTGTCCGGTTTCGTGATAGGATATGCTTATGACGGCCGATGGAAACGCGGACTTACTTCGGGTGAATTTCTGTTGCGCCGCCTTATACGCCTTCAACCTATGGTAATAATCGCAGTGACGTTAGGTGTCATATCATTTTTAATACAAGGCTGCGAGCGCTGGGACGGAACTTCCGTAAGCACCGGAGCCGTATTGCTTTCTTTACTGCTTGGACTGCTTATGCTCCCTGCTCTTCCCGGTACAGCTCCCGAGGTACGCGGTAATGGTGAAATGTTCCCTCTTAACGGGCCCTCTTGGTCTTTATTCTTTGAATACATCGGCAGTATATTTTACGCTCTGTTTCTTCACAGACTCTCTACCCGTATGCTCCGCGTGTTCACCGCACTATCAGCCATAGCCTTGGCAACCATAGCCATAAGCAACGGATCCGGCGATTATCACCTCGGTGTAGGCTGGAGTGCCGAAGGGGGCGGATTCTGGCTTGGCCTTGTCAGAATGACATTTTCTTTCTCTATCGGACTTTTGCTGTCACGCGATTTCAAACCTATAAAGATACGCGGTGCATTCTGGATATGTTCAGCTCTCATAATAACCGTCTTATCTGTCCCTTATATCGGAGGTCCGGAGAAACCCATGATTGCCAACGGTATATATGACACCATCTGTACTCTTTTAATATTCCCTGCTACAGTCTATATAGGCGCTTCCGGACAGACTACTGACCAATATTCTGCCTCCACTTGCGAATTTTTAGGTGCGATATCCTATCCGGTATACATTATCCACTATCCGTTCATGTATCTTATGTACGCATGGACATGGAAAAACAGCTATGGATTTGACCAAGTGTGGTATGTAGCGTTAGCCATAGTGATTACAGTAATCATACTTGCATGGCTGCTGCTGAAATATTACGATGAGCCCGTACGCCGTTACCTCTCGGAGAAGCTGCTGAAAAAGCGCAATATTTAACGGTAATAGCCGTTAAATTTATGTGAATATTTACGAAATACGTCGATATACCGCCGCCACGCTCCTAATCATTGCCATTGGTGTGGTAGCAGTTTTCATCTACATCTCCACTTCGCTCATAAGCGACCTTTCGGTGCAGGAACGTGCCCGTATGCAAATTTGGGCCGATGCCACCAAACAGATTGTCACATCAGGAGATGATGACACCTCCATGTCCAGCATCGATTTTCTTTTCAGCATCATTGAGGCTAACACCAATATACCTGTGCTGCTCACTGACGATGAAGGACGCATAATCCAGCAGCGCAATTTCAATCTTCCCAATCCCAATGCCTTCGAGCCACTTGCCGACGCGCAAAACATAAAATTTCTCCGGCACAAATATGAGAAATTGCTGACTACCGACAATATAATCCGGATACAAATCGACGATACCACCACACAGTATCTATATTACGAAGACTCCACCCTGTTGCGCAATCTCAGTCGTTACCCTTATATCACGCTATTGGTTATGATAGCTTTTGTTATCGTAGTATATTTTGCCGTAACTTCATCAAAAAAAGCCGAGCAAAACAAAGTGTGGGTAGGATTGTCGAAAGAGACAGCCCACCAGTTAGGGACCCCCATAACCTCTCTCATGGCCTGGGTACACCTGATGAAAGATATGGATCTCGACCACGAAATGGTACACGAAATGGAAAAAGATGTCATACGGCTCTCGACTATCGCCTCTCGATTTTCCAAAATAGGTTCTCGTCCCAATATGGAATTCAGTGACCTCAATGACATTGTCACCGATTCCGTTGACTATATGTCGACCCGCATATCTTCGCAGACTAAACTTATATTTCATAAAAGCGAAAATCCGCTCATGGTATCACTCTCTGCCCCTTTGCTGCAATGGGTCATGGAAAATATCATAAAAAATGCTGTCGATGCCATGGAAGGATGTGGCACAATCACTATCACCACTGCCGATCACGGTGATTTAGCCATAATTGACATCTCCGATACCGGACGTGGCATGACGCGACGCCAGCGCAGAGCAGTGTTTAATCCCGGTTATACTACCAAGAAGCGTGGCTGGGGACTTGGACTCACCCTTGCCCGACGCATTATAGAAGAATATCATGGTGGCAAAATTTGGGTTGTCAATTCAGTTCCCGGGGTTGGCTCCACTTTCCGTATCCAGCTCCCGCTACTTCACTAACTAATTTATACCAAACACACTATGCCTCAGCTATTTGTCACCGATCTTGACGGCACATTGCTCAACTCCAACAGCCGTGTAAGCTCCACTTCGGCTAAAATTCTCTCCCAACTGTCGGACAAAGGCGTATTGATCACTGTAGCTACAGCCCGCACTCCTGCTACAGTTGTACCACTATTAAAACACACCGCTATGCGTCTGCCGGCCGTAGTAATGACCGGAGCGGCCATATTTGATCTTGCGTCACAGCAATATATATATCGCAGTGTAATTCCTACAGATACGGTTACCACCATCACCGAAATACTCCACCAGGCACGACTAAATCCGTTTTATTACAACATCGAACCCGACCGCTCTCAAATCATTCACACTTACTATTTCGGCACTCCATCATCTAAAGAGCGAAAATTTATCGACGAGCGGTCACATTTGGCACTCAAGCGCGTGCATATCAATCGCCCGGATCTGTCTCCGACACTACTCCCCGGTGAAACATCGCTGATTTTCTGCCTGGGACCTTCCGAATCTATAATTCCCGCCGCCGAGACGCTACGCCTAAGCGGCCTTTGCTCCGTCTCTGATTATCCCGACAACTTCAATCCGTCTATTCGCTACCTCGAAATTTTTGCACCGGGAGTTTCAAAAGCCGCTTCCATAATGCGACTGTGCCGACATCTTGATATTGACCACTTAACCGTATTTGGCGACAATCTCAATGACCTGCCAATGATGCAGATTGCCGACACATCTATTGCCGTAGCCAACGCTCTACCCCAAGTACGCGATGCCGCCGACATCATAATCGGCACCAACGACTCCGATGCCGTAGCTCACTATATTAAAAGCCAATCCCAACATCTCTTATAGTAGAGATTCTAAAAAAGTGAACGGAGCACATCGAGAGACTTAAGCGAAGCAAGCGAAGTATGATGAAGCGAAAAGTAACGCAATACCCCATCAAGCAAATCGTTTCGCTGACTGCGACTAAACCTGTAGCAATGCATATTGGCATAATTCATACGCATCAACTGACTGACAACACCCGAGTCCTCCACACCAAGCCACTGGCCGTGTAACGGAGCCGTAATCCTGTATACCCCGTCTACCATATCAAAAATCATGCCTCGGTGATATTCCTCCACATCCGGCTCTATACCTAACAATCGACCCAATCCACATAAAAAACAAATGTGAAAATTAGCTATCCTGCTCGAAGGCAACTCATCAAGCACTTTCACAGAGTCACACACATAATGCCAGACCGCTCCGTCAGGCTCTCCCTCACGAAGCACCAGATCAAGTACCTCAGCCACAAAGAGAGCCACAGCGCTCTTAATCGGATTAAGCAACAATCCTGTACAGGACTGCAACTGACGCACACCACCCATACGCATCACATCTTGACCGGCCGACATATATGCCACGCACTCCACCGCACCCAACGGCATAAGCAACGCCCTCATACGTGAAGCCTCGCGCCCGTTACCTGCCGGAATGGCAAAAGCCACGCGACCATTCTCCAATGAATAGGCCGTCAAAATAGTGTGTCGCTCCGAATGTTTGACTTGACGAAGCGCAATGATGTGCATTTTTTGATTCATCAGCCCAAATTTTAAGGCAAATTTAATAAAAAAAGCCACAAAAATCGGCGATTGCTTGCACAAATCAAAAATAGTCCATATATTTGCACCGCTTTTAAGGCAACGCCTTATTTGCATGGCCCATTCGTCTATCGGCTAGGACGCAAGATTTTCATTCTTGAAAGAGGAGTTCGATTCTCCTATGGGCTACAAATCATAACATAATTAACAAGAGTATTTATTATTGCAATGGCAAACCATAAATCATCTATTAAAAGAATTCGTCAGACTGCATCGCGCCGTCTCCGCAACCGCTACTACGCAAAAACCGCTCGTAACGCTGTGCGCAATCTTCGCAAGATGACTGACAAAACCGAAGCTCAGGCAGCATTGGTAAAAATCACCAAGATGCTTGATCAGCTCGCCGCAAAAAAGACAATCTCCAAAAACAAGGCTTCTAACCTCAAAAGCAAGCTCGCTATCTACACCAACAAGCTCGCTTAAGGGTTAATTTCAGACATCAACGCCCCGCCGTTGTTGCTGTCAAGGCCCATTCGTCTATCGGCTAGGACGCAAGATTTTCATTCTTGAAAGAGGAGTTCGATTCTCCTATGGGCTACTCAAGCATATATTCCGTAAACGGATATATGCTTTTATATTTTTAATATCACCTCTCTTTTCGTCCCATGAAAAAATTTCTCGCTTTACTTACAGGATTCGCTATTTGTATTTCTCTCTCTTGTTGTTCTCACAACAATAACGACATTGAAGGCTACTGGCACATTGAAGAATATGACTGCATATTCACTTCGCGTAATCAACTTATGCCTATCACCACATATCCGCGTCTGCTCTTCACCCTTTCGGCCGACGGCTCTTTTTTATGCAATACCGATTGCAACACCATCTCCGGCAAATACACCGTCGATGACAACGAACTGCATTTTTCTGAAATAATCTGGACCGAAATGGCTTGTGAAAACGACATAATGGAGCGCAGTCTTAAAGTTCTAATCCCCCAGATTTCCACCTACGATCTGCTTGGCGACACACTACTCAATATGTACGGTACTAATGGTACCCGTCTTATCAGCCTTTCACGTCGCAAATAGTCTGATTCGCACATTACGAATCATTAGTTATCAATATTTTAAGAGATCTTTCCAAAACCAGAATCGCTCTTTTCTTCCATACTGTGTAATTATATAAACAAATATGCGTCTAACAAAGTGAATACATTACCAACACTTTCATGAAACGCATCATAACATCTCTGATTTCAGCCACCCTGTGTCTATGCATCTCATTCACCGCAACAAGTGAACTGCGTGAAAAAGAATTGACCGTCACTGCAGTTGACAGCGTGAAGATGGGAGCCACACTTACAATACCCGATTCTTGCACCCGATTACGTGGCGTTATAGTGCTTGCCACCGGCAGCGGCACTCAAAACCGCGATGAAGAACTCTTTGGCAAAAAGCCATTCAAAACCATAGCCGAACATCTTACACCGCAAGGTTTTGCCGTACTGCGCGTCGATGACCGCGGGCTATACAATCGGGAGGAATCCGCTTCCGCTACTTTACAGACTTACGCTGACGACGTAGCCGCTGCTGTTTCTCTCGCAGACTCACTCTATCCCGATGCCAGGATAGGAATTATCGGCCACTCTGCGGGTGGAGCTTATGCTGTGATGAATGGAGCGCACAATCCGCGTGTCAACTTCATCATCACTCTTGCCGGCCCTGCTTGGAGCGGCGATTCAATAGTTATGTCTCAATCACGTGCCATAGCCACAGCCATGCTCGGTCAATGGACTGTGGAAGAACATCAGAGAAAAATGCTTGCCATAGCCAAATCATCACTCCCCAACACTACCGCTCGAATGATGATGACTATGCAACTTGCTGATTTTGTCGGCAAAGAAGCAGCCGCTATGCCAAAAATCGCATCTCAACTACAGTCGCAAATCGATGGTATGCTATCGCCGTGGTACCGTTCATTCATGCGCTACGACCCCGCGGAAGATATTAAATCCATACACATACCCATGCTGGCACTCATTGGCAGCAAAGACCTGCAGGTATTATCCGACAATCTTTTAACCATCAACCAACTAAATCCCGCTGTCACTACAAAATTGATTGACAGCCATAACCATCTGTTTCAAAAATGCAGCACCGGACTTCCCGATGAATACGCCACTCTACCCGGCGACATCAGTGATGAAACCCTTTCCATCATATCACAGTGGCTCGATTCCGTAGCGCCTTAATGGCCTGTACGCTCCATTATATCCTTGATTATCAACCCGGCAAGTGTCATTCCAAAGATAGNGGNANTATGACNTAAAGCCCNGTTNTAAGCCACNTNCCCNTAANTNATNGNACCTNATTTGTCNTTGGCATCTCTCCTTNTTTTNTNTAAACTCTTGCGAAAACACTGCCGGAAATTTCCCCTTGGGCTGCCGTCCAAGCATCCGAAATTTTCTGCGTAACGCTGCCGCCAATCTACACCCCCTCACATTACGGAATTGCGCCACCTCCACCCGTGTCGGATCAACCTTCAATGCCGCTCCCATCGAGGAATACAATCGCGCACCCGCACTCTCGGCGTTTAATATAAGTACAGCCTTTTCAGTAAGTGAATCTATAGCATCAACCACATAATCATATCGACTCAGATCAAAACTTTCGGCCGTGGACTCTGAATAAACCTGCTGCACGGCAGTAACTTCAACATGAGGATTGATATCCGTCAACCTCCGGCTGAGCACCTCCACCTTACTTCTGCCTATCGTTGAAGAAGTAGCCATCAGTTGACGATTGATATTCGAAGCAGCCACTACATCGGCATCAACAATAGTTATCGACCCCACACCACTTCTCACAAGAGCCTCAGCCGTCCAACTGCCTACACCACCCACACCGAATATTATCACCCGGCAGCCCTTCAACTCCTCCAATATTTCTTTACCGGTAAGCCGCTCTACACGACTGAATATGTCATAATCGCTCATAAATTCTTCTATCAATCAAAAAAATCAATTATTATAGCCACACTTTCCTCATCTGAAGCCACAAAAGTCGGTTGCTCCTTTTTCTCAGGACGGACATCAGCCTGCTTCTTACTTTTTTNACGATTGGTTTCANCAANCAANTGGCTATACCGANCCACCCGTCCCGCTCCAAGATAATTTCGCGCAAAATAAGGTGCGGAAAGCGATGTTTTTACTACCCCCAAAGTCGATGAAGCATGTATCATATTACCGTCACCGATATACATTCCCACATGGCTTACATTTGATGAACGCGGTGACCGAAAAAACACCAGATCTCCGGGCAGCATCTCATCACGTCGCAAACTCCTGCAATACTCTATCTGTTGGGCTGTGGTACGCGGCAACTTAATATCCAATGCACGATAATATATCTGTGTCACAAGCCCCGAGCAATCCACACCATTATGATCATTACCTNCATAACGATACATTGTACNAAGCCATAAATCAGCCTCCTGCAGTANAGAGGCTGTAGGCATAGGAAATGAACTATAGTNTGTCGCCCGGTTACTTTTTTTCTCAGGTGGTGTNGCAACGGCGCNTACCGCCCGTGCCGTAACNTTTCGCGACGATTTACACCCGCTCATACCCACCGCAAGCACACTTATCGCTATTGCCGTAATCACTCGAGTATATGTCGCCTTCAACATCATATCCCAAAATTACAACAAATCTCGCATCTCACTCTTAACTCNATTACTATTTTATAATATTTTTCACTTTTGTAGGGTAAAAAAGTCTTAAATCCTCACCACAAGTAATTAAATGACATTAAACTATCCGATAAATATAATTCAGATTAAAATATAGCGTTATATTTGCAGACGCAACTCCAAACGTTAAAATTTAACTTAACATATTCTCGTTTTTAACAATTACCATTATGAGATTTAGTGGAAAACATGCAATTATCGTTTCGGCACTCTCTGTGGCTGTAGCCACCTGGGCAGCCGTAACAATCGCAGCCGATAACCATAATTCGGCTGAACCTGAAAAAATTTTCGCAGTCAACACTCATCCGGCTGCCGGCAACGACTTCACCGTAGCTGCCGAATCGACCATCGACGGTGTTGTAAGCATCAAGAGCTTTGCATCTCCCAGAGCCAATGTCTACAACAACTCACCTTTCGACGACCCGTTCTTTGAATTTTTCTTTGGCTCACCCCGCGGTGGAAACCGTCAGCCTCAACAGCGCCAACAACCTCGCCAACAGCAACAACAGACCGGTCTCGGCTCAGGAGTTATCATCTCCTCCGACGGTTATATCGTAACCAATAACCATGTCATTGCAAACGCCGACCGCCTGGAAGTAACTCTCAATGACGGTCGGTCAATGAATGCCGAAGTCATAGGTACTGATGAGGCCACCGACCTGGCACTACTCAAAATCGATGCCGAATCACTGTCTCCTATTCCCTTAGGCGACAGCGATAATCTCAAAGTAGGTGAATGGGTACTCGCCGTCGGCAATCCATTCGGCCTCACATCTACGGTCACTGCAGGTATCGTCAGCGCCAAAGCCCGAAGCATCTCCTCAGGTCAACAGCGAGGTCAGCGTATGGGTATCGAATCATATATCCAGACCGACGCGGCTGTCAACCCAGGAAATTCAGGAGGCGCGCTGGTCAACCTCCGTGGCGAATTGGTAGGTATAAATTCAGCCATCTATTCGCAGACAGGCAATTATGCCGGTCACTCTTTCGCCATTCCCACCTCTATGGTGGCAAAAATAGCTTCCGACCTCAAAAAATATGGCACAGTACAACGCGCAGTATTAGGCATTTCATATACCGAACTCGACGCCAACACTGCCCGCGAAAAGAATATTACTGCCACCAACACCGGTATTCTTGTCAACGAAGTCATAGATCGTTCGGCCGCTAAAGAAGCAGGCATTGAAGCCGGCGACGTGATCATAGCCATCAACGATGCTCCCACTCATACTTCAGCCCAGATGCTTGAACAAATGAGTCGTTTCAGTCCCGGCGATAAAATCAAAATTAAATATGT
>WFLX010312391.1_pt1 | contig 12067 bp, 8 predicted proteins | sample 4967041 | NCBI WGS metagenome assembly WFLX01 (sample SAMN12857096, study PRJNA449069) | gut metagenome | isolation source: stool from male and female vole | host: Microtus ochrogaster | place: USA:Florida | collected 2017 | reverse complement strand
GTAGTCATTTTGATTATAAGCACCAAATGTTTTCCCGATTATTTTCAGTTGATGGCAAAAAATCGGATAGAACCCGTCAGGCTACCCGAAAATTTTGGTGGTATGATTGCGGATAATCATTTTTATTATAAATACAAAATTATGGATCAAAAGAATTTAAGAGCAGCTTTTGAGGCTATCCGCTCGGATTTAGAGGCAAAGTTGTCTTCTATGACACTTCCCAAAGATGCTGTCAAAATTCAGGAGACGATTGTAGCGTATTTGAATCGTCTTTTGGACGAGGATGGCGAGTTTCGTCAAAGCCTTACTATGTCAGAAGATTATGTGCTTCAGGCTGCTATTAGTTTGCTCAATGCACAGCAATTTATGGCATTGGAGGTTGTTTCAAATAGCCCTAATGAAGAAATATCATATCAGACAACACAAACGATATCAGAACAACAAAATAAAAAAGGAATTAAGCGTGAACNATATCCTGTGGCACNTGGCGGTACTGCTTTAGGCGGAGCTGTAGGAGCAATTACTTTCGNAACNTGGGGCGCTGTTTTTGGNNCTATTGCAGGAACCGCATTAGTGTTGTATTGTGTGTACAACTCGTGTGAAGACAATGGCAAAACAACATCAGTTCGTCAGATTCCACAAACACCCCATTTTGTGGAAAAGGACAAACTAATCAATGCTAAAAAAATCTCACAGATAATGGGGGGCATTTGTGATAGTGTTGATAATCTCATAGAAACTTATCGTGTACAAATTGAGAGAGTTAAAGATTCATTCAGTTCAAAAAATAATCCATCGTTCTTGGCTGACTATAACGTGATAGCAAATAATCTGGAGCAGTTGTTCCAGATTGCAGATTCCAATGAAGAGGATAAACTGAATGATTTAACTATGCAAATAGGGTTGCTGCGTCGCTCTTTATCTAATTATGGGATGGAATATAAGAATGGTAAAATTATAAAGAAATAGAAAAAATGGCACAGCTCATATCTCCGAAAAGAAATCAGCATCAATTTATTGTTGGTATCGATTTTGGTCATGGTGAAACTTCTGCGGCTATATGCGAACTCGAATGGGGTGTTAGTGCAGGTTTGGCTCGTCAGCAGGTTCAAGATGTTCGTATCAATACCTCATCGAAAGTAAATGACAAGGTTATCGTTTCTGCAATAAGTCAAGTTGGCGATGAAGCTCCGTTGTGTGGTACAAACGCATTTGATCCTTGTCAACTCAGCAAAGAAGGTGTAAATGTCAGGGTTTGTTTTAAGACTCCCCCACAAGATGTAAACGGCGCAGAAGAGCAGTTGATGGTGCGGTTTATGAAAGCGGTATATGGTACAATCAGGCGGATGGAAACAAGGCTTACTGATGAAAATCATATTGTTTACATTGCACGACCATCAGATGAAGATTGGAAAGATGAAGATGTCAAAGAACGCTATCGTCAAATGGCTCTTATGGCAGGAATACCGTTAGGAGGACTTACTTCTGAATCAAGAGCGGCAATCTTTTATGCAAAAAATAGTCAAAGAATTGCATTNAAGAGAGAGATAGAACAAGGAGCAATTGTATTTGANCTTGGTTCAAGTACACTGGATTTCACATACTTGTCAGANAAANTTAATGCCATAGACCATGCATACCCGCATGGNGCTTCTATCGTGGAGACATCTATTTTTAATACTAAAATGAGTTCAAATGAGGGTGTTAATAAACTCATTACAGAGCATCCTCAATACAAAGCCGTTTTATTGTTTAAGGCAAGAGAAATTAAGGAAAGTATTTTTTCAAATGGGAATACGAGTAACATTGATGCGACTTTTGCTTTACGAAATGTTATGGTCAAGGATTGTAGTGACTATAATGAACTAAAAAATATCCAAGTAGAGATTGAGTATGATAATCTTCAGTCGATGATAGAAGAAGTCGAAAATGATGAGCATTACATTTCTAAGTTACAGGAGGATGTACGAGATTTCCGAGAGCATCATATTGCAAAGCTTCCTGTTAATGGTGTATTCATGACAGGTGGTGCCTCGAGAATGGAGTTTGTCAAGAAACTAATTGAGGAGGAATTTAATCTTGAGGAAAACCAAGTTAAAGTAGATCCTGACGACCCTTCCCTTACAGTATCAAGAGGCATTGCTATGTTAGGGTGCGCTGATGCAATCAGCAATGTGCTCATAAAGCAGTTGAAAGAGAAATCACAGGTTGTTGATCTAAATCCCTTTTTTGATTGCTTTTACTCTGAGGTTGCTGAAAAAATAGGGTGTGATATTGTGGCTATGCTTGATGAGAAAATGTGCGCGTTCTCATTATCCGCAAGAGACAAAAGCATCAATGATTTGGTTGGCGAATTACGTGTTAGTATAAATCAATATACTCGCTTTTCAATAAAAGATGTGATAAACGCTTCGTTATCCAATGCACTTAAAGACCAACAGAAGAAAGTGGCTGATGACCTTAAAAAGATAATTGAGTATTATGCACCAGGCAGAGGCGTGAAATTCAAAGAAATGAAGACAGATGTAAGAACAACTCAATTTGCAAATGAAATCAATAAACAGGTTGATGGGTTAATCGTTTCTATTACGGATGAACTAACTAATAATATCTCAACCATAGTTACAGAAGTGTTATGGTGGTCTGTTGGGCTATTTTTGTTTGGTTTGTTTTATGCAAGTTATAGGCTTATAAAATGGAGCGTCAATAGGATTACAAAGGATAAATCAGAACGTGAACGTGAAGAAGCTGCACAAAAAGAAAAGAACCGCAAAGAGACAATGGCAAAAAAACAAAGCAAGGATGCACGGACAAAGGCTTATGTGGAATACAAAAAAACAAAATCCGAAATTGGTGGGAAAATCAAAGCACAAGTTCGGCAATCTTTTGTTTCTAACCGCGAGATTAAAAATCAGTTATCTTCAGCAATAACCTCTTATCTTAAAAATATGATAGATGAGAACATTGACAATGTAAGAATACCTATTGAATAATATAATTATGAGCAATACTAATTTGAAAATTTTAGAAGAGGAGTTACGCGCGATACCCGATGATAACTTCAATCCTGCCTTAAGACTAATGGCGGCGAACAATTTGGCTGCATCGCTTTCTTTTTGTACAGAGCGGAAATACTTAGAAGAAGGGAACTCTCATGTACAATATGTTGCTGACGATGTTTTGCAAGGTACACTTGATGCTTTTTGGGTTAAACTTCAACAAGTCGGGAAGCCATTGTCTGATTCGACAGAAGATTGCTTTACAGCCATGCAAAAGATTCTGAGTTCGTGTTTCTTGCCTGAAAGAACTCAGCTGATTTTCTTGTTAAAGTGTGAAAACGGCATTTCTTCTTTGTACATTGGAATCCGCCCTTTATGTAAAGATGCTTTGCCTTATGATTTTGACGATAGTTTTATCAGTTTCATAAAAGGTGTTTGGCCAGGAGTTGAGGTTGAATGCTGTAAGAAGAACGACCAAGATTTTTTACAATCAAATTTTGAAAAAGGGGCTAATAATAGGTACAGAAGCGTACTTGCGATAACAGGGATTCCGTCATTTGAAAGTCTGTATAAAAACATCTATCCTGCAACGATTGATAAGCTTATTGCTGGTTCTCACGGCAAGAATTTCACATATCTTGTTGTTGCCAATCCAATTGCGGCAACAGAAGTAGATGATATGCTTTATCAATGCAGAGAACTCAATGGACAAGCTGAATCTCTCAAGTCTTTTAACTTCTCTGAAAATCGCTCTTCTTCTTATGCGCATCAAGAAGGGAAAAGTAGTAGCATTTCAGAAAAAGACTTAAGTTCTAAAAAGGCAAAATGGCTTATAGGCTTGGGTGGTGCAGCTGCTATTGCAGGAACCGTTATGTCATTTAATCCGAAATTCTCTCATGGCGGAGTTGCTATTGCAGGATTAGGTGGTATGGCGACAAGTTTTATTCCCCAACGAACAGATGGAGAATCGCAAAGTGACACCTATACCCAAAGTCAGGCGGAAACAATTAGTAGCAATATCGTCAATAAACAGATAGAAGCAGTATCTGAGCATTTGTTTTACCACTCAAAACGTTTTGAGACAGGTAAAGCTATCGGTATGTGGAGTGTGGGAACGTATTTATTGGGATTAGAATCGACCGACCTTCAGTCTGTGGCTATGCAATTGTCATCAATACTAAGCGGACAAGAAAGCATTTTTGAACCGATTAGAGTTCATGACATTTCACACATAGAGAATCTGAAGAAAGAGAGTACGTTTGGGAAACTGTCTATTCCAAGTATAAGAGTTGAACATGGCAACAAAATTGTTCCGCACCCTTTTGGACGGCATTTTACAAATCTTAATACAGTTCTGACGACAAAAGAATTGTCATATCTTGTCAATCTCCCACTTAGGTCTGTCCCTGGCATCAGTGTGGTTGACAGTGCTCCTGAGTTTTCTTTGAATCCTCCAACACTGAAAGAACATGACGAGGTTATAGATTTTGGGCATTTGTTGTATGGAGGTTCTGAAACAGAAATGCCTTATCATTTGCCTATCANCGCACTTGCAAAGCATACTTTGCTCTCAGGTATCAATGGAACAGGAAAGACAAATACTGTACAAGCGATATTAAATGCTGTATCGCAATGTGAGCAGAAAATTCCATTCCTTGTGATAGAACCTGCCAAAACGGAGTATGTGGATTGGGCGATTGAGTATAACAAAGAACATCCTAATAAGAAAATCAAAATCTTCATTCCGGGTTGTAAGGCTTATCGTGACCGTGCCAATCGAAAGATTGTTGAANCATCACCGTTGCNTATCAANCCTTTTGAGCCTGTATGGCTTTCAAAGGAACACGACCCTAACATCCTTACTCACATAGACCGTTTGAAATCAACTTTTGCTGCGGCTTTCCCTATGTATGATATTCTCCCTGTATTGTTGGAAGATTTGGTGTATTCTCTTTATCAGAGTCCATCGACAAACTGGATTGGAAAAGATGCTTCTCCTGTTTATGGAAGAACACTTGCTCCAACGCTGACAGGTATGGCGGCTAATGTCGATAAGGTTATTGAGGCACATGGTTATGAAAGGCGTGTGAGTGATAACATGAAGGCGTGTCTTAACACCCGAATTGCTTCTTTGCGACGAGGATGGAAAAAGGATATGCTTGACACTATTCACTCGACTTCATGGGAAGAATTGTTTGGACAGCCATGTGTTATCAATCTGTCGTATGTGGGTGATGATGTGGATAAGTCGTTCTTTATGTCTCTCATTCTCCAGTTTTTGTATGAATATCGTGCAGCACAGGCAGAGTGTGGCAAGATTGATTTCAATTCAAATGATTGTCGGCATTTAACGGTGATTGAAGAAGCCCATCGTGTGATGCAGAAGTGCGACAAACCCGATGAGCCTCAGTATAGAACTGCGATGATGTTCAGCAATATGTTGTCAGAAATTCGTGCATACGGTGAGGGTATGTTGTTGGTGGATCAAGTTCCGACAAGGCTCATTCCTGATGCGATTAAAAACACGAATATCAAGATAACGCATCGAGTTGTGGCTGAGGACGATTGTAAGGCAATAGCGGAGTCGATGGGATTGAGCAAAGAGCAACGTCCCATTATTCCCAAGTTGCTTGTCGGTCAGTGTTTGGTCTCAACCGCACTTTCCGCTGATAAACATTGGATAAAGGTCAATAAAGTGAAGTAGAATGATGATGGAGATAGCTGTGAAAAGCAGCCATCTCCACCATAACATGTGTAAATAAATATGATAGAAGATTTTATCAATATAGAGGAAACGGTCTCTAAAAGTCTTGACATAATTTCTCCTAACGAGTATTTCCCCGATGTCATTGTTTCCAAAGATATTTGTGATCCTGATGAGTTGGAGAATCTCGCAAGTTGGGCAGTTGAAAATTTTCTTGAACGTGACCCATACAGGGAAATTACATATTCCGATGCAGGTTTTGACTTGCGTAAGGACTATATGGTTGACTTTCATAACAATTTTAACAGAATGTCGGGGTACTCACATAACCTTCGTTTTTCAGATGATTTCGTTTCAAATGAATGGGGGGCTTTTGATGTAGAAACAAAAGAGATAGTTTTGAACTCGAATTTATTGGTTGATAGCAATCCAGAGAAAGTTATGAAAACAATTCTGCATGAAACTCGTCATGCATACCAATACTTTGCTATCAATTATCCCGATAAAGTGTATATAGATGATGATACACTTAAAGCTTGGAAAGATAATTTCAAGCATTATATAAGTCCAGAGTTAGATTATGAAGCATATCGTAATCAGCCTTTGGAAAAAGATGCGGAGGATTTTGCTAATAGAATGTGGAACGAGGGGGTAGCTCATGCCGCCTAAAAAATGTACATATTTATGGATAGAGATAATATACTGATGTTATTATGTGCCCAAGAATATCCAGAGTTTATGCTGGAACAAACGGCAGACAAGATAGAACATTTGTCTCCTAATATAGCGAAAGCTTTTGAGGATTGGGCAGACAAGGAGGTAATACCAACAATGGATGTCTGTGGATATTCATACGGAAAGTTGATAAAAGAATTTAATATGCGTCCTATAGCCGCTTTTCTTGCACTCGATTGGTTGACAAGAGAACCAGAGAAAGCGTCGGAAGCATTGAAACGTGGAATCAGAAAAATAAAAGCATAAGATTTTATGGCACACTTTGAACTGACGCTTCGTCATGATGTATGTATTGATAAGCAAACTTGGGGTAAGGGCCAGCAGTTTGATATTAAATTAGGTGTGATNGGCANAACCCCTACAAACTTGTTTGGTAATTCTTGTTGCGTTGATACCGTATTAAGACAATTTTCGACACAAGGCTTAGACCTTCCGAAAAACTCGCCATTATTAAATGGGGGACATTGGGATATTAAAATGAAATGATGAAGAGATAATTTAGGTATGTACATGAGGAAAGCATTATAACAAACATTGTTATTGAATCTTCAAAATTTGATTATTATGGCAACAGAAAAAGAAGTTCTAAAAGCTCTTACCGACAAATTGGTAAAGGTGGCGAAATGGCCGAATCAGAGGAAACACTTTGTTGTGGCTTGGTGGGGGGACGATGATAATCCTGAATCTTGTTCTGAATGTCAGTCTCTTTTCTATAAGGATAATCCAAAGATGTCAAACGTGGAATATGTCACGCTGATACATTATTATTCATGGAAGATTGATTATTATTCAAGGAAGTTGGAAAGGGTAAAAAAACATGAGGCAGTACAGAGTATTATAGACAAATGTCACGAACAGCTTAAGCAAATCGGCGACAAGTACGATTTTTATTCGGCATCGACTTTTTTCTATATGCAACTGTATCATTATTTTAGACAAATAGGTGATGGAGGGCAAGCATACGAATGTTATAGACGATGTCTGTTGAGTTTGACGAAACTCCCAGAAGGGGCAGATGAAGAAAGCTTGAACGAGTATGTGGGTCTCCTTGAGCAGAGGGTTGACAAGCAGCAAATAATGGATGCAGTCAACGACTGTAATCAGTATATTATAGAANAGAAAAAGAAATGGGCAGAAGATGGTGATTATGAAAAGTATGTTGAATCTGTCTATCAATACGTGACCTCAAAAGAGAATTTGTTTGATGAGGAAAACTGGTTCGTTCTAATTGCCATCTTGCAGATAAACGGCATTGTCAACTTACCCAAACGAGAAAGGAGCAAGAAAGGGAGTTTCGACTACAATTATGCCAAAGCAGAGAAGGGGGATAAGGAGTATCAGCTTTTGGTGGCAAAGGCATACAGAGAAGGCGATGGTGTGCCCAAGAATATTCGGCTGGCAAACTTGTGGGAAGGGTTTGCGAACAATAAAATTGTGGAGTAATGATGTTGAAGCATGAGGGTTAAAGAAAATACGGAATCACCAAAGTTAATCTATGTGATTGACTTTGGTGATTCCGTATTTTTTGAGTTCGCTCTTGCTGGTGGAAATGTATAGTAGAAATTCGTCGAAGGCTAAATACACATTACCGTTCATTGTCAATGTCCCTACATTGTCGCTTAATTGTATTTTCTCAAAACCGTCATAAGCATCTNTGGGAACTTTGTAATACTCATGCTCCTTTTCTGTGGGAATGTACAGGGCATCCNGTGTAACGGCATACANATTTGANTGAAATTCGTATTCGCAGTCGNCAAAGCNTTTGACAATCCTGCATTTGTCCATCCATTGCCCATATAATTCTGAAACAGCGTTGTCTGTCACTCTTGTGAGATTGATGCTTGATGCCCAAACAGATGACTTGATGTTCCGATGCAAAGGAAGATAATCAGGTGTATCTGATTTGGGTTTCGGAATTTTATACCATGCGTGATCCTTGTCTGTGTATCCCAGTCCCTTCATGCGGTGTTTTTGTGCTTCGGGGTGAACCCAATAGAAGATAATATCTCCATCTTCATCTTCTGATGTGAACAGCGTGTATCTTATGCCAGTCAGTGTATTGTTTGCTCCTTTTCGCCAGTGGGTGGCAAAGGATGCGCCCATGTTGCTGGCTGGTTCAATTTGCCAAAATTCTGTGTAGTCGGCAGTGCCTCCGCATTCATTCCAGAAGCCTTCCAAGTCAAGGTCTATCAGTTTCTGTTTGACGGTGGAGGATGTGTCGTATATGTTTTGTGATGTTGTGAATGATTCATATGTGTCTAAAATGCAATTAAAATGATATAGAAGCATTAGCCTCGTCTTGAATCTTTCGTCACGGGCTTTCGTAATCACTGGCAACACATCAAACATCGTTCCCTCTTTTGTGTATTCCTCTAAAAACTGCATGGCTTGTTCATACTGATATGTCATATTGACAACATCTCCATCCTTGGAGTCATACCCTGGTATAATTTTTAGCAGCATTAGTGCCAAGAGGGGCGCACAGATGTTCTTTTCGACCACTTGCTCGAAGATGAAGCGTTTCTTTTTCCCAAGTCCTTCTTTCTGATATGGGTAGAAGCAGTACCTCAATAGTTCTAATGCAACTTCGTGTGGCTTGCTTCTCCGTGATAGGTTGGCTTTGTAGAACTCCCATGCCTCTTTATACTGGGCCAGCACCAAGTCAAGAGCTAAGCTGTTGTCTGTCATCAAAGTCACCTCTACTTTCAGGTCACGGAATGCGCAACGCATCTTATATGCTGAGGAGAAGCAGCGTTTAATTCCATTGCTGTGGATGGAATGGTTATCCATCGCTGTTTCAATCTCATCCATTGTGTTGTACAGCAGACGGGTGTTCACAATGGTGGTCAGCCATTCTTCGTATTTGGGTTCTTCTTTCAACATGGTACAAAGGTAATATGTGTTTAGATAAAAGGCAAAGAATCTTCCCGAATCATTGTGCTTTGAGTCGTAAAAATGCGTGGTTTATTGTATTATCATACAGATTGGATGCAATAATTAAACAGAAAGTAAAAGGGAGAACTTAGTAAGTAGTAGCAACAAATGACAGATTTTTCAGGCGTTTAAGCTCGTCGAGCTCATGTTAATAGCGACGCTGAGTATATCATCATTACGATAGAAGGCTTATCGTAAATATGGTGCAGGGTGTATCGCAATGACGTTTGTGGGGGTGTCACCCATTTTGTAAACGGAGGTGCGTCTTCCTACTTCGTTGGCATTTTGGGAAACTATGTTGTTAAACAAATTTAATTTATCTGATAAATGCGTAATGGTTATCAGATGAACAGATTCTTTATTGTATCTTTGTCCTTGGTGGGAATGGCGATGGTGCTGGCATATGTGTTAAGTCTTAACGACTTCATGTTGCAGTTGCTTCGCTGGTTGCCCTGTCTATATACAATTAGAAATCGTTGAACTTACGTTGTTATGACTTATATAAACTTTTTACACAGATGAAACGAAACAGGTTTCTTTTATGGACGGGCTTGGTTGCCTGTTGCTGGATGATGGTGCCACAAATGATTTGGGGGCAGAAACAACAGTTTGCCGTGCGGTTAAGGGCTGCTGTCGATTCGTTGCAGACGAGGGCGAATAAAGACCCTGACATCTTCGGGAGCGGTATCGCAAAGATGGAAGCGGAGTGGGGCGGACGGAAGAATCCTGTGGAGCAGAGTGTGGTGCATGCCATGTTGGGTTCTGCATACGGGGTGATGCGCTGGTCGTCTCTTGGCGACAGGGATGAGGAGACGCGCGATGAGTATGTGAAGCGGATGGATGAACATTATGCGCATGTGCTTGACAATATGGATGAGTTGGCTGGTGCCAGCAGTGCCAACTATGTTCCGCTGCTGTCGAAAGGTAAAGACAGTGACCTCTATGGGGAGGATATGCTTTCGGTGATGCTGGCTTTCCTGATGCAGAACAGCAATATGGAGGAGTGGGAGGCTGCGGCTGTCTGTCAGCGTGCTTGCGATGTTTATCAGCGGCGTGGCAATCTAAATGCGTGGGGCAAGATGAAATTGGAGTGGCTGGACAGGATGCGCAGGGTTCCGCGCAAATATGGTAGCATAAACGCACAGCAGTATAAGGATAGCCTTTATCAGCTTCTGATGGAGGTGAAGGATGTGGAAATTGGTGCGGATGTGGCGTTGGCTTATATGTATGCTGTGGATGGTGCCGATGAGCGAATCTCTTTCTTGCGCTGGGCTTTGGAGCATGTGGGCAATTCGAGGCGCAAGACTGATTTGAAGAGTGAATTGAACGTGCTGTTGAGACCCGCTGTCAACATGGACGAGATGGAGAAGGTGTTGGCTGGACGTGCAAGTAGGGTCAGGCTGCACTTCTGGAACTGCGAGTGTGCAGTGATGACGGTGCGTAGGTATGCTGGCAGGGAGAAGTCGAAAAATGGAAGGTTGGGTGCTCTGTTGCGGACGGGCGAGGTGGTTGACCGCAAGGAGGTGGTGCTGGCTATCGACTCTGTGAATGCTGCCCGTAAGGAGAAGAACCTGCCTGTGGATGGGTGGGCGACCACGAGCCTCAAGTTGCCGGCTGGACACTATGTGCTGGTGGGTGAAGGCGTGGGCAACAGCAGTGCGCAGGAGTTCCGCATCAGTACGATGCACCTGATGATGGCTGGCTTGGACGGCGGGAAGTGCCGCTGCTATGTGGTGGACAATGAGACAGGTCGTCCTTTGGCTGGTGTGAAGGTGCAATGTCGGGAACAAATGCCTGGAAGTCAGGGAAAGACAGAAGGATGGGAGAACCGAAACCTGAAATATGAGTACACCACGGGTGCTGATGGCACGGTGGATGTGGATGAGCGCATGTGGATTCGTGCCGTGAGGAGCAAGGACGATTGTACTGAATACACCCGATTGTATACTGGCTTGTCGGAGCAGCAAGAGAAAGATGAACGTGTGAACCTCAAACTGATGACCGACTGCGGCATCTACCGTTCGGGACAGAAAGTGATGGGCTCCGTGTTGGTATATCGGCAACATGGCGACGAGGTGAAGGTGGTGGCAAACGACTCTGTGACTGTGAGGGTGACTGATTCGCAGTGGAAGGATGTCATGCAGTTGAAGATGCTGACCAATGAGTTTGGAACGGCTGACTTTGAGTTCTCTTTGCCCGACGATGCTGCTGTGGGTGCATGGCATTTGCAGGGGGAGAGCGTGGCTGGTGGTAATGCTTACGAAACATTGCGTGTGGAAGAGTATAAGCGTCCCACCTTCGATGTCGCGTTCGACTCGCGCAGAGGAGGCAAGTTTGGCGAAACAGTCGAGGTGGTAGGCACAGCCACCATGCTGGCAGGAGTGCCAGTACAGGCGGCGCAGGTGCATTACACCGTGCAATGCCAACCCAACCAGCTCCGTTGGTGGTGGCACGGACAAAATCGCCCATGGAAAGACCTGGACGAAGGCGATGCCATGACGGACGATGAAGGCAAGTTTCGTATACCCGTTTATCTGACCGAGGAATACTGGTCGGAAGACTTCCCGTTGGTTCGCTTCCGTGTGAAGGCGCAAGTGACCGACCCAAATGGTGAGAGCCNNGAGGCGGAGNGGAGCGTNAACGTGNGCGACTTCGGGCTTTCGCTCGANGTGNAAGCGAAGGAGATGCTTGATTT
>WFLX010379127.1_pt1 | contig 12068 bp, 19 predicted proteins | sample 4967041 | NCBI WGS metagenome assembly WFLX01 (sample SAMN12857096, study PRJNA449069) | gut metagenome | isolation source: stool from male and female vole | host: Microtus ochrogaster | place: USA:Florida | collected 2017 | reverse complement strand
TTCGCTCGACTCAAGACAGACTATTGCTGTTTATGGTTGAAGTGAATTGACTTGAGCATCATTATTAATGACTCTTGTACTACTTCTTGTCTATTGTAAATCTTTCAATGTTCTCTTTGGTTGAGCCTCAGAGGCTCGTTTCAGAATTGCTCGGCAAAGTTACGACTAATTTTTGAACTGACAAAATTTTTTGAACTTTTTTGCTCGAAAATTTGTTTTAACTCAATTGCCGGAGAGCTTCATTTCCCCTCCGCTTAGGGGGCCGTTCTCAAAAGCGAGTGCAAAGGTACGCACTTTTCCCTCCGCCACCAAATATTTTTGCAGTTATTTTGCCTCCTTAGTGAGTTAAAGTAAGTTAATAAAGCAGCTTTTAGGCTGATAATAAGCCTAATAAGGCCAATAAGCCAAATAGGGCCAATAGGCGAGATTTTTGAGAAAAAAGCTATTTTTTGAAGAAAAGGCGCCTATCGGGCTCATAGGCCCAATAAGGCAGATAGGCCAAATAGGGCTAATGAGAAATGGGACTGATAGGGCTGATAGGCCAGATAAGCCAAATAAAAAAGGCCAATAGGGCTAATGAGCCGGATAGGCGAAATGGGAGATGGGGCCAATGGGGCAAATAGGCCGTATAAGCCAAATAAGCCGGATAGCTGGAAAGATTAGAGGTGAGGTTATTCCGGTGGGCGGCTTTTTTAGGGCGCCTTATATATATGTCAAGAGGAGGCTGCGGGGGCAGTCTCCTCTTGATTTATTGGCTGAGGTTACTCAGCCAAGTGTGGGGAAATAATTATTCGGCACGACGGGTCTTCTTGCCATAGCCGTATTTGGCGTCGGGACCGAGCTGCTCTTCGATGCGGAGAAGCTGGTTGTATTTGGCCATACGGTCGGAACGTGAAGCAGAACCGGTTTTGATCTGACCGGCGTTGGTGGCAACGGCGATGTCGGCGATGGTGGCATCTTCGGTTTCACCGGAGCGGTGTGAGATAACGGCGGTGTAGTTGTTGCGCTGAGCGAGTTCTACGGCGCGGAGGGTCTCGGTGAGTGAGCCGATCTGGTTAACCTTAACGAGGATCGAGTTGGCGCAGCCGAGGTCGATGCCTTTCTGGAGGTATTTAACATTGGTTACGAAGAGGTCGTCACCAACGAGCTGGCAGCGGTCGCCGATAAGGTTGGTGAGAATCTTCCAGCCTTCCCAGTCGTCTTCGGCCATGCCGTCTTCAATTGAGTCGATAGGATATTTGGTGATGAGTTCTTCGAGGAACTTAGCCTGCTCTTCGCGGGTGCGCTTAACACCGTTGGGCTCTTTGGCTGTGCCGTCTTTGAGCTTGGAGTAGTCATAGATACCGTCGAAGTAGAATTCTGAAGAAGCGCAGTCGAGGCCGATGGTAACATCTTTTCCGGGCTCGTAGCCGGCTTTCTTGATAGCTTCAACGATAACGTTGAGGGCATCTTCGGTGCCGTCGAGAGCGGGAGCGAAGCCGCCTTCGTCGCCTACAGCGGTTGAAAGGCCACGGGCGTGGAGCACTTTCTTAAGGTTGTGGAACACTTCGGTGCCCATGCGGATGCCTTCTTTGAAGGTGGTGGCACCGATGGGACGGATCATGAATTCCTGGAAGCAGATGGGAGCATCAGAGTGGGCGCCGCCGTTGATGATGTTCATCATGGGCACGGGGAGAGCGTAGGAGTTAACGCCACCGAGATATTTGTAGAGGGGAAGATCGAGATAGTCGGCAGCAGCCTTGGCAACGGCGAGAGAAACACCGAGGATGGCGTTGGCACCGAGGTTTGACTTGGTTTCAGTGCCGTCGAGGGCAATCATTGTTTCGTCAATGCGGATCTGGTCGAGGGCAGACATGCCTTTGAGGGCTTCGGCGATGGGGCCGTTGACGTTGGCAACAGCTTTCTGAACGCCCTTGCCCATGTAGCGGGCTTTGTCGCCGTCGCGGAGCTCGAGAGCCTCGTTTTCGCCGGTAGAAGCGCCGGAGGGAACAGAAGCACGGCCACGGGCACCTGATTCGAGGATTACATCAACTTCAACGGTGGGATTGCCGCGAGAATCAAGCACTTCGCGACCAATGATTTTCTCAATTTTCATATTAAACTGAATGAGTTAGATATTGGGTTGTGATTATGAATTATTGGTGTGGGGAGAAAAATGGGAGAGGCATATATTATGCAATGCAAAGATAGCTATTTTTTTGATACTATTAATGTATCGCGGGGAATGATGTGCGGATTTTTTGAAGTTTTTTCTTCAAAAGAGATTCCTCCGGCCGCAAAATAGCAAGCCGGGTCGGAATCACGAGTGAGATTCCGACCCGGCTGAAGGGATATGACTAAATTTAAATCGTCATGAATTATTCAGCTGCGGGAGCTTCGGCCTGGGGCTGAGCGGGAGTTTCGGCCTGGGCGGGAGCGCTCTTTTTGGAGCGTTTGCGACGTGCGCGGCCCTCTTTCTTGGCCTCCTTCTGACCGAGCATGCCCTCGTTGTAGTCAACGAGCTCAATGAAGCAGGTCTTGGCGTTGTCGCCCAGACGGTTGCCGGTTTTGAGGATGCGGGTGTAGCCACCGGGACGCTCGGCGATTTTCTGAGCTATCTCGCGGAAGAGTTCAGTAACGGCCTCCTTGTTCTGAAGATATTTGAAAACGAGACGACGGTTAACCATGGTGTCGTTTTTAGCTCTGTTGATGAGCGGCTCTGCATAAACGCGGAGAGCTTTGGCCTTGGCAAGAGTGGTGAAGATGCGCTTGCGCATGATCAGGGCGATTGTCATGTTGGCAAGGAGGGCATCGCGATGGGCTTTCTTGCGGCTGAGGTGATTGAATTTTTTATTATGTCTCATTGTTAGTTGTTGTCGTTATCAAGTTTGTATCGGGAGATGTCCATACCAAACTGGAGGTTGAGGTTGCTCAGGAGATTGTCGAGCTCTGTGAGCGACTTTCTGCCGAAGTTTCTGAATTTGAGAAGGTCGGTCTTGTTATATTTCACAAGCTCACCGAGAGTCTCGACTTCAGCGCTCTTGAGGCAGTTGAGGGCTCTGACAGAGAGGTCCATGTCAACAAGTTTGGTTTTGAGGAGCTGACGCATGTGGAGTGCCTCTTCATCAAATTCCTCGTTGCCTTCGTTCTCATTGGTTTCGAGAGTGATTTTCTCGTCGGAGAAGAGCATGAAGTGGTGGATGAGAATCTTGGCAGCTTCCTTAAGGGCGTCCTTGGGAAGAATGGAGCCGTTGGTGGTGATTTCGAGGGTCAGCTTATCGTAGTCGGTTTTTTGGTCTACACGGAAGTTCTCAACGGTGTATTTAACGTTTTTGATAGGAGTGTAGATCGAGTCGATAGCGAGGGTGTGGATGTCATCGCCGGGAGTAACATTTTCTTCGGCGGGCACCCAGCCTCTGCCCTTGTTGACGGTAATCTCGAGATTGAACGAGGCTCCCGGATCCAAATGACAGATGACAAGGTCGGGGTTGAGAACCTCGAATGAGGAAAGGGCTTTACCAATGTCGCCGGCTCTGAGCTCCTCAGTGCCCGAGACATTGATCACGGCTCTTTCGAAGTCGACGTCATCAACAGTTTGCTTGAGGTCAACCTTTTTGAGGTTGAGGATGATGTTGGTAACATCCTCGATAACTCCGGGAATGGTGTCAAATTCATGAAGCACCCCGTCGATTTTGATCGAAGAGATAGCAAAACCTTCGAGGGATGAAAGCAGAATGCGACGCAGGGCATTGCCGATGGTAATGCCATAACCGGGTTCCAATGGCTTAAACTCAAACTTGCCGAAGAAGTTGTCGGCTTCCAACATCAGAACCTTGTCAGGTTTTTGAAATGCTAATATAGCCATTATGGATCTAAGTTAGGGATTATTTAGAATACAACTCAACGATAAGTTGTTCCTTGATGGTCTCGGGAATATCTTCGCGGGCGGGCATGTGAAGGAATTTGCCTGCCTTGAGGGTCTCGTCCCATTCGATCCAGGGATATTTCGAGTGGTTGAAACCTGCAAGTGCGTCAGAGATAACCTCGAGTGACTTTGCTTTTTCACGCACGCCGACTACATCGCCGGGCATTACTTGATAGGAGGGAATGTTGACAACTTTGCCGTTGACAGTGATGTGACGGTGGAGCACAATCTGACGGGCTGCTGCGCGGGTGGGAGCGATGCCGAGACGGTAAACCACATTGTCGAGACGGCTTTCGAGAAGCTGAAGGAGAATTTCACCGGTGATANCTTTGATACGTGAAGCTNTCTCAAAGAGACGGTGGAACTGACGTTCGAGCNCGCCATAGGTGTATTNGGCTTTCTNCTTTNNGCGAAGCTGAACACCATATTCAGAAGTTTTGCGGCGTTTGTTAGCGCCATGCNGACNCGGGGGGNAGTTTNTCNTCGAGAGCACTTTGTCAGNGCCGAAGATGGGTTCTCCGAATCTACGGGCTATTTTGGTTTTAGGGCCGGTATATCTTGCCATTTTNGTTTTTTCAGTTTGGGGTTTGTTGGGGTGGATGTGAAAAAAACCTCAGTCATTTCGCCATGGGGAGCGTGTGCAGCCGCGACCACAGAGAGGTGATGAAAATATGGTCATTCACAGAGGCTCACAGGCTATGACATCGAGTTGTGTAGATTAATCTAAGAGCATTGTCCGGCAAGGAGGAGCTGAAACAGACAGGTCAAGGGGTCAAAACAGATCTCACGCCAGGGGAGATTGTCACCAATTAAACAGCTTGAGCGCGAAAGTAAGCACTCTGACCAAGCCCCCGTGTCTGCCCTCCGCGCAACCGGAGCGACGGCTCAGACTCTTCTTCTCTTGGGAGGACGACAACCGTTGTGGGGAAGCGGAGTAACGTCGATGATTTCGGTTACTTCGATACCTACTTCGTGAATTTTACGGATAGCGGCTTCGCGGCCGTTACCGGGACCCTTGACATAAGCCTTCACCTTGCGGAGGCCGAGATCGAATGCCACCTTACCGCAGTCTCCGGCTGCCATCTGAGCAGCATAGGGAGTGTTTTTCTTCGAACCGCGGAAGCCCATCTTACCGGCGCTTGACCATGAGATGACCTGGCCTTCTGAGTTGGCGAGACACACGATGATGTTGTTGAAAGATGAGTGAACGTGAAGCTGACCGTTAGCGTCAACCTTAACGTTTCTCTTTTTGGTTGCGACTGTCTTTTTAGCCATTGGATAAGATTATTTTGTTGCTTTCTTCTTGTTAGCGACTGTTTTCTTGCGACCTTTACGGGTGCGGGCATTGTTTTTGGTGCTCTGACCGCGCACGGGAAGACCGTTACGGTGACGAATGCCGCGATAGCAACCGATATCCATGAGTCGCTTGATGTTGAGTTGAATTTCGGAACGGAGGTCACCTTCTACCTTGTAGTCGGCGCCGATTACCTCACGCACTTTTGCGGCCTGATCGTCTGACCAGTCCTTAACTTTGATGTCTTTGTCGACGCCGGCCTTCTCGAGAATGCTCTTGGCGGCGCTTCGGCCGATGCCGAAGATGTAGGTCAGGGCTATCTCACCTCTTTTGTTCTGGGGGAGGTCAACTCCCACAATACGTACTGCCATAAATTAGTATTTGCTGAAATTTTTTGCAAAAATAATAAATTTTTACCCTTGACGCTGCTTATATTTGGGATTTTTCTTGTTAATTACGTAAAGACGACCTTTACGACGAACAATCTTGCTGTCGGGGGTGCGTTTTTTGATTGAAGCGCGTACTTTCATGATTTAGCTATTTATTATGGTGAAGATTTATAATTTACGGAAATGATGGTTGAAAACTTCAATTATATCATCAAATCACTTATATCGGAAGGCAATGCGGCCCTTTGACAGGTCATAGGGCGACATTTCTACCTTTACTCTATCGCCGGGAAGAATCTTGATGTAGTGCATGCGCATCTTGCCGGAGATGTGAGCGGTGATTTCATGTCCGTTTTCGAGCTCTACACGGAACATCGCGTTGCTGAGAGCTTCAACGATGGTGCCGTCTTGTTCGATTGCTGATTGTTTAGCCATATATGATAATGAGGCGGAAAAAATTTGCAGAATGATTGATTTCTTAGAGTGAGGGGTCAGATGAACCTGTCGCCGAGCACATCCTTCACATAGTCGAATGTGGTAAGCACTTCGGTATGTCCGTCAATGATGGCGAGGGTATGCTCATAGTGGGCCGAGGGTTTGTGGTCGCGGGTGCGGCATGTCCAGCCGTCGCGGTCAACGATGATGTTTTTCGATCCCATGTTGATCATCGGCTCGATGCAGAGACACATTCCGTTTCTGATCACGGCGCCCGTGCCTTTGCGGCCGTAGTTGGGCACCTCGGGATCTTCGTGCATCTTTCGGCCAATGCCGTGTCCGCACATCTCTCTCACCACGCTGTAGCCGCGGCTCTCGCAATAGGTCTGAACAGCGTTGGCAACATCACCGATGCGCTTGCCGGGGCGGCAGGCCTCGATTCCGACATAGAGGCTCTCTTTGGTTACGGTGAGCAGCCGCATGATGGCGGGGTCTACCTCACCGATGGGAAATGTGTAGCACATATCGCCATGATAACCGTTGAGCTCAGCCACCGTGTCGGCTCCGAATATATCCCCTTCCTGAAGGGTATAGCCGGAAGGAAAACCGTGAACAACGATGTCGTTGACCTCACAACACACAGTGCCGGGAAAACCACCGTAGCCAAGACAGGCTGGGGTGCCTCCGTTGTCGAGTATAAACTCGCGGGCAATGTTGTCGATCTTGCGGGTTGTGACACCCGGCAGCGCCCACTTGGCGATTTCGCCAAGCGTGCGGCTTACCNNGTCGGCGGCCTCACGCATGAGACCCATTTCCTCAGNAGTCTTTATATAGATCATCCGTTANGAAATTTTTAGAATGCTGCAGAAATTAACTTCCNCNCGNCTTTTGCAATCAATATGCACTGCCTGTGGTGCGGCCTTTGATTTTGCCGTCCTTCATCAGGCCGTCATAGTGGTGCATCATAAGGTGGCTCTCAATCTGCTGGAGCGTGTCGAGCACAACACCCACCAGAATCAGCAGCGAAGTGCCTCCGAAGAACTGGGCGAAGTTCTGGCTGATGCCGAAGAAACGGGCAAAAGCGGGAAGGATAGCCACAATTCCGAGGAAGAGTGAACCCGGCAGAGTGATGCGCGAAAGGATGGTGTCAAGATACTCGGCGGTTTTCTTACCGGGTTTCACACCGGGAATAAAGCCGTTGTTGTTCTTGATATTTTCGGCAATATCGTTGGGTCTTACAGTCACTGCTGTATAGAAATAGGTGAAAGCAACGATGAGGATGAAGTAGACAGCGTTATACCAGAAACCGTTGATGTCGGAGAACGCAGCTACAAAACCCGAGTTTTCGCCCACCGAGCCGAAGCCGGCCAGAGTGATGGGGATAAACATGATGGCCTGAGCAAAGATGATGGGCATCACGCCGGCAGCATTAACCTTGAGGGGTATATACTGACGGGCGCCGCCATACTGGCGGTTGCCGACCATGCGCTTGGCATACTGCACAGGCACTTTTCTGGTGCCCTGCACGAGAAGCACGGCGCCCACGGTCACAGCGAAGAGAAGGATGATTTCGATCACAAACATGATCAGACCGCCCTGCGAGCCGGTTGAACCGGGCAGACGGCTGATGAACTCATAGGAGATAGCTCCCGGGAGACGGGCGATGATACCCACGAGGATGATGAACGAAATACCGTTGCCTATACCGCGGTCGGTGATACGCTCACCCAGCCACATGATANACATTGAGCCGGCTGCGAGAATCACGGTGAGGTAGGCGATAGTCCAGAATCCGAGGGGACCTGAACCACCGGCTGCCGAAACCTGCATATTGAGGTTGACCAGATAGGCGGGACCCTGGAGCAGAAGAATGAGCACGGTGAGATAGCGGGTGTACTGNTTGAGTTTCTGNCGACCGCTCTCTNCCTCGCGCTGCATTTTCTGAAACGAAGGAAGCACCATGCCGAGCAACNGANTCACGATTGNCGCAGTGATGTAGGGCATGATACCGAGGGCAAAGATAGAGGCCTGAGAGAACGCACCGCCCGAGAACATGTCGAGCAACTGCATGAGACCGCTCTTGTTGGTGAAGTTCGACAGCGCGTCAAGATCGGAAGGGCTGATACCGGGCAGAACCACATAACAGCCCAGACGATAGACGAGCACGAGGAGCAACGTAACAAGGATGCGTTTTCTCAGCTCTTCAATTGTCCAGATATTTTTAATAGNCTGAATGAATCTCATTATTTCTCGATTTTTGNGATTGAGCCACCGNCTGCGACGATAGNAGCCTCAGCAGCCTTTGAGAAAGCGTTTGCCTCAACGTTGACGGCACGTGAGATAGTGCCTTTGGCAAGAACCTTCACAAGCTGCTTGCGTGATATCAGACCGGCGTTGCGGAGATCCTCAAGAGTGATCTTAGCAAGATCCTTCTCGCGTGAGAGGTTGTCGATATCACTGATGTTGAGAGCCTTATATTCAACTCGGTTGATATTCTTGAAACCGAATTTAGGCAAACGACGCTGGAGAGGCATCTGACCGCCTTCAAAGCCGATCTTGCGTGAATAGCCCGAGCGGGACTTTGCGCCTTTGTGACCGCGGGTTGATGTGCCTCCCTTGCCGGAGCCGGGACCACGACCTACGCGAGTGCTGGCTGTAACCGATCCTACTGCGGGACGAATGTTATTAAGTTCCATAATTGGTAGATATGAAGTCTTGGAAAAACTGATAGAAGAATATAAATGTCAGAAAGCCGGGCCGGGGGAATCGCCCGAGGCGAATCCCCTCAGGCTCAGACGTTGGTTACTTCAACAAGATGACGAACTTTGTCGACCATGCCCATTACCGAGGGAGTGGCTTCCTTCACCACAGAGTGGTGCATCTTCTTGATACCGAGAGCGTCGAGAGTGCGTTTCTGCACTGCGGGGCATTTGATACGGCTCTTGACTTGGGTAATTTTGATCTGTGCCATTATATAAAAATGAGTGAATGGGTTAGATTCCTGATTTATTAACCGTTGAACACTTTGTCGACCGAAATGCCGCGGTTCTGGGCAACGATAGCGGGCGAGCGCATCTCGTCGAGAGCAGCGATAGTGGCCTTGACAAGGTTGTGGGGGTTGGAAGAGCCTTTTGACTTAGCGAGCACGTCGGTGATGCCTACGCTCTCAAGCACGGCACGCATAGCGCCACCGGCCTTAACACCGGTACCGTGAGAAGCGGGCTTGAGGATGATGCGTGAGCCGCCGAATTTGGCAACCTGCTCGTGGGGGATAGTGCCTTTGTGGATGGGCACACGGATGAGATTCTTCTTGGCAGCCTCCACGCCTTTGGCGATGGCGGCGGTTACTTCGTTAGCTTTACCGAGACCCCAGCCTACAACACCGTTACCGTCACCTACAACTACGATTGCGGCAAAGGTAAAAGCACGGCCGCCTTTGGTAACTTTGGTTACGCGGTTGATGGCCACGAGGCGATCCTGAAGGTCGAGATCAGAAGTCGATTTTACTCTATTATTTCTTTTAGCCATGATTTAATCAGAATTTAAGGCCGCCGTTGCGAGCAGCGTCAGCCAATGATTTAACACGGCCATGGAAAAGATAGCCGTTGCGGTCGAACACGACTTCGTTGATGCCTGCGGCAAGAGCCTTCTGAGCGATAGCCTCGCCAACCTTGGCAGCAATTTCACATTTTGTACCCTCGGTGATGCCCTTTGAAGAGGCTGACACGAGTGTCTTTCCGGCCAGGTCGTCGATAACCTGAACGTAGATCTGCTTGTTAGAGCGGAAGACAGACATGCGGGGACGCTCGGCTGTGCCGGAGATTCTACCGCGGATGCGTGCCTTGATTTTATTGCGACGTTGAATCTTAGAGATCATGATGAAGAAAAAATCAGGATTAATGATTATTTAGCGCTGGCCGATTTACCCGACTTGCGGCGGATAACTTCGCCGACAAACTTGATACCTTTGCCCTTGTAGGGTTCGGGCTTGCGGAGCGAGCGGATTTTGGCGCAAACCTGACCGAGGAGCTGCTTGTCGTCGCTCTCGAGAATGATCAGGGGGTTTTTATTGCGCTCGGATTTGGCTTCAACCTTGACCTCCGGGGGGAGCTTTATATAAATGGCGTGAGAGAAACCGAGCGAGAGCTCGAGCACCTGGCCGGTGGCTGACGCACGGTAGCCGACGCCTACCAATTCCATTTCCTTGCGGTAGCCGGTTGAAACACCGACAACCATGTTATGGATCAAGGCGCGGTAAAGACCGTGCTGTGCACGGTGTTCACGATCATCAGAAGGACGAGAAATAGAAATGTGTCCGTCTTCAACATTAACTGTGAGGTCGGGGTTTACGGCCTGTGAAAGCTCACCTTTGGGGCCTTTTACAGTGACAACATTGTTGCTGTCAACCTTTACAGTGACACCCTGAGGGATTTCGATAGGGGCTTTACCTATTCTTGACATAATTTGTGGTCCTCCTTAGATTAATAAACGTAGCAAAGCACTTCGCCGCCGATCTTGAGCTCGGCAGCCTTCTTATTGGTCATTACGCCCTGAGAGGTTGAGAGAATTGCAATGCCGAGGCCATTGAGCACACGGGGCATATCCTTGTAGCCTGTGTATTGACGCAGACCGGGACGAGACACGCGCTTGAGAGCTTTGATGGCATTGACCTTGTCGATGGGGTCGTATTTGAGGGCAATCTTGATGATGCCGGCGGGGGTTTCACCCTCTATAAACTTATAGTTAAGAATATAGCCTTGTTCGAAGAGAATCTTAGTGATTTCTTTTTTCAAGTTTGAGGCGGGAATCTCAACCACACGATGGTTGGCTTTGATGGCATTCCTCAATCTTGTCAGATAATCTGCTATAGGATCTGTCATTTTTGATTAGGTTTAAATTGATTCGGCGTTTCCGAACAATATTTAATACTCGTAATTTACGAATTGGGATTTGAAGAGAGAGGCGGAAGGTTTCGCGGGGCAGGCCGTCAGGCCATAACCCCGGATAACGATAGCTTACCAGCTGGCCTTCTTCACACCGGGAATAAGGCCGGCAGAAGCCATTTCACGGAACTGAATACGTGAAAGACCGAACTGACGCATATAGCCTTTGGGACGACCGGTGATTGAGCAGCGGTTGTGGAGACGCACATAAGAGGCGTTTTTGGGCAGGCTCTGGAGAGCTTCATAGTCGCCGGCTTCCTTGAGGGCAGCGCGCTTGGCGGCATATTTGGCAACGAGCTTTGCACGTTTCACCTCGCGTGCTTTCATTGATTCTTTTGCCATATCTTGTGTTGGTATGTTTAGATAATAACGTAGCTATGGTGCCGATTATTTTTTGGCATTCTTAAAAGGAAGACCAAATTCCTTGAGAAGGGCGTAACCTTCTTCATCGGTGGGGGCAGAAGTCACGAAGGTGATGTTCATGCCGAGCAGCTTGGAGATGCTGTCGATGTTGATTTCGGGGAAGATGATCTGCTCGGTGATGCCGAGGGTGTAGTTGCCGCGGCCGTCAAGCTTGCCTTCGATGCCCTTGAAGTCACGGATACGGGGCAGAGCCACGCGGATGAGACGCTCAAGGAANTCNTACATGNGNTCGCGACGGAGNGTNACCATNACGCCNACGGGCATTTTCTTACGNAGCTTGAAGTTTGAGATATCCTTTTTGGAAAGGGTAGCCACAGCCTTCTGACCGGTAATGGCAGTGAGCTCGTTGATAGCTGTTTCGATGATTTTCTTGTCCTGGGTGGCTTCGCCGAGACCCATGTTGATGACAATTTTCTTAAGTTCGGGAACCTGCATCACAGAGCTGTAGCCAAACTCTTTGGTAAGAGCGGGCACGATACGCTCGGTGTAGTCCTTCTTGATAGTTGTAGTGCTCATTATTTAATTACCTCTCCGGATTTTTTAGCGATACGAACTACCTTGCCCTCGGCGTCGCGCTGGTGGGCGATGCGGGTGGGCTTGCCCGATTTGGGATCGACAAGAGCGAGGTTAGAGATATGTATGGGGGCTTCCATTTTAACGAGGCCACCCTGGGGATGCTG
>WFLX010391201.1_pt1 | contig 12070 bp, 11 predicted proteins | sample 4967041 | NCBI WGS metagenome assembly WFLX01 (sample SAMN12857096, study PRJNA449069) | gut metagenome | isolation source: stool from male and female vole | host: Microtus ochrogaster | place: USA:Florida | collected 2017 | reverse complement strand
TTAATCGGCAGTAGCCTAAAAATATATACAAAAGAAAAGCTGACACCCGGCGATGCATATCAACTGCAAGCCGGGTGTCATAATATTTAGTTGTCAGTTCTTCTTATTCAGCAAGCCTTGAAACTCATGTCAAGTCCTTTTACTGAATGGGTAAGCGCCCCTACCGATATAAAATCAACGCCACATTCACCGTATTTGCGGAGTGTGTCGATGGTGATACCTCCCGATGATTCAATCTCGATGGCGGGGTTGAGGCTGCGAATGAGTTCTACGGCCTCACGTGTGCGCTCCGGAGAGAAGTTATCAAGCATGATGCGGTCAACCCCGGCTTCTATAGCCTGATTTATTTCGTCAGTGTTGCGCACTTCCTGCTCTATCTTGAGATTTTTGTGATTGCGACGCAGGTATTCTCTTACAGACGCTACAGCCTTAGGAATACCACCGGCGAAATCCACATGGTTGTCCTTTATCAGAATCATGTCGAAGAGACCGATGCGGTGATTTGATCCACCGCCGATTTTCACGGCCATCTTCTCGAATAATCTCATTCCGGGGGTAGTCTTACGAGTATCGAGCACCTTGGTCTTGAGGCCCTGAAGCTCGGCCTGATATTTGGCAGTGATAGTAGCGATACCACTCATTCTCTGCATGATATTCAGCATCGTCCGCTCAGTCTGTAGCAGTGAGCGGACAGGCCCGTATACCTCAAATACGATATCACCGGGCTTGACATGCGCACCGTCTTCGATAAACACCTTCATCTCCAGTGCCGGATCAAAGCGCTCGAATACCATACGTGCTATCTCCACACCTGCCACTATACCTTCTTCTTTGATAATAAGTTGCTGCCGTCCATATTCCGACGCAGGAATTATACTGAGGGTAGTATGGTCGCCATCGCGGATATCTTCAGCGAAAGCCAGATCTATTAACTGCTCTATGAGCTTCTGATTGGTGTCCATTGTAATGAAATATTATAAAGATACCGGAGCAGTGTCCGATGTGAATATGTAATGCAAAGTTACAAAAAAATTTTTATTTCAAAAAATAGTTTGCATACAGCCCGTTGGTGCGCCACGCACATCAATAGTCAAGATCCTGGAGGTCTTGTGCCGTGGGACGCACAAGGGCCGGGAGCTCGCTGATCCTGAAGAAGCCGTTCTCACGGCATAGGGTCATCTGCCAGAACCCCCAACCCTCATGGCCGAGAGTATAGGAGTCGTTGCAGTATGCCCTTACCCTTACAATACCTTTTTGTGCATCCTCAACCCACGACTGTATGGTGCCGGGCTCAAACTCAATCACGTTGTATCCGTTGATGGGATTAGGAGCCTCGACACCATTTGACTGAGCCTCATTGTTGACCTTGGTCCATGTTGCGGCCAGCCNCTTAGNCATATATNTAGNCATNCCGTGNGATATAANGANATCGTNTGCNGTATTCATCATTNCGAGAGCNTATTTCTCAAGCAGGCTNTCGGCATCGTGANGCATACGCCGGCGCGAGTAACTCAAGTCATCGAGCAGTCGGGCGTTGTTATTAAAGTAAGTCGGCAGGAAAGATATTGCCGAGTCAGATCGGATTGCCTTAATGCCGTTGTCGGTTAGAGCAGGGAAATCATTTTCGGCTCCTCGCACATTGGTAGGCAGGTAACGTGTGCCCTCATATACTGCCCAGAGCACAATAGTGTCAGGCACACAGACACCATATATTGTATCCACTTTCCATGTGATGCCGGGAAGGTTGCACAGCTGAGACAGAGGCATCGCAGGTTCGGGAGAAAACGCCGTGATCGAGTCTGTGGTGTAATCCTCCTCTACGACGGAAGATCTGTCGGATGACGAACCGCAAGCCGACAGAAATACTGTGATTATTGCTATGAATGTAAAATTTTTCATTAAATTTGCGCCTTAAACTCAATATTATTATACTGAAGTCATTTAAACTTATTACAAAATGTTAAATCCATATATGATGTTACCCTCATTGTTAACCTTTCGGATTCTTTGCGGTCGATTTTTTCTCTTTCCCCTGTCACGACGGATCCCCATCGCTCCCTCAAAAATCTCAAAATCGCCTCGTAAATAATCTCGAAATGTTAATTTGTAATAAGTCTAAACGACTTCACTACAAAATTACGAAACTAATCTGACAAAACCTAATGAAAAGATCGATACAATTTCTGATGTCGTTAATGTTGCTCACACTGACATATGCCTGTGGAAGTGCAGACGGCACCACCAGGGGAGTAGAGGCTACGGATGATACCGACACATTAAGTGTTGTGGTGACTCCCGGCGCTACATCGGAGACTGACTCCCTTACCGCCGAGTCCGTGGAAATGGATGCAGATACCGTCAAGGTCATTGAGGCAAGTGAGAACATGCCGGTCGAGCCAGCGAAAGGACTGAGAATAGCCGTGGCCGGGGATATAATGATGGGTACAACCTTTCCCGACGATACCCCCAGGCTTCCGGCTAACGGCGGACGAAATCTTTTTGATGACGTAAAGTCCGTGTTTATTGATGCCGATGTGGCCTGTGCCAATCTGGAGGGAGTGCTGATGGAGCCTGGAGGAACGGCCAGACAGATGGGATCGGATCCAAAAACCTACTACATATTCAGGATGCCTCCGTCTTACGTGAATAATCTTGTAGACGCAGGGATCGACTTTGTGTCGGTAGCCAACAATCATGCCAATGACATGCAGGACGGAGGCAGGCGCTCGACCAAGCGTGTGCTGGGCGAAGCCGGTATAGCCTACGCCGGCCAGACCGACTGCCCGACAGCAATAATAGAGCGTGGGGGCAAGATAATAGGCATAGCGGCTTTCGGCCATTCAGCCAATACATGCCGCACATGGAATTATGATAACGTAAGACGTACAGTGGCCGGTCTGGACAGTATTTGTGATATAGTGATAGTGTCGTTTCACGGCGGCGCTGAAGGCACCGACTACAGCCATGTGCCACACACTATGGAGAAATACCTCGGAGAGCAACGCGGCGATGTGGAGAGATTTGCTCACACGGCAATCGATGCCGGAGCTGATGTGGTGTATGGACACGGGCCGCATGTGACACGTGCTGTCGAGCTTTATAAAGATCGCTTCATCATATATAGCCTCGGCAATTTCTGCACACCGTTCCGTATGAGNATNACCGGNACCAAGGGTTATGCGCCNGTAGTGACAGTAGANGTGGACAGTGAGGGCCGCTTTACCGGAGGCAAGATACATTCGTTCATACAGCAGCCGGGCAAGGGACCGCGTAAAGATGCCACCGGCAGAGTGGCAAGGCATATACGTGATCTAAGCGCCAGCGATTTTCCTGATTCACCTTTGAGCATCTCCGACGACGGAGTGATCACGCCTCGTCAGGGAGCGCGGAGGCAATAGCCTTGCGCGACTCCTCCATCAGAAACTTGAGGTCATGGCCATTCGCGTCAGGCGTGATCGGCCGGTGGAAAGTAAGGACGATATGTCCGGGACGCGGAGCAAACGAAGTGCGCCGCATCACATGATACGCACCGTCGATTGTTATAGGCACCACCGGCAGATTGAATTCGATTGCCAGAGTATAGGCTCCTCTTTTAAAGGGTCCCATCTTGCCGGTGAGGGTGCGGGCACCTTCCGGAAACACAACGAGCGACATGCCGTGGCTGAGCTGCTTCTCGGCCTTGGCCATTGTGGCCCTTACGGCCGAAGGTGAAGAGTTATCGACAAATACCTGTCCGGAGACACGGCAGCTGTAGCCGACAAATGGGATCTTCTCAAGTGACTTTTTCATCATCCATCTGAAATTATGGTTGATGTAGCCATAGATCGAGAATATATCGTAGGCACCCTGATGATTGGCGACAAACACGTATGATGTCTTCGGGTCGATATTCTCACGTCCTCTGACGGTTACTCTCACAAAAGTCATGAGGCAGAAGAGGCGTGCCCACAGACGGGGAATGTAGTATCCCCATGTGCGACCGAAACCAAGAGCGCTACCAATGATCGTGGATACGGCGGCTAAGAAAGTAGCAACGAGAAGAACAGGTGCCATAATCAGCACCTGATATATGCGATATAGAAACATCATAAGCAAATACTGTTCATAGTGGTGGCAAAGATAGCTAAAATTCCTATAAATCTATCCGGATTATTAAAAAAATTATCAGATGAGATGTATGGCAAAAAAATAATAGGTAAATTTGTGGCTCAATGAATGGGGAGGATCCCGCAAAATGAAAGTATGAATCAGATCGAACAAGAAATCATCAGGCTACGTGACGCGCTTGAGCGTCATAACCACAACTATTATATACTCAACGAGCCCGAGATCAGCGACCGGGAGTTTGACATGATGATGAAGCAACTTGAGCAGCTCGAGCGCGAATATCCTGAATACGACGACCCGCTCTCTCCGACACATCGTGTGGGCTCGGATCTCACCGGCGGATTCGAGCAACACGCCCACGTATATCCCATGCTGTCGCTCTCAAACACCTACTCGGTGGATGAGGTGGACCAGTGGGTGGAGCGTACATCAAGGGCTCTTGCCGGTCAGGAATCAGACTTTGTCGGTGAGATGAAATTTGACGGCACAAGTATATCGCTCATCTACGAGCACGGACGTCTGGTGAGGGCTGTGACCCGAGGGGATGGCGAGAAAGGCGATGTGGTCACTGAGAATATCAAGACTATCAAGAGTATACCCCTGAGGTTGCAACCCGGCAACTGGCCGGAGATGTTCGAGATACGAGGAGAGGTGCTGTTGCCATGGAAGGAATTTGACAGGCTGAATGCAGAGAGAGCCTTTAATGAAGAACCTCTATTTGCCAATCCGCGCAACGCCGCCTCCGGCACNCTGAAGNTGCANAANCCNTCNGAAGTGGCNCGNCGCAAGCTNGATGCCTACTTNTATTACCTGATGGGAGANAANCTGCCATGCGNNACCCATTANGACAATATGATGGAGGCCCGNAAATGGGGNTTCAAGGTNAGNGATGCCATGACGTGTGCTCNATGANATCAAGGAGGTGGATGATTTCATCAGCTACTGGGATCAGGCACGTCACGAGCTGCCGGTTGCCACCGATGGCCTTGTATTCAAGGTCAATTCGCTCAGGCAGCAGCTCAACCTTGGCTTCACCGCCAAATCGCCACGTTGGGCGGNAGNTTATANATTCNAGNCCGAGAGGGCGCTGACACGTCTGAGGTTCGTGTCTTTCGATGTAGGCAGGATGGGTATCATCACGCCGGTAGCCAATCTTGAGCCAGTGCTGCTGTCAGGCACGATCGTGAAGCGGGCCTCCATGCACAACGAAGACATCGTGAAGCAGCTCGATATACATGAGGATGACATGCTTTATGTAGAGAAAGGCGGCGAGATCATCCCCAAAATCGTGGGTGTGGACAAATCCGCTCGTAAGGAGGGGGCTGAGAAAGTGAGGTTTGTCAGCCGCTGTCCGGCCTGTGGCACTCCTCTCGTGCGTCAGAGCGGTGAAGCGGCATGGATATGTCCCAACAAATACGGGTGCCAGCCCCAGATAACAGGGCGCGTGGAGCATTTTGTCGGACGCCGCATGATGAATATCGACGGTATCGGCGAGGAAGTATNCCAGATGTTGTTTGACAACGGATTGGTGATGAATATCGCTGACCTTTACGATCTCACGCGCGATCAGCTGCTCGGACTCGACCGTTTCGGCGAGAAATCCGCCGACCGTCTGCTTAAGGGTATCGAGGCTTCGAAGTCAGTGCCGTTTGAGCGCGTGCTATTCGCGCTGTCCATCCCCTTTGTTGGAGAGACTACAGCAAGAAAGATCGCCCGGGCGGCCGGAAGTCTCGACCGATTGATGGCAATGGACGAGAGCGAGCTATGCGCGATAGAGGATGTTGGTCAGGCAATCGCACGCAGTATCATAGAATACTTTGCGGCGCCCGAGAATATCGAAATAATAGGGCGCCTGCGGGCGGCAGGACTGAAGTTTGAGATCGAAAACAGCGCAGAAGGGAATGCTACCGACCGCCTATCCGGTAAATCAATAGTCATATCCGGAGTGTTTGCACATCACAGCCGCGATGAATATAAGAAACTGATCGAGCTTAACGGCGGCAAAAACGTAGGCTCCATATCAAAGAAGACATCTTTTGTTCTCGCCGGAGAGAATATGGGGCCGTCAAAGCTTGAAAAAGCGTCTTCATTGGGAATACCCGTAATCAGCGAGGACGAATTTCTTGAAATGATCCGGAAATAACGCCCAAGGTCCTACAGGCGCCGGGTGCCTCTGTCGGTCTGACGGAGATACTCGGTGCATGTCATGGACAGCTCGTCATACCATTCCTTGCCGAAACACCGTATCAGCGGTTCTTTCAGAAACTCATACACTCTTATGCCGTTGGNCCTGCCGAGCANCTCAGCGCATTTGCATATTTTCCAGCGATGGTAGTTGACAGCAGTGAATCCGTCGTATTTCTTTATCCTTATGGGATATAAGTGACATGACAGCGGTTTGTAAAAATCGATTCGTCCGTCGCGGTAAGCTCTCTCAAAGGCGCACAGACACTTTCCGTCGGCGCCGTAGCAAGAGAACACGCAGTTGCGGCCGTCTACAATCTGGGTTACCAGGTCGCCCTCTTCATCGATATATGTCGCTCCCTCTTCCTCTATAGCCTTCCGGGCTGCCGGTAGGAGATCATCCCAGATCTCGGGTAACACACTCTCTATTTTTTCGCGCTCCTCCTCGGTTACGGGCNCTCCGGCATCGCCCTCGATACAACATTTGCCAAGACATTTGTCAAGGTCGCAACAAAAGAACCGCTCTGCTATATCAAGCGATACAAGTTTATCNTGAATNTCNANNATNGGTATAANTNGTGATTATNGNTTAATTGAATNATACANGNGATATCGCCTATNAGCNTGTCGTATCGGTCGNCNGGATGACGGGCGTAGACTTTCACCAGATAGAAGTTTGATGTCTGAAACTTGTCGCCTTCCACCGGGGATGTGTATCCCCGGTTGTGACCCGACGGCACGACCAGATATTGATAATTATACGACCCCTGCTTGAGCAGCATAGACCGCTCGTAGAGTCCCGTTGCCTTGTTGTATGTCATGAGCGACTCCGGATCGAAACGGCGGTCGACCAGGTCACCGTCGATAAATACCATCGCGCTGGGAATCTCGGGCATGTCAAGCGTGAAGTGTACCACCACATATTCGGCATCAGTATCAGGCATACTGGTGTTGTAAGCGTTGATAACACGTGCGCCGTGCTGGGTGCTGTCATAGAGGTACATGTCTGATGCACGCGGGCTGTCGGTGTAAAGCGTGAAATTATAATAAGGATCAAAATAATCCACCGATGCCACATGCATCCCCGGAAAATCGGTACGCACCGTCTCGAACCGCCGGTATTCATTTCCGGCATCGAAGATCAGTGGATTCAAGTGTTCGTATACCGACAGATAGCGACCTTGCATACGCAGTGGATGACGCACGGCCACCTCGTTGTCATAACGGCCGTTTTGCTGCACCATCAGGATAATGTCATTGAAGGGATCCTTCACGTCAGAGCGTTCGGTATCCACCATCACTGACAATTGCTGATGGGAGTCGTTATAGTCAACATCCGTTACGGTCGACAGCTTTGTGTCGATGACTGCCGTCTGCTCGCTCACCATGAAACGCCACTGAGCCACCACCTCGTCAGGATTATCCTCACGGAATACACGCAGCAAATAGTTGCCGGATACCTTGGGCATCATGTCGTCATTGGGGAAGGCGANNGANTAATGNACNTATCTGTTGGTCACNGCNCCTGAGTATTCNTAATTCTCTATCTCGCCGTAATTGAAACCNTCNATNATCTCACTGTCCACCAGATCNGACGGCTGCCANTTGGCATTACAATGCTTTATGTCGTATCTGAAATAGCTGCGGTCATCNGCCAGCTCNTCAAANCTGAATATGAGCCTGTCGTCAGTGCCCATCACGATTACGGGCAGGGGCATGGGATCAGCCGGAGCACGCATCTGCAATGTGCGGATGCGCTCGTCAGTCGACCCCGTCATGGTGTCGATAGCGTGGCACGCCGGTGTACACCACATCAGTACGGATAGTAAGGAAAATATCTTGATATAATATCCACGCATGTAGTCAAGGATTGGTGTCACCATATTATGGGGTCGAGGCCGTGCTCTTTCAGGTAGTCGTTGGCAAGTGTGAAGTGATGATTGCCGAAAAATCCGCGGTATGCCGACAGAGGCGAGGGGTGGGCGGATATGAGCACGAGATGGCGTGAAGGATCGATAAACGCCCCTTTGCGCTGGGCGTATGAGCCCCAGAGCATGAAGACGAGGTTGGAGCGCTCGGAGGCGAGCCGCAGTATCACCGAGTCGGTGAATTCCTCCCATCCCTGTCTCTGATGCGAACCGGGCCGGTGAGCCTCTACAGTGAGCGTAGCGTTGAGGAGCAGCACGCCCTGGTCCGCCCACCGCTCTAGATTTCCGGTCGCGGGCAAAGGCGCACCGGTATCGGCCGATACCTCACGCAGGATATTGACCAGTGACGGGGGCATCGGTATGCCGTCGGCCACAGAGAAGCACAGGCCGTTGGCCTGCCCTTCGTCGTGATAGGGATCCTGACCGAGAATCACTACTTTCACTTTGTCAAACGGACATGCGTCGAAGGCCGCAAATATGCGGCTGCCGGGCGGAAATATTCTGCGGGTGGCATATTCATGTCTTACAAAGTTGGTAAGACGCTCAAAATAAGGCTTTTCAAATTCGTCAGCGAGCTTCTGCCCCCAGCTTTCGTTAATTTTTACATTCATAAAATCCGGAAAATAATTGCAAATTTACAAAATATGACGTAAATTTGCATCACAAACATCGAAAATGCGCCCGTAGTTCAATGGATAGAATTATGGATTCCGGTTCCATCGATTGGGGTTCGACTCCCCACGGGCGTACTAATTTTCCTCATTCCAGTGGTTTTGTAATCCCCAATGACATTTCACTATCCTGGCTCGGACGTGACTAATCACGTCCATTTATGTATATGGATTAAAGTGTGTTAGCTCCTTATAGATTGTCGCGGTGGGGATGAATGGATTGTTAAAATATGTAAATTGGTCGGGCGCTTTTAAACATTAGCTTGGATTGGATTGTAAATATTGATGTAAGGACACTGAAACCTTGCTGATACCGGTAAATCCGGATAGAAGAACGATCAACTATTCATAACCAAAATTCAACCAAGATGAAAAAATTTTTAGCAGCAGCCCTGATGGCTATCGTATCAATCGGCGCATTCGCCCAGAAAAACGCNTATGTAGGTGGATCAGTAGGATTCTGGCGTAACTCATCAGACAACAAGACAGAATTCCGTATCCTCCCAGAGATCGGCTACAATCTTAACGACAAGGTAGCGATCGGTACTACGGTCGGCTATGACCACAACTATGATAAGGGATTGTCGATTGACCTCGTTGACTTCGCTCCCTACGCTCGTTACTCATTTCTCAAGAGCGGCAAGGTGAAGGTCTTTGTCGATGGCGGGGTGGATCTCGGATTCGGACGTTCGAAGGCCGACGGACATTCATCAAGAACTGCTGTTACCTACGGAATCGGTCTCAAGCCCGGCTTTGTCTATGACATCAGTGATGACTTCAGCTTTGTGGCACATGTCGGATTCGTAGGATTCAAAGGNGGNAACCACGCCTCGCACGCACCCAACCANGGCGGTGTGATGCTCAACGGCGATGACCTGTCNATNGGTATGTCCTACAAGTTNTAAGCACATAGAAATAGAAAATGTCATAATTACATAAACTGATTTCTAATCAGCCACCAGAGGCGACATCGCAAGATGCCGCCTCTCATCTTTCTTGCAGAGTTAAGTGTTAAGTACAATTAATTAGTTTTGTTATGCCAATAAAAATAGCGAACATGCTTCTGTCGTATTCAACGGTTATAAGTATTCGGATTCACAGATGAGGCGGCTTATTCACTCTAAGTTAAGATAGTTGGTCATTCCCAGCCACGGCTCTTTCATTTAAAAATACTATTACGAGTATGATTCCCTTACCCGGTTCAAAATGAATCGGGTAAATATTTGTATATTGGATATCAGTTGTTTATCTTTAATATGAAAGTTTGAAAATTCTTATTTTTGGTTTAGAAATCGGATTAGTTTTGTAAAGCTCATGGATACTCCTCTCATCAGTTCGGCCAAGCCTTTAGATTTGTCAGAAAGTTTTTTTCGACGGCCTTTCAAGATTGAGAACAATGAGTATACGGTTCGTTGTATTGTGTCAAGATTCCGGGCAGCCTTGGTTGACTTGCGTTTTGTGTCATCCTGCAACAGGCTGAAATCCAATTCCCAGTTCATACTTTCGATATACCAGTGATTCCTGACAGCATTGCCTATCCACTTAGTGGTTATTGGAAGATCCGACACATACAGCCTGGTCTCGGAGGTTTCTTCTCCGGTGGATTTTTTAATGCAGTTAGATCCGAACTCCACCACAGTGAGATTTCCACCCCAATTGTCCTTATCCGCAATAAGTCCGAGACCGTCATAGACATTGTATGTCCTGGTCTCTATTCTTCCGTGACCGAGCTCGGAACCCTCTGTGTATGAGAATCGCGGGGAGGATTCTTTAATCCTGTCTTCGACCCCATACCGTAGTGAACGCTGGTTTGCCTTGAGCTCTATCAGGAAGTTGCTACCCTTGGATCTTATCTTGTCAATGATGTCCTTTTGCATTGACATTGCATCCGCTGTCACCAGTTTGCCTGCGATATCTATTTTCTCTATCAATAAGGGAAATGCCTTTATCTCATTGCTTTTCTCCCGGCAGGCTTCGGTTGCCAGTATGATGCGGGTAGAGGGGGAGCAGGCCGAGACAATTTCGGGATTGCGTCCGTTTTCCTGAACGGTCCCACACATGGATTTGCCGTCCGGACATATTATTTCCATCAGAGAGGATGTTCTGATAAGTTCCACATGGAACGACTGGGCAAATTCCGCCATTTTGTCAGCAAAACCATGTTCGTCAATTCCATTTTCAATCCGGCATAATGTAGGCTCAGACGGCATACCGTTATCGAGCATACCCATTGACCGCATTTTATTAAGGTTATGTCTGCCGTATTCTATTATATCGGCGCGACTTGTGCATCTGCACATCCGTGCGAAGATTATCAGCAGGATAATGTCACCTAGTTTATGACGGCATTTCCCCTTGCCGGTCCTTCGGAAATCGGGTACGGAGAAGGCAAAATCCACAAGCCTTTCTAAAATCGAACCCTCACCAACGTAGGAGTGCGATTTTTTTTTTACTTTTGTTGTCGTGTTGGTGGCTGCTCTGGCACCAACCAGAAGTTTTTGGCCAAGTGTAAAATTATTCATAACTATTTTTGTTCCAAACCCTTAAGCTACGGATAATTTTTACTTAACCATATTATTTAGGTGCTTATTTTACTGAAAATCAAAAAAATATATAGATGTTTTTACAACATATTTCCGCGGGCGTTTATCTGTCATCTCGGCCCTATAAAATATATAAATTTATAGACAATATGTTGTAACCTATTTATTCACAATGGATTGAAAGGGACAATATTTTTGTTCCGACAATAAAACGGAAATGTTGAGTGTCGGGGGGCTATCGCTTTATGGCCATGGTGGAGTGAGTTGTTTGAATTTCGACATAGTTATTTTTATTTTTCAAGTTGTTTAATTCTTTCGTTGAGGATTGCGATTGTCTCATTCTTGGCGTTGATGGTATCCTGAAGAGTGGTGATGGTGTCTATGAGCTTGTTTATTCGCTCAGTTTCCATATTTTCCTTTAGCATTGTACCCTTCCCGAGAAGTAGCCATTCTGAAGAAATTTCGGGAAAGGCGGCAGCTATACCTATTAGGGTATTGGAACTGGGTTCAGATATTCCAATTAAAGCTTTCATATTAATTCTCTCCGATAATGAATCGTCAACGGTTTGTAGCCAATTCTGAAATTCCATGGTATAAAATGTTACCCAACGGTATACATCTTGTTAAAACTTTCCAT
>WFLX010174821.1_pt1 | contig 12070 bp, 12 predicted proteins | sample 4967041 | NCBI WGS metagenome assembly WFLX01 (sample SAMN12857096, study PRJNA449069) | gut metagenome | isolation source: stool from male and female vole | host: Microtus ochrogaster | place: USA:Florida | collected 2017 | reverse complement strand
AACAAGCTCATACGAAGGTACATCCCAAAGAAAGCCAACTTTGACGACTTCTCCGATAAACGGATAATGGAGATACAGAAGAAAATCAACCGCAGACCACGAGAAAAGCTAAACTTCGATTCCCCTCTAAAGAGATTTTTCCTGCAAGTCGCTTAACTTTGCATTTGCTGTTGGACTCTACAGCTGTGTCCCGGCTCTTCGGCTTGGCTGCTCTTTTTCTTCATGGCTGCGCTCATCTTGGCTATCGCTGCTGAGTCCGCTCCCATCTTTTTTGCCATTTCCAATGCTTTTTCAGGTGAAAGCCCTGCGCTTTTCATCATCTTTTTCATTGCAGATGACGGTGCCTCTCTCCTCTCGGCAATTTTTGCCGTCGGGGCGCTTGCAGGCATGGAGGAACCCATTACCATCATTTTTGAGAATAAGTCTTTTGANCCCTCCACATCTTCTGNTATCTGGCGTGCCTCTTCAAGTTCGGTTACGGTGATTCCGGCTACGCGGCAAATCTCCTCATCCGTTGGTTCGCGGTGTTCAGCAAGCAACCTGTTCACGAGATTGCGTGCAGGTACGAGGTATCGGCTTGTGAATCTGGCTCCCTTGAATTCCTCTCCGCTGTCACCTTTTCCTCGCTCCTTGTCAAGGGCATAAAGGCTGTAGGCTACCGGGTCGACACTCATTGCATATACCGTTGAGTTTATTTTATCCTCGCTGTAAGGCACTCCCATAGTGTAAAGCGCGCCTGTAATCTTTTCGTTTGCGAGTTCTTCGGCAAAATTTTCAATTCTTGCAATCTCGGCGGCGGAATAAGGTTGCGCAATCACGCTGTCAAGGCGCAACTCGCGATGTATTCCAAGCTCGACAGTGTATTTCTTCACAAGCTTTGCTGCTTGCTCCAGCTTATGTGGATTTGGATTGTCGCTTTCAGCCTCTTTGTTATAGGAAGCTATGGCGTCCGAAAGGTTTTTGTAGATGCCACGCACGTTGCTCTCCATGAATGGGGGAGTCAGGTAATTGATTATTCCTGCATAGCTGCGGCGTTTTGCAGTCATTGCTTCGCCGACATTGCTTGTGGAGTAGACATAGAAGTGAGGCATTGCTCCTATGAGGCGGTCGCTCCAGTCGCGGCTGCCGAGGGCAACCTGTTTGCGTGGAGTAAATTCAAGTGAACCGTGTGCGCCGAAATGTATTAGTGCGTCAGCCTCAAAGCCATGTTTCGCCCAAAGGTAAGAGCCGACGTATGCATGGGGAGGAGCGACATCTGTGCCGTGGATAATCTGGAAGCTGTCATCACCGATGCCCGCGGCGGTCTGAGGAATCAGGACGACATTCCCGAATTTTAGCGCGGCTATGGCGAGGTTGCCTTCATCGGTCCTTAGTCCATTGCCGGGGAAAGCACCGTCGAGTGCTTCGATTTCAGCCGCCATTTCAGGTGAGAGTGATGCCTCGCACCATGATTTGTAGTCGTTTTTGGTTATAATCTCGGGAGAACATTCCTTTACGAAACGCTTCATTTCGCCTACGGCATAGCTGCCGAATACTTTTCCGCGCTCGTTTATCATCTTCTCAAACTCGCTTTCGCTTGCAGGAAGGTTGTCTACTTTGTAACCCTCTCTCTTCATTTGTGTGAGGAGGTTGTACAGCGACGGCGCAACTTCCATTCCCTCTGCGGTAAGGGCATTCTGTCCCGGACCTTTGAAGTAGAATATAGCCACCTTTTTGTTGCTGTTTTTCATCCGGCTGAGAAGAATATGGTTGTTTACAGTCTGCACGAATTCTTCCATTCTTCCCGGAATTGCCTTGATTTCAGGCACTCCGTCCTCGCCGTCGTATTGTGCGAAAAGAGCCCAGGGGCGGATTGCGCCGTCTATCTCCGGAGTGACGATGCTCTGGGAAAGGAATCCGCCGTTCATTCCCATTTTGTCCTCCATCCACTCATTGTAGTCTCGGTTCACATTGAGCGGGGAAAAAAGAGGGATGTTGTTGCGTGTAAGATAGTCAACAGCTGCGTCACCGAGTCGTCCGTGTGCCATGTTTATGACAGCGGCAGGAGCGATGCTGTCAGCGGTTCCGTCAGTGAGGCATCTCTGGAAATTGGTAATCGGGTAAACTGTGTTTCCTGTGGCTTCAAGTTCATCAATCAGTTCATCAGGCACACCCATCTGACCTGTCAGGATAATCCTCGGCGCCCCCGCTTTGCTCAATTTGTTGTAATCAAGGAATTTTTCATAATCTGCAAGGGTATTGAAGTAAACCATGTCTCCCTTTTTGCTATTAACATCATTATGGTAGAATAGCCCGGTAGGGGAGGGCTGAGGGTTCTTTATCTCACCGACAAAGAATTTTTTGCCGTCGATGTATTTGCGCACATAGTTGAGCATAGAGCGGTAGTTTTCTCTTCCGCCTCCCTGGAGGTACTGTTTCAGGAACTCGCTGTCGACTGAATCAGTTGACACAATCATGTTCTGGGGATTCGTTACCGCAGTGGCAAGTACTGGCAATCCCTTATCAGCTGCTTCAGCCAGAGCGGCGCGTTGCTCTTCGGTGATGCGAAGCCCCATGCCGTTTACAAATACCATGTCATATTTGCCTGCCTTCTCCAGCTTTTCAGGCTCAAGGTTGACGATTTTGATATGTGGATTGTCGTTTGCCTTTCCAATTTCACCGAGGTTAATCGGTTGGTAGTTCACGAAAGCGATGCGTGTGGATGAAGCGCTGATGTTCCATGCACAGACAGCGGCGGCAATTAATGCGCCAGCTGCCACTGCTAATATGATTATTTTTTTCCGTGTCATTTTCATTTAAACATTGAGTCTATGTTCAGCGACATGCCTATATTGAAAGATATGCCGGTGGTGGAAGGGGTGCTGCTGTAATTGTATTTCGGAACGTAGTTGAAAAGGTTGTCAACCGTCAGAATCACATCAATGCCTTTCCAGATGCTGTGGGTCATGTTGAGTTTCCACATTGTATATCCGGGGTATTTAACCCGCATTTTGACCAGTTGTGCCTCGTATGATGTCAGTGAGGTAAACTCATCCACGGTCACATTTGATAATGCTCTTCCGCTCAGTGCAACCATCAATCCGTAGTTTTTCCACTGGTGCGAGTAGTCCACTCGTAGGGTGGCGGTGTGGGGACGTGTTGACGATGTGTAAGGTTCACCTTTTTTGACGTGTTCGTGCGTAAAGACATAGGATAACCTTGTGCCTAAGCCCCATTTTGTGCGCCAGGCAATGTTTGCGTCTATTCCTGCAATGTTCACATGGCGGATATTGCTGTATTNCATTCCTCCTAAGNCTTGGTTCCACACAGTGGTCATGCGGTTTTCAACAAGGTTGCAGAAAGTGCCTATGTTAGCGTTCAGCAATCCTTTGGTAAATTCGCCGGAAAGCTGGAAATTGTTGCTTACTTCAGGTTTAAGATCCGGATTGCCGTAAATCATGAAAATGCTCGCCATGTCAAAGTCCATATACATCTCCTTTAGTGTCGGGGCGCGGAATCCTCCGGCATAACTGCCGCGGATTTTGAACCGGTCGAGGTTGTACATGAGGTTTATGCGCGATGAAAAGTGCTTCATGTCCGATTCAGAGAAATAATCGTAGCGCCCTCCGGCTATCACATTCAGTTTATTGAATGTAAGGTCTATCTGAGCGAATCCGTCAGCAGTAACCTGTTTATGGGTGCCATTGTCGGTAAACTGGTAGGACATGAGATAGTCACGCATCACATCACCTCCAACAGTAAGGATATGTTTTCCGCCAAAAGTGTGGTTGAACACAGCTTTGCCGATATTCTGCACATTGGAGTAATCACGCACATCCTTCCGGCTCAGCAGTATATAGTCGCTCTTGTCATATTGGTCGAAAGAGTAGCTGACCTCAAGGTTAGTTCCCGGAGCGAACTCATATATGCCCCTTAGTCCCCCGGAAAAATCGCGGTAACGGTCGCGTGTCGTTGCCTGTGAGTTGCGCTCACGGAAGAAGTATCCTGCGCGTGCTATGAGTTTCAGTGCATTGATAGGCTTGAATGTCAGTCGCTCGTTGATGTTCCATGTTTTGCCGCCATAATATTTAGAGTAATCGCCCTCATTTTTCATGTTGTATGAATCAATGGAGGAAAATTGCGCTGATGTGGAACTGTTGATTTTCCACTTGTTCACAGTAAACGTGGCACCGTATCTCTGGCTGTTGTGCTTGCCATAGCGACCGTTGACATTCAATGTCCACGGTTCTGATGCCTCGCGGCTTATAATATTCACAACACCGCCTACCGCATTTGAGCCGTAGAGCGATGATGCCGCTCCTTTGACAATCTCGATTTTTCCTGCATTATTGAGGTTCAACCGGTCATAGTCGACATTGTCAAGGGTTTCGCCTGCAAGCCTCTCACCGTCGATTAGAAATAGCACTGAATTGCCCCCGAAGCCTTGCATATTAAGCGATACCTGCTGGTTCATGGAATAAGAGAATTCTATTCCTGGCAACTCTGTCTGCAACAGGTCGCTTATATTGGTGGCATCACTCTTGCGTATGTCGCTTGAACTTATCACCCTGGTAAGGATCGGTGAGTTGGTTACAAGTTTCGGTGTGCGTGTGCCGGTAACAACTACCTCATCAAGGATTTTGTTCCATTTGTCATCAATGGAATCATTCTCATCGGCTGAAACTGTTTTTTGCGCGCTTGCAACCGATGCAAATGATATGAGCACTGTAAAGGCGATTGCTTTATTTCTCATGTCTCACGGGTTAGAACGGGTACATATACTGGATTGTCATGTAGCCCTTTACCTGCATATCATTCATGTAGTTGATTAGCTTTAATCCGGCACGTGTGCCGTCGGCAAGGTAAACTATATATACTTTGCCCGAAGGCTGATATATGGGCGGCATGGTGCTTGTGTCGACATTGAGCCATTTTGACAGTTCAGGATTGTAATACGATTCAGTATAGCCCAGGTATCCGTCCATCATTGTAGACATGTCGATGACAATTTGTGAAGTAGTCCACACGTCACCGACTAAATCCGCTTGGTTTATAGTGGCTTTAGCCGCTTCGTCAAATTCCGTGTAGCCGGTTTCGATTACTTTAGCTCCATTTGTCTTGACATCATACCGGTGCACCGCTATATCCCAGTTTTTCGGTGCATCCTTGTCGTATTCGAGAGTAACGGTTGACTTCTTTGAAAAGTCAATATATACCCAGTTGGTATATGATGTGGCATCGATGTATATCTCGCCCTCGTTCTCAAAGCCCATGTTGTTGCTTCCATTGTCCGGCTCATCGTAAATACCGTCAAAGATACCGTTACAAGCCGAGAGCAGCCCCATTGAAGCTACTCCCGAGATAATTATATTAAGCCACTTATTCATTTGTGCTTTCTGAAGGCATATCGCCTGTGTTAAAGGTTATTGTGAGTCCTCCCATTACTGCGGGGACCTTGAAGGTGAATGAGGGAGAAGATTTCTCAACGTCAACTCTGCCGGTAAAGGTGCAAGGATAGTCCTTAAGGCTGTCGCCCATTCCCATTTTGCAAGTACCGTCGCCTGAAAGGGTGAATACGCCGTCGGAATATATGACTTTTATTTCCTCCACTGTGAATGAACCCCATGTGTCAGACTGGTATGCTATGCTGTAGTCATCATCTTTTCCTGTTATTGTTAAGGTCTGGTCATCGGCAGTCATTCCCTGGAAATATGCGCATGAAGCATCCGTCCAACCTGCGTATGAGCCGGGGAGGACCAGTGAAGCAGGTATTTCACCTTCTGTAAAAGCAATGGTTAGACCTCCCATGACAGAGGGTGCGGAGAAAGTGAATTTGGTTTCATCGTTTTTTACAATGCCGTTTACGGTGCAATCATAGTCGCTGGTATTGCCGTTCATTCCCATCGACCATTTTCCGCTTCCGGAAATAATGTATCCCTCGGCGCTCTCGCCCACCACCGCGTCGGTAACGGTAACTGTTCCCCATGTAGAAGAAACGTAGCTTATATTAACCTTGTTGCTTGCAGAGCCTTCGCTGACAATCACTTTTTGCTCTGCGCTCATGTCTCCGCTGAAGTAAGCGCATGATGCAGATGTGTATCCTTCATAAGAGCCGGTTACCTGTTTGGCATAGTCAACAGAGGGGCTGTCGTCGCTGCTGCATGATGCGGCAAACATCAGCACCGGCAATGCAAGTAGTGAGTAGATTTTTTTCATAAAAATTGTATTAATATTAAAGTTATATTCTCTTGTTTTTGGTTGTTGCGGGTTTACGGATGCAAAATTATACCCGTTAAAATGGGGGTGCAATACTCAAAATCGGGACTATTTTCACTGTATTTTGCTTAATTTATTTTCTATACGCCACGCAAAACACCTAAAAATAGGTATGTCAAGCATCAAATAAAGTATATACCTTTGCATGGAGTTTTACAGCTCATTCGTTTCAACATACTTAATATGGCTAAGAAGAATTCTTTTACGCAAGATGATATGCTGCGCACTCTTATAGAGGATAACCCGCTGCTCCTGGTAGTGCTTAACCGTTTCGGTCTATCTTTCGGTTTCGGCGACAAGACAGTTGCCGCGGCATGTGCTACCGACGGCGTTGATTGCCAGTCGTTTCTTGCGGTATGTAATCTTGTGTGCGGCAAAAGCTGGTCTGGGCTTGAAATATCCCTGCCTTCGCTTATGTCGTATCTTCGCCGCGCCCATACCTATTTCCTCGATTTCCTCCTTCCATCCATCCGCAGGAAGCTGATAGAGGCAGTGAACTGCACGGATATTAATGACATCGCTTTCCTGCTTCTGAAATTCTTTGATGATTATGTGCAGGAGGTGCGCAACCACATGGACTATGAGAATGAAAACATTTTCAGCTATGCGGAGCAGCTTATAGACGGCAAGAGCCGGGACGATTTCCGGATAACAGACTATCTGGTGTCACACGGAAGCATGGCTGAGAAACTGAATGAGCTCAAAGACATATTTATACGCCATTACCACATAAAGGACAATGATATTCTTACTTCCGCGCTGATAGATATCATTTCATGCGGGGATGAACTCACAAGCCATTGCGAAATAGAAAACAAGCTGTTTATTCCGGCGGTGGAGAAACTGGAGAAAGAGTTGAAACTATCTTCAAGGGATAAATCGGCGGCAACGGCTTCGGACGCATCGGATTCTCCTGCCGACAATATGACGGCACGTGAAAAAGAGATAATATGCTGCGTTGCAAAAGGAATGAGCAATAAAGAGATTGCCGATGCGCTCTGCCTTTCGGTACACACAGTCACCACTTATCGCCGCAACATATCATCCAAGTTGCAAATCCATTCAGCTGCAGGTCTCACGATATTCGCCATCCTTCACAACCTGATCAATATCGAAGACATCAAAATCCTCCCGTAAACACCAATATGTAAAAAAAAGCCGCGTGGCAATGCTGAAAGCAACCATGCGGCTATGTGGCATGTGTGTTATGCTGCACACAAATCAGTTATGGGTCAGTTGTCAAGCCCGATGAAATTACCGGTGCTGTCAAACAATAGTTCAACTCCGTTTACCAGTTCCACTTCAAAGCCTCTGGTGTCAACAGATATTTCATTTATACCGGCATTTGCAAAGTTTGTTGCGATATAGGTGTCTATGTCAGCAGGATAGAATCCGGTAGGAACTGTCTGTCNGGCAGTGAGCATCAACNTCAATCCATTCNNCATTNTTATTGAAATCAACAGAATGACCGTTTGACAAAACTACGTCATNTTCGTTCTTGTCTTTGGTTACAGAAACGATNTTTGCAGAGGGATAAAAGCTNTCCAAGANTNTNTGCGCAACAGACNGGAGTTCTTTCGGGTTAACGGGGTCATCATCGCTACAGCTCCAGAGGGTTGTGGCAAAAATTCCTGCAAGGAGGAGAGGTAAAAATTTAAACAGTCGTTTCATAATTGTGATATTTAAAGAGTAATTATTCCTTTTATATTTATTTGTCGTATTTGATGAATTTGCCTTGTCTGTCAAATTTCATTTCAACGCCGTTGGTGAGTTCTACCTCGAAGCCTTTGCGCTCCTTGCTGATGCCAATGACTTTCTGTCCGGGCTGAGAAGTTTTGATATACTGTGCTATTGCAGCAGGAATAAAAGCGGAGGGCACCGATTTATTTGCAGCCACTTCAATATCTTTCCAATTGCCGTCCCTGTCGAAAGAGATTTCAGTACCGTCGTTTAAAATTACCTCGTATTCCGATACTCTTCCTAATTCTTTCTCGATTTTTACTACGCTGACATTTGCCTTGAAGTTGTTTTTCAAAGTAGTCTGAGCTGCTTTTGGTAGTGAAGCGGCATCCCTTGAATAGGTGTCTCTTGCCGTTGCTGAGGCTGAAACAGCCGCAACAGCCACCAATGCAATTAATATTCTCCTGATCATAGATAATTGTGTTTAAGTAAGACTATGTATCAAGAGAACAGCTACAGATATGTAAAAGTTCAGGTCGCCGGAATAATGAGCTCGGCAAGTGAACGCTTCGGCACACACTGGGTGTCATTTTCGTCCCTGTAATATTTTATATCACCTCCAGAGGCAAGTTCAACAATCTTTGTACGCTCGGCAGCGTAGCCAAGAGCAAGCACATAGCGTGGTTTGTATCTCTCGGGCAAATCCAATGCTTCTTCCACTTTCTTTTTGTTAAATGCTTTTATGATACATCCGGAAATGCCTAATGAAACCGCTCCGAGTGTTATAGCCTCAAGTTGCAGCCCGTCATCGCAAAGGCAGTCAGATGCAAGTTCGGTGTCGATGCACTGCACAAGGTAGGCAACAGGTTTCTCACCGTCAGCAGGTCCATCCCACTCTTTATAGTATCCCGCCCATGCGAGTGCAGGGAACAATTTTTCGCACTCAGCGGGGGATGAGACGATCCGGTAGCGAAGCGGCTGCAAATTTCTGCCGGAGGCGCACCATCGTGTCAGCTCTACAAGGCGTAGCAGAGTTGATTCATTGATGGGACGTGAAGAATCAAAGCGCCGTACGCTTCGGTTATTTTCGAGAAGTTGCTTTAAAAAGTCAAATTTATCCATGTGGCAGTGATTGTTATTTGTTATCCGAGGAGAATTACGAGTACTATTCCAAAAATAATCAACAAGGTATTTGATACCGCATAGGTAATGGTATAGCCAACAGCGGGAACCGAGCTGCCGAGGCGTTCCTGTATAGCACCGAGTCCGGCAGTAGTTTTCCTTGCTCCTGCGCAACAGCCGAGGGCGATTGCGGGGTGGAACTTGAATACTTTATAACTGAGAATAAGAGCTATGAAGAGCGGTACCAGTGTCACAATCAATCCTGCAATGAAAATTTTGGGTCCGACAGCCATGAATGAGTCGACGAATGTTGGTCCTGACGCTATGCCTATAACAGCGATGTACAGGTTAAGACCGAGATTGTTGAACACCCACAGGGATGCTTTGGGGATTGCCCCGTAAACAGGTCGCTTGGAACGGAGCCATCCGAGGATAAGACCCATAACCAACGCTCCGCCGCTTGTGCCGAGGCTTATTGAGACATTGCCGAACTTGAGCGCAAGGCAACCGAGCAGACCGCCGAGCAGCACACCAATCCCAACAAAAACGAAGTCGGTTGCAAGGGTAGGTTTGTCGGCATATCCAAGATTTTCCGAAGCGGCAGTCACATATTTTTTCCTGCCAACAATCTCAAGAATATCACCTGGACGGACTACTACATCTTTTTTCGGTACAATCAGTTTGCCGTCACGCAGAATACGTTTTAATTCCACGCCGTACATATAATCGTTTTCCATAAGCTCCGGCACAGTGACCTGTGGTATGGATTTGGATGCGGTAACCTGAACATCCTCAACAGCAAAGGTGAGTATTCCGATTCCTGCCACCTCTTCGCCAAGCCATGAATTGTCCTGAACCATGAACTCCCTACGACCGGAAACAACTATAATGTCGCCCGGATTGACAACAGAACCGGCAACAGCATCGGCAACAGTGCCTTCTGCCGATTTAATCCTTTCCACAAGCAGGCGGCGACCTTCGCTCTCGTATTTCTGCTGTATCTCTTCAACCGTGCGCCCGGTTGTCATCCATGAGCCATTTGTCTTGAATGCCCTGAAGGCAACAGGGCGGCAGGCGTCGAAAAAGGCGGGATCATCACTCACACCTGCGGCAGATATGTTTTTTTCATATTCTTGCGTGAGTTTCTTCACTTTGCCAAGCCCACCCATCATCCAAGGACCTACATATCCTATAAGCCATACCGCTCCAAGGGTGCCGAATACATAAGTCATTGCATAGCAGACGGGAATTGCATCTGTCATCTCCTTGATTTTTTCCGGAGTAGCCGATAGGGTTGCCACAGTGTCCTCAGCAGCGCCGACAACCGGCGATGCGGTGGATGCTCCTGCCATCATGCCGGCAGCCTGTCCCGGATCCAGACCGAGCCAAAGCGCTACTCCCCATGCCACAACCAGAATGAGGGCACACATCACAACGGCGAAAAGCACCTGCTTCAAGCCTTCTCCTTTCAGCGACTTGAAAAACTGGGGACCGACACTATAGCCTATGCAGAAAAGGAACAGCATGAAAGATACTGTTTTCAAAGGTCCTCCCACACTGATGTTCATTTGCCCGACGAGCACGCCTACAATAAGCACAGAGGTGACAGTGCCTAATGAAAAACCTTTGAATTTGAGTTTGCCGATAAGGAAGCCGAGGCCGATTGTCAGGAACACGGCAAGAGCGGGGTTGTGACGGAATGTTTCAACGAACCACATAGGTCATTTTTTAAGTGATGAATAACGGATGAGGGGAGTACTTAGTTATAACTGCCTGGACGGTTACAATGTTTAGGCAATTCCGCCATGTCTGTCATTTTTTGGAGCTGGCTGTTTATGTACTCGACCATCTCCGGTGCTTTCTCGCACCCGAGCACATATTTTTTCCCCGATTTGAGGGTGACGAGGAAGCAATCGGATGATTTGCCGTAGTATGCAAAGTATTTGCCGAGTCCCGGTTCGCTGAACCATCCCCAATAACCGAAAAATCCTCCGCTGGCAAATAGCCTTTTCTCCGCCATTGTAGGCGGGCATAGCCTGACTGATTCTATTTCGCTATACGGTAGGGACTTGATGCGGAGTGAGCGGTTGATATCCACTCCTGACCCGGTTGCCGAAATAGTTATTGGCGTGTAAAAAAGGGCAGTGGAGCAAGATACCACGATTATAACGGCAAGGATATATGCTGTAATCTCATGCCCTCTCTCCAGCCGTGCAATCATAATGGCGATAAGAGCGATGAGGGTAATAATTGTCATTGCTACCGAATAAGTGCTGATTTTTACCTTGCATTTCATAATAAGAAAGTTATGGAGTGGGTTTTATTTGGTCAAAGTTACTAAAAAACAGGATTATTCGTTAATTTCGCCACCATGAAAAATGTTTTTGTTGCCAGCTTATGATTGTAAAATGCCGTTTTGTGCCTAAAGGCATCTGCATAAATCTGTTCGGAACCTATTGGGCACGCGACCCGGGATGGATAGACAAATATGTTGTCAACCATNAACGNATACACACCGCTCAGCANCGGGAANTGTTGTTTGTGCCTTTTTATCTCCTGTATGTGCTTGAATGGATGTTACGGCTGCTCCAGTACTGCGACAGGAAAAAGGCGTATTACAATATTTCCTTTGAGCGTGAGGCATATTCCAACGGACATGACCTCGGCTACCTTGCGCGCCGCAAGCACTACAGTTTTCTCAATTATATCCGGATTAAACGATAAGAGTGGCAACAAGCCCCCAGATGACAAGGAGTATATTGCTGACGGCATAGGTGACAGTATAGCCGATTGCAGGCAGGGTACTGCCGATTGCATTCTGCACAGCTCCAAGCGATGCGGTGCAGGTGCGTGTACCGGCGCAGCATCCGAGGGTGATTGCCGGGTTGAACTTGAANACTTTTTGCNCGAGCCATAAACCGAAAANGAGTGGAATGAGTGTACCGACANCTCCGACGAGGAACAGNATNGGTCCGATCGNTTNNATGCCGGACANGAANGATGGGGCNGNTTC
>WFLX010165654.1_pt1 | contig 12071 bp, 5 predicted proteins | sample 4967041 | NCBI WGS metagenome assembly WFLX01 (sample SAMN12857096, study PRJNA449069) | gut metagenome | isolation source: stool from male and female vole | host: Microtus ochrogaster | place: USA:Florida | collected 2017 | reverse complement strand
GACGCGGAGCGAGTTCAGCACGGCCAGCAGCGTCACGCCGACATCGCCGAAAACCGCGAGCCACATGTTCGCGATTCCAAAAACCGCGAGCGCCATGACCGCGAATTTTACGGCAAGCGAAAGCGTGATGTTTTGCTTTACGACGGACATCGTTTTTCGCGCGATTTTTATTCCGTTCGCAATTTGAAGCGGATTGTCGTTCATTATGACGACATCGGCCGCCTCGATCGCGGCGTCGCTTCCCAACGCGCCCATCGCCACGCCGACATCCGCCCGGGCAAGAACAGGCGCGTCGTTTATTCCGTCGCCCGCAAAAAGCAATTTCTCGCCCTTTTGTTTTTGCAAAAGTCCTTCCACGATTCCCACTTTGTCTTCGGGCAAAAGTTCCGCGTGGAATTCGTCGATGCCCAAAAGTCTCGCCGTGGCTTCCGCATTGTCGCGGCCGTCGCCCGTGAGCATGACGGTTTTCTTCACGCCGAGTTTTTTCAGCGCGGAAATCGCGTCCTTGCTCTGCTCTTTGGGCTTGTCTGAAATCACGATGTGCCCGGCGTAAATCCCGTCAATCGCGATGTGAACGATTGTTCCGAAATCGTCCTTTTCGCAAGATGAAATTTGCTCGACGCTTTGGCTTTGCATCAATTTCAAATTTCCCGCCAGAATTTTCTTTCCGTCAAGTTCGACCGAAATCCCCTCCCCTGCAATTTCGCGAATGTTTCCGAGCACGACCGAATCGCATCTTTCGCAATGGTGCGCATTTTTGAGCGACTTGGAAATCGGATGGTCGGAAAATTTTTCGGCGTGAGTCGCGAGCGCCAAAAGTTCTTCTTCCGAAATTTTCGACTTGTGCGAAGGATGAATTTCGTTCACCACGAAAACGCCTTGAGTGAGCGTGCCGGTTTTGTCGAACACGGCCGTTTTCGCCGAAGCGAGCGACTCGATGTAATTGCTTCCCTTTATCAAAATGCCCCGCTTCGACGCGCTGCCGATTCCGCCGAAAAAACTCAACGGAACTGANATNACGAGCGCGCACGGACAAGACACCACGAGGAACATCAACGCGCGGTAAATCCACGGCGTCCATTCGGCGTTCGCAAAAATCGGCGGNACGATCGCGACNAGCGCCGCGCCCAAGCAGACAAGCGGTGTGTAGACTTTCGCAAACCGCGTGATGAATTTTTCGGCATGCGCTTTTTTCGCGCTCGCGTTTTCGACCATTTCNATTATTCGCGCGGCNGAAGATTCGGACGCCAATTTTGAAACTTTCACTTTTATCAGGCCGCTCGTGTTGATGAAGCCNGCCATCACTTCCCTGCCCTCGAAAATTTCCTTCGGAACGGATTCGCCCGTGAGCGCGCTCGTGTCCACAAAAGAATTTCCTTCCGTCACAATTCCGTCCAAAGGAATCCTCTCGCCGGGCTTCACTTGAATGATGTCGCCGACCGCGACTTCTTCCGGCCGCAATTCAACGACATTGCCATCGCGCAAAACGAACGCTTTGTCCGGGCGCAGTTCGACGAGGCTTTTAATTGAGTCGCGCGACTTGTCCACCGCGCTGTCCTGAAAATATTCGCCCACTTGATAAAGCAGCATCACCGCCACGGCTTCAGGATATTCGCCGAGAATTATCGCGCCAATCGAAGCGACGCTCATCAAAAACTGTTCGTCGAAAATTTTTCCGTGCAAAATATTTTTGAACGCGCCAATCAAAACGTTCTTTCCGCAAACCAAATACGCGGCGGCAAAAAGAAGCAGTTTCAGCGCGGAAACCGTTTGGCGCAAAATTTGATTGGAAGAAAGAAGCGCGCTTTCCTCCTGAAAAATCGGCAGATGCTCGACTATCACCGCGACAGCAAAAAGTATCGCGGCGACGATGATTTGCTTCAAAGTGATTTCATTTTCCTCTTCGTGGCAATGCGCGCATCCTTCAATTCCGCACGCGTACTCATGTTCGTGCGCATGCCCGTGATTGTGTTCGTGTTCCATTTTTTTCTCCTAATAAAAAACTGCAAGTTTCCAACGAAACTTTTTATGATAAAAAATATGCAAGCTCGTTCGAACGACCGTCCAATCGAATGAAGGCGAACTTGTCAAGCCAAAAGCGACGCGACATTTGCGCGCTGCTTTCAAAATTGACTTTCAAAGCAAATTTGAAAATCAATTCTTTTTGGAAATCCTTTCTTCGACATGCTCTACGCCCTGATTCAAAATCGAAACGACGTGAGAATCCGCGAGCGAATAAATCAGCGACTGACCTTCGCGCACATTCTTCACGAGGTGAGCGTTTTTCAAAATCCGCAGCTGATGGCTCGTCGCCGACTGCGAAACGCGCAATTCTTCGGAAAGCGTTTTCACCGAACATTCGCTCTTCTGAAAAAGCAAAAACAAAATTTTCACGCGCGTGGAATCGCCGAAAACTTTGAACAATTCCGAAAGNTCAATCAAAAGATTTTCGTCCGAAAAAGACTTTTTCTTTGCCATGCTTCCTCCCGCAACAAAGAAACATTTGAATATATGAACAAATGTTCATATATTCATTTTATAGAATGCGGACTTTTTTGTCAAGAGATTTTTAGAATAAACCTTTGATTTTAAATGGCGAGAAAATTTCCAAATTTCTTTATTTCCTAAATCGCCAATTTTTCCGCGTGACAAAAACTTTGCACATCCAATGCTTGGCTTTGCACGAAATTCAAAATCAGCGCATTATTCAACGGTGAATTTTAGCGGAGCAAAACCTGTGGAAAATTTTGTGGAAACTTGTGGAAAAAATGTTTGAAATTTTCGTGTCAAGCACTTTATTTTTGTGCAGATGGCGAATTTTCATGAAATCAAAGTGCCCTTCAAAGCCAATTCCTTGTATTTTAAAGAATTAAATGTGTTAACAGGCAACATTCAGCAAAACGGGCTAATTTCATAATATCACAGCAAATAAAAAAATTACAATTTTTCTCAAAAAAATGCTGTGGAAAACTTGTGGAAATCCAGCGAAAGGAAAGTTGGAAATTTTCGATTGATTTTATGTTGAAAATATGCTATCCTATTCAGATAATGAAAACGGTTTTTTTGGAGACAGTCGAATTTCTGCTGATATGCGTTTGCGGCACCATATTTGGCGGCTTGCTTTTCATGCTTTACAACGTAATCACTTCGTATGTAATTGGCGCGCAGATGAACTATTTCCTGCCCGACATTTTTCTTGACGGAATGTTGATTTGTTTTCCGCCGCTCCTATTTTTCATACCAATGTTCAGGATGCTTTCACTCGTTCGCCACAAAGCTAAAAAAAAGATTTTCGCGCTCGCCACAATTTGTGTGCTTTCTTTGGCATTTTGGATTTTTCTTGTGCCGATTTGTGAAAAGGCCGCCCACGCGGGAGACGCACTTTTTGAAAAACCGCCAAGCGAACTCACCAAAGGCTATTTCAGAAAACTGGATTCAGACACTTACTATTTGAGTTCCGTGAAAAACAAATATATCGACGCGCTGAAATTTGAAAATGACGATTCGCAGAAAAATCAAGCCGAACGAAAAGTCGAGCTTGTCAAAAATCGGCGAATGGTTTTCGAGCGAGACAAATACGGATTTTCGGATCCACTTGTCGGCGAACGCTTGCAACCTTCAAAAATTTTAGCGGCATTTTTTCAAGGGCTTTATTCAATGGAAAAAAGCGCGTTCAGCGCATGCGCTTCAGGTTTGAAAAACTGGCTTTTCTTTTCTTCCATTATGATTGCGCTGCTTTCCGTAGGCGCACTTATGGACGCGAGTTCGTGGCGACTTGTTTCCGCGTTTTGGATTCTCTTAACGACAATCACAATCATCGCGCTGAATTTTCTTTATATGAATTTTTATTTTGCTCCGCTAACAAAACAACTTGACAGCATGGGGAATTTTTTTATCCTGATAAAAAATAATTTCCAATTTATTATGAACTGCGTCATTGCGGCGGTGCTGCTAATTGCCGGAACGCTTTGTACGATTTTTAGAAAAAAAGATTTTCGCGGGGACGACTTATGAAAAAAATAATCACAACTTTTTTGTGTTACACTTTATTCGTGGCGGCGATTTTTTTCTGCATAGGATTTTTCCAAATGCCAGTCGATGGCATTCCGCAAAATTTCGCGATGCCACTCAAAATTTCCGCCGCGTTCATAAAACTTTTCGAAGTATTGCCTTCAATTTGCTTTACGGGATTTTTGCTCGGATGTTCGCTCACGTTCGGAGATTTCGCTTCCAAGGCCGAACAAAGATTCAGTTCCACAGTTTCTTCGCTTTTAAAAAGCACGCTTTTTGTAGCAGTTTTGATCGCGCTTTTGATTTCCCTGTGCCGAATCGTGTATGAGCCAAGTCAAATTGCGAAGCAAAAAAGCATAAAGGAAATTCCCGCCATAGTGAACGAATATGTCGCGCTCGCGCTAAAACATTTGGATTCAGATTCGCCAGAAAAAGCGATGAAATATTTGGAACAAGCCATAGCGCTTGACTCGAAAAACGAGCGGCTTTCTGCCCTAAAAAATGATACGGAACGGCGCATCAAAGATTTTGAAATAAAAAAATCCACGGAACGAAGCATAAGTTATGCGCAGACCAATTTCAATGCGCAAACGCGCTTGCCCGACAAATTAGATGAGAGCAAAATGAGNATAAAGGAAATGCTCGAACNGGCGCAAAAACATTTTGAAGAGCACGATTTTTTCGCAGCGCATTATTTTGCCGTCAATGTCAAGCGACTTTGCGAAAAAGATTCCGAGCATTACAAAGACGCAGAAAAATTGGCAAATGATTCATGGGAAGAACTCCAGCGCGCGCAGATGGAAGGCGACACAGAAGGGATGATTTTTTTCCGAAGAAAACTCGCCGCCTACAGCGCACTCATGAACGGCAAAATTGTGGACGCGTACTACGGATTCCGNGAACTTTCCGATGAAGACGTCCGCAAAGAGCGCGATCCNGACGTCATAAGATATCTTGAGCTTGCGCAAAACCGGCTGCTCGAAAATTATTTTTTCATCGACGAAACGTCAGATTTGGAAACATTCGAAAATGCGAGCAACATTTATTTTAAAATCGAAAAACTGCAAGGCGGCTACGACATTGTTTTGATTCGCGGCGTTACAGAAATCAAAGGAGGCGGAAAAAAACTCGTGCGTTATCTGCGCAATTTGGAAATCTATTCTTTTGATGCGAACGGAAATCTTTTAAGCACGATGAAAACGCCATACGCAAAAATGAGCGCAATTGACGTGGACACATTGGACGAAAACATTCGCTGGATTGACGCAGGTATCAATTCGGCAAAAATAATTCCGCAACTGCAACTCTGTTCGCTCGACCGTGCAAAAAATCAAGGACGCGAAGAGCCACGCTACGTATTTGAAAACAATCCCAATCCAAGCCAAAGCGAAATGCCTCAAAAAATTTTCTGGCCGATTCCATATCAAGATTTTACGATGATTACGGAGGCATTTGCAGGACAGGACAANCTGAACATATTTTCGATAATACGTCTCGCGCGTAATTCGGCAAGTTATGGATTTCCGCACGAAAGTTTCAGTTTCGCCACATTGAACAAAATTTTCTATCCGTTCATGGTTCTCGTTTTTTTGATTTTCACTGCTTCCATCGCATGGAACTATCGTCTTGCATCTGGCGTAGTTTTCAAATTCAAGTGGGTATTCATACTGCCGCTTTTCAACTTGCTTTTCTATCTTGTTTCAAATTTTGTCGAATACATAGTGCGAATCACAAGTTACGTTTTCATAGCCGTTGCCGGAGCGGATATGGCGTTCCTTGCGGGAATTGTTTTCTACATACTCTTGCTTGGAGTCGTGATTACAATTTTCCTTTCGCGAAAAGGCGACTAAAAAAAAAACGCCATGCCTCGATGCAAAATCGTGGTATGGCGTTTCATCAAAGCAACGCGGAAATCGGATTNATTTTCACGAGTTTAAAATCAGCATCGAAAACGCATCGCAGTGCAAAGCCCTGCTTATGAGTTTTTGCTTGTCTTTTTGTGAAAAACTCAAGCCGCACATTTTAACTTCGAGTTTTTTCAAAACTCGCATATTGACCGCGATTTCTCACTTTGTCGCACAAATCAATTCGCTACAATTCCACGCATTCAATGTGCGCNCCCAAAGCNTTGAGCCGTGGAATCAAACTTTCGTAGCCGCGCTCGATTTGGTAGACGTTGCTGATTCGGCTTTCGCCGTGCGCCACCATCGCNGCAATCACCATCGCCATTCCCGCGCGAACATCGGGCGAAACGAGCTTTTCTCCGTGAAGCACGCACGGTCCGCTCACCACGGCGCGGTGCGGATCGCAAAGCGTGATTCGCGCTCCCATCGAAATCAATTTNTCCACGAAGAACATTCGGCTTTCGAACATTTTTTCAAAAATCAAAACCGTGCCTTCCACCTGCGTGGCGAGCACAGTCATTATGCTTGTCAAATCCGGCGGAAATCCCGGCCACGGAGAATCGTCGATTTTNGGAATCATTCCGCCGAGATCGGAATTCACGCGCATTTCCTGCGGAGACGCCACTTCGAGCGAATTGCCGTTTATGTTCCATCGAATTCCGAGTTTTCCGAACGCGATTCGCAAAGGACGCATGTCGGCAGGATTNACGTTTTCAATCGTAATCGAGCCTTTTGTNGCCGCCGCCAATCCGATGAACGAACCGATTTCCATATAATCCGGCCCGATTGTAAAATCGCAGCCGTGCAATTTTTTCACGCCGTCAATGTAGAGAATGTTGCTGCCCGTTCCAGTGATTTTCGCGCCCATGGCGTTTAGCATTTTGCACAAATCCTGAACATGAGGCTCGCTCGCGGCATTCGTAATTGTCGTGCGACCTTGCGCGAGCACCGCCGCCATCAAAGCGTTTTCAGTCGCGGTAACGGAAGTTTCGTCGAGAAAAATGTCTTCGCCCACAAGTTTGTTCGCCGAAAATTCAAAACGGCTGTCGATGTCCACGCGCGCGCCCAATTCAGTGAGCGCCAAAAAATGAGTGTCCAGCCTGCGCCGCCCAATCACGTCGCCTCCAGGCGGCATCATCAAAGCCTTGCCGGTGCGCGCGATGAGAGCGCCCGCGAACAAAATCGACGCGCGGATTTTTTTGGAAAGTTCTGCGGGAATCTCGCTTGAATCGATTTTTTGCGCCGTAACTTCCCAAACATGCTTTTCGACTTTTTTCACTTCCGCGCCGAGCNCGCGCAAAATGTNGAACATCACCGCCGCGTCCTCGATTTCAGGAATGTTGNGAAGCGTGATTTTTTCCGCCGTCAAAAGCGTGGCGGCAATGCAAGGAAGCGCGGCGTTTTTGTTTCCCGCCGCCGAAATTTTTCCCTTGATTGGAAAGCCGCCTTCAATTTGGTATTCGTGCATTTTTACATTGTAGCGAATTTTCGAAAGTTTGACTAGAGGAAAACACAAAGTTTAGATTGCGCACTATTTTAATTTCTGAATTTTTTTCATTCTAAAAAATTTCTTGAAATTCAAATTCGAAAATTTCCCCACCATTTCTTTAAAATGCAATCATCTCAATTTTACCTGAAAACCTATTCAACAAATTTTCATACTGTGCTATAATAGACGAATGCGATTTACTAGTACAAGAAACAAAAATTTGGACAGCGGATTTTTGAATGCGATTTTGGACGCGCTGCCGAGCGACGGCGGACTTTACGTTCCCGAAGGCAACGCAAGCTTGCGCCGCTGGATTTTATACACGAACGAACAGACGCCTTTTTCTTCGATTGCGGGCGCGCTCACGAGCGCGTGTTTGAACGATGAATTTTCTCCGATAATTTGCGAAACGATTGCGACGTACGCTTTTCCGTTTGAGCCAAAAGTAAAGCAGATCGATGAAAATCTTTTTACGCTCGAACTTTTCGACGGTCCGACGGGCTGCCATCGCGACTTCGGAATTTCGTATTTGGTTTCCTGCCTTGAGACGATTTCGATTTTGCAAGACAGAAAGCCGATTCTTCTTGACATCACCACTGGAAAGCACGGCGCGATTTTGAGCCATGTCATGCGCGAAAGGCAGAACATAAAATCAGTTTTGGTTTATCCGAAAGGACAATTGCGCGGACTTCGCGAAACTGATTTCGTTTGGAACGGCGGAAATATTTTTCCTGTGGAAGCGGACGGCGACGAGGAATTATGCCGGCGGCTCGTGCGAGAAATTTTTGCCGAGCGCGCGCTCGTGGAAAAATACACGCTCACGATTTCCACCACGGCGAACATTGGGCGACTTTTGCCACACGCGTTTTTTTACACGTATGCATTTTCGCGTCTCAAGAAAAAAGTTTCGGGCGACATATACTACGCGCTCGCTCCGGGAAATTACAGCAATTTGGTGGCAGGACTTTATAGTTGGCGGCTTTCGCTTCCGATGAGCGGACTTATCGTTCCGGCAAGCGGCGCGCTCAACGTGGACATTCAGGGCTATCCCGTGATTTCGGATTCGCTCGTGCCAAAGGAAAAACGCAAGCCGATTGATCCGAGCGTGCCTAGCAATCTTGAACGCCTCGAAGATTTTTTCGACGGATATTCGGCGATGATGAAAAGTTTCATTTATCCAGCGCGCGTTTCCGATGCCGAAGCCGAAAATGCCGCGAAAGAATTGTATAAAAAATATTCGCTCATTACGGACAGAGCTACGGCGCGCGCTTATGCCGCCGCAAAAAAAAGCGGCAATATGGAAGCCGGCTCGGGCGATGCCGTGGTTTTGATTCAGCGCGACCATCCAGTGTATTCGGCGGAATTTATCCAGCACACTTTGGGCGAAACAGTTTCCGCTCCGCAAAATGTTTTGGACGCGAAAAAGCCTTTTAAACTGGAACGCCCGCCGATAAAGACGCGCGAAGAACTGATAAAAATTTTGGATGAAGTGAGCGCGAGCACGTAAAAACGCTTGAATGCGAAAAATGCTAATGAAAAAAGCCCTGCGCAATCGCAGGGCTTTTTTGCTTCAATGTAAATAAAAATCACTTTTCTTTTTTAGTTTTCTTCGCCGCCGCCGAAGTTTTCGCGCCCGCCTTCTTTTCGGAGACTTTTTCGGTTGCGGCTTTCTTGACCACCTTTTTCTCCGTCACGGCTTTTGTAGCGGCTTTCTTTTCTGCGGCCTTTTTCGTCGCGCTGGCAGNNGCTTTCGCAGAAGTCGCCTTTTTTTCGGCGGACTTTGCNGACGTTTTTGGCGCGACTTTTTTCGCCGCCGCAGATTTTTCGGGCGCGGCTTTCGTGGCAGTCTTTTTCGTAGCGGCAGCTTTTTTTACCGATGATGCCGCTTTCAAAGAAGGCGCTTTTTTCTCTGCGGCGGGCTTTTTCGCTTCGCTTTTTTTCGCCGAAGCTGCTGATTTTGTGCTCGCCTTTTTTTCTGCCGCGGAAGTCGTCTTTGCCGAAGATTTTGTCGCGACTTTTTTCGCGGGCGACGCTTTCTTCGTTGCGCTCGACGATGCTTTTTCGGCGGCTTTCTTCGTTGCCGCAGATTTTTCAGACGTGGCTTTCTTCGCNCTTGCTTTGACGNCGGCTTCCTTTTTTGGCGCGGCTTTCGCGGCAGCCTTTTTCGTGGCGTCGGATTTTTTCACCGAAGATGCCGNTTTGGAAGAAGACGCTTTTTTCACCGCGGCTTTCTTTTCCGCAGCGGGCTTTTTCGCTTCGCTCTTTTTCGCCGAGGCAGCCGATTTCTCGCCGGTCTTTTTTTCTGCCGCAGAAGCAACTTTTGCCGAAGATTTCGTCGCGGCTTTTTTCGCGCTCGCCTTTTTCTTTTCCGTGAACGTTTCGATGAAATTCAGGCATTTGTATTCGGCTTTTTCCTGCGCGGCAAAAAGCGTTTTGTACAAAGAAAGAATTTCTTTTTCATCATTCGCGCCTTCGACAAATTCGTTTTGCGCCGCCAAGAAAAGCGTTCGCGCCAATTCTTCCTTGTTGAACCAAACGACATTGTCGAATTCGTTCGCGCGGCTGAGCGCGCCCGCGTAGTCGGAGTCGCATGCAAAATTCGCGACGGCAAGCGCGGCCACCTTTTGAGTTTTCACGCCGAGTTTTGGCAGGGCAAGCCTTGTGAGCGCGAACGCCCTGTACAAAATGTCGCGCGCTCCGGCCATTTCCAATCCCGCGCTTTGCATGTATTCGAAGAATTTTCTGTCGAGCGACCATCGTGCCGAGAAAGATTTTTCCGTCAGGCCGAACGCGACGGCGCATGCCACGAGAATTTCGTTTTCCGTCAAGCCGAGCGTTTTTCCGACGAGAATGAATTCAGCCTTGTCCTTCGCCTTGTCCAAAGTTTTCGCATGGCGAGTCGAAGCGGATTTTTTCGCGGAAACNATTTTTACGATTTCCTTGAATGATTTTTCAAATCCGGCGAATTGCTTTTCGGCGGTTTTCTTNGCGATTTTCATTCCGAAAACTTTCGCGTCCTCTTCGGCAAACTTCGCGGCGACTTCGTAAAATTCGATTCCGGATTTTTTCACTCCGTCAAGGAATTTTTTCGTGGCGGCCGCGCCCGGCTTTGCAAGAACTGCGTTCGCGTTGGCAAAGAAATTTCCGCCCGCGAATTTTTCGAGCGCGACGTAAAGTTTGTGATAGCGATATTCTTCCCATTCCACTTCAAGATTGTAGCAACCGCGTCCGTTCAGCACGGAGCAAAGCGTGCTCCATTTTTTGTCGAGCGTGTCGCTCACTTGATGGATGTCAAGCATGATTTGGCATTCAAATCCGTTCAGCGAAATGAACATTCCGCTTTGGCAAATGTCCGCGCATTTTCTCACGAACCAAAGTCCCGAACGGTGCTCGCGGAAAACGAGGAATTTGTCGTCCTCGGCGGTGAGGCCCAAGCCTTCGGAAATCGAGCGGGATTTCATCGCTATGCCTTTGCCGGTTTTCACGGCGTATTCGCACGACTGCTTTATCCAGCCGGAGACACGTTCGTACTTGTTGTTGTAGAAGACGACAGCGTATTCGTTGCCCGAGCGGTTCGAATAGGCGAAGACGTTTTCGTTCACGCTGCCATTGTCCCAAACGTCGTAGAACAAAAAGTCTTCCACTTGCGAGAACAGATAGCGTTTGTGCATGAGCGGGAAAATGTCGTGGCGATGGCGATTCATCAAATCTTCGTCGGGCGTTTCGTCGCGGTATGCGCGGGTGTATTCCATTCCGTATTTTTCTTCGAAGCCTTCGAGCTGCCCGTGTCCGAACATCGGCAGACCCGGCATCGTCACCATCAAAGTGCACACGCCGAAATATTTGTCGCCCTTGCCGAATTGCGCCACGGCGGTTTCCTCGTCGGGATTGTTCATGAAATTCACGTATCGCTTGAGAATTTCAGGATCGAATTTTATCGTGTTTTTTACGGTGTCGCGGTACTTTTGGTTTTCTTCTTTTTTGAGCATGTTCATAAATGCCGAATTGTACACGCGATGCATTCCGAGCGTTCGCACGAAATATCCTTCCATCATCCAAAACGCCTCGGCGAGCAAAAGCGTGTCGGGCACTTCCTCTGCCACGCGGTCAACCACTTCGCGCCAAAATTCATTCGGAATCGCCGCTTCAAAATCCGCGGAAGAAATGGCGGATTCGCTTCGCGTGGCGATGTCGCCTCCATGTCCCGGCTCCGGATACCAAAGCCTGCGGATGTGCTTTTTCGCGAGAACCATCGCCGCGTCAAAACGGATGATTGGAAAATTCCGCGCGACATGCAAGATTTCCTGCATTACGGCTTCGCGCGCCTCAGGATTGAGAAAGTCGATTTGCGCAGTGTCGTTCCACGGCATTCCAGTGCCGTCGTTTCCGTGATAAATGTAGCGCGTGTCGCCAGTGGCGTTGTCAACGCGCTTGAAAACCACGGCGCAATCCGATTTGGAATAGTAGTGATCTTCGAGGTACACTCCGACGCGCCCGTCGTAAGAAAGATTTTCGCCGTTGTAAGAATATTGCGGAAAAGGATTGTCGCGCCGCTGGACAAAAAGGTCGGGGCGTTCCACAATCCAGCGCGAATCCATCGCGGTGTGGTTCGGCACCATGTCGCTCGCAAGCCGAATGCCGCGCATCCAAAGCCTGCGCCGCAAATT
>WFLX010356778.1_pt1 | contig 12074 bp, 11 predicted proteins | sample 4967041 | NCBI WGS metagenome assembly WFLX01 (sample SAMN12857096, study PRJNA449069) | gut metagenome | isolation source: stool from male and female vole | host: Microtus ochrogaster | place: USA:Florida | collected 2017 | reverse complement strand
GAGCTTCTCATTGATGTCAAACATTATGGTGATTGCCAGAATGAGAACGATGGCAAAGAGATATGTGCCGAGAAAATTGCTTATGATATATCGGTCGAGACGCTTCAGGCCGAGCTTGCCGAGCAGGGCGCCGAAGCGGGGGCGGCGCAACAACTTGCGAAGCGAAGCCTTGCGGGAGGTCGCTTTGCCGGGAGTCGCTTTGTCTTGTGCAGGCGACTCGACAGCAGCATGCGACCCGACGGCAGAGCTGTCGGCAGCGGCATCGGGAGCCGGGTTGACCGGTTGTTTTGATTTTCTGAACGGAAATTTGATCATCTGAGATTACCTGGGTAGGGTAGGGGAGAGGGTTACAGGCGGCGGGTTACGCGNTCAACCATNTGNGGCTTCCATTGGGCGAAGTCGCCGNCGAGTATGTGGCGGCGCGCTTCTCTCACCAGCCAGAGATAGAAAGCGAGATTGTGGATAGATGCNATCTGCANNGCCAGCAGNTCCTGNGCTATGAANAGGTGACGCAGATAGGCCTTTGAATAGACGCGGTCAACATAGCTCGGGCCGTCGGCCTGGATGGGTGAGAAATCGTCGGCCCATTTGCGGTTGCGCATGTTCATTATGCCGTCGGGGGTGAAGAGCATACCGTTGCGGCCGTTGCGTGTGGGCATCACGCAGTCCATCATATCCACGCCGCGGTCGATGGCTTCGAGGATATTTGCGGGAGTGCCCACGCCCATGAGATAGCGGGGCTTGTCGGTGGGGAGAATCTCGTTGACAACCTCGATCATCTCATACATCACTTCGGTGGGCTCGCCCACGGCAAGACCGCCGATGGCGTTGCCTTCGGCTCCGAGGTCGGCCACATGGCGGGCGGCGTCGCGGCGCAGGTCGGGATATTTACATCCCTGCACNATGGGGAAGAATGCCTGCGAGTGGCCGTAGAGGGGAGAGGTGGCGTTAAAATGCTTCCACCCTCGTTCCAACCACCGTTGGGTGAGGCCGAGGCTCTTTTTGGCATAGGAATATTCAGCTTCGCCGGGAGGACATTCGTCGAGCGCCATCATGATGTCAGAGCCGATGGTGCGCTGAATGTCGACCACATTCTCGGGGGTGAAGATATGTGAGGAGCCGTCGATATGCGAGCGGAATTTGGCTCCCTCCTCGGTGAGCTTGCGGTTGTCGGAGAGCGAAAACACCTGAAAGCCGCCGCTGTCGGTGAGCAGCGNGCGTGTCCACCCGTTNAATTTGTGGAGACCGCCGGCNTTGGAGNTTATCTCCATGCCGGGACGCAGATANAGGTGGTAGGTNTTGCCGNGTATTATNTTGGCGTCGATGTCGTCGGCANGTTCATGCTGATGCACACCCTTAACCGAGCCGAGGGTGCCCACCGGCATGAAAATGGGGGTGGGAATTTCGCCGTGGTCGGTGGTGATGAGGCCGGCGCGGGCATTTGAGCCGGGAGCTGTTGCTTGAAGTGTAAATTGCATATCAGCTGCAAAATTAATCAATTCCCACCATATCCTCAAAAAAAGGAAGCGAGATTCCTGAGAATCTCGCTTCGCTTAAAAAGGGGTGTTATCTTAAGCCGGTATTAACCGCCCGAGAGTTTGAATCTTACGGGGAGGGTGTANCAAACGTTAACAGCGTNACCGTTNTGACGNNCGGGCTGGAACTTGGGAAGAGTCTNCACCACGCGGNTAGCCTCTTTNTCGAGGTCGGGGTCGATTGACTTAACGACCTGAGCATCACCTACAGTACCGTTTTTGTTAACAACGAACTTCACGACTACGCGGCCCTGAACGTTGTTTTCGAGAGCGAGCTGAGGATAGCGGAGGTTTTCAGCGATGTATTTGAGAAGAGCAGCGTCACCGCCGGGGAATTGCGGGGGCTCTTCTACAGCGTCAAACACTTTGTCGGGAGCGGGTTCGGGTTTCTTTTCCTCAACCACTACGACTTCGGTGTGGGTCTGAGCGTTGATGATATCGTCAACACCACGGTCTTCGTTTACCTGACCGAGAGCGCGATCGTCTTCCTTGATTTCGTCCTGTGACTTGATTTCTTCGTCAACCTGGTCGTCGTCAACGATAGCAACCTCAGTTACTTTCTGAGTGTTGAGGAGGTCATCCTGGAGAACTTCCTCAAGCTCCTGCTCTTCAAATTTCTGGGGTTCTTCTTCGGGAGTCTCTTCGGCTTCCTCAGTCATGTTCATCTCCACGAGCACCTGTTCGCCTTCGTCTTCAGGACGCTCTTCAGCTTTCTGAATCACGGTGTTGACAAGCACTGCGAGGATGGCCACTACTGCGATGACGATGATAATAACGATCATAGCCTTGTTGTGACGTGAGGGCGAACCCTGACGGAGCACATATGCACCATAGTCTTTGTTTTTACCTTCAAAGATTATATCGGTCCATTCTTTTGATGAAAGATCTACATCTTTTGCCATTTCTTTGCTGAATTAGGGGTTAATATATATCTGTCATCTATTAGTTAAGGCCATGTTTACGTTTGTAAGCATCAATCATACCTTCGTCGGTTTTGTTGATGTTGTCGATCTGATAGCGAGAGATCTGGTTGATCTGCATCTCGTCGAGAGCACCGATAACCGAGGTCCATGAGGCTTCGGGAGTGGCTTTGATAATCACAACAGGACGGGTAAGGGTGGAGTCATTTCTGATCTTCTTGGCCTCGGCCTGATAGATTGAGTCGTTCTTATCCTTGTTGGGTGAGAACTTGCGGTCTTTCCAATCCTGCTTGANCACAGCGNTTTTAGNAANCACCTGCTTGTTGCGGNTGTGGAGAATGGCACGGATGCCCTGCTGCACACCACCTTCGTTGCCGCGGAAGAATTCACGCTGCAGGTTGGAGTCTTCAAAAATAGAGTCCTGGTTTTCGTCGATAACCTGGGGTTTGCCCTCATAGAAATAAACGATGTTCAGGGGGTTGCCGTCGGCATCTCTCTTGATGGTACCGTCGTCGTTGCGGTCGGTATCAACAATGAGAGTGATGGCTTCCGACTCTTTAGCTTTGTTCATGTCCTGCTGTTCAACCTTCTCGTTGGTAGGGAGAGCGATCGAGAGGGTCTGACTCTTAATCATGGTGGTACAGAGCATGAAGAACGTGATGAGAAGCATGTTCATGTCAACCATGGGGGTGAAGTCGACATGGATGGACATCTTCTTCTGGGCGCCTTTTTTCTTTTTGCCGCCTTTATCTGATTGTTCTATCTGTGCCATGATTAATCGTTTTCAGTTTTAAGTGCAGTCATAAGCTGGAACTTATTCATCTTCAGGGTCTGGAGGTTATCAAGCACGGGGTGCATGATGGAATAGGGGGTATCCTTGCCGGCCTTCACGGTGATGCCTTCACCTTTCTTCATGAGAGCGGTGAGGTTTTCGTTCTGTGAAGAGTAGATGGCACGCATCCAGATCTGAAATTCGTTGGGAGTGTCAAGATTGGTATTACCGTCGATGGGAATACCAACATCATTGCGCGACATGTCGCTGATGATCTTATCTTGCTCTGTTTGTGACTTGCGGAGGAACTCGGGGAGAGCCTGGAAGGGCACGCCGAAAGTTCCGATTTTGGAAAATACTTCCGCATCTTTCTCGGTAATTGCTACTTTCTTTGAAGGATGGAGACGGTTATATTCGTTGACTGCGGCAACGAGAATTTCCTTGCGGATATTCTCAGAGCCCCAGGCTCCATCGCCGGGTCCGGCATCGGGGTCAGCTTCACCGGTAATGCTTATAAAGACTTTACCTTCAGGGCTGACGAGCACCTGGGCCACATTTGAGGTTGATACCTTTTCTTCAGAAACAGATGAGGGAGTCTCAACAGTGACAGGCTCTTTCTGAAGGAAGGTAGAGGTTAACATGAAGAAAGTAAGCAAAAGAACNGTAACGTCACTCATCGCGGTCATNTCGATGAGNGTGCTCTTTCTTTTAATTTTTACTTTTCCCATATTACTCTTTATTAATAAGGATTAACTGATTGATTAAAAAGGAGTAACGGGGATTAGTGGGTAGCTGCAAAAGTTTGAACGATTGAGAAGCCGATTTCGTCGATAGCGTAGGTGAGGTTATCGATCTTGTTGGTGTAGTAGTTGTAGGAGATTACAGCGAAGGCACCGGTTGCGATACCGAAGGCGGTGTTGATAAGAGCCTCAGAGATACCGGTTGAGAGCTCGGTTGAGTCAGGAGCACCGGAAGCAGCGAGGGCCTGGAATGATTTGATCATACCGATTACAGTACCGAGAAGACCGACGAGAGTACCGAGGGTAGTCATGGTAGCAACGATGGGGAGGTTCTGCTGGAGGGCAGGCATCTCGAGAGCGGTAGCTTCTTCAACCTCTTTCTGGAGGGTAGCAACTTTCTGCTCTTTGGTGAGAACGGTGTTCTTGTCCATTTCCTCATAGCGAACGAGGGCAGCGCCTACAACGGCAGCAACTGAACCCTGCTGTTTTGAGCAGAGAGCCTTAGCACCGGCGATGTCGTTTTTGGCAAGACATTTCTTAACTTCAGCAACGAACTTGGTGATGTTGCCTTTACCTTTGGCAGATGAGAGAGCGATGTAACGCTCAACTGAGAGCACGATAACAGTGAGGAAAAGGGTCTGGAGGATAGGCACGATAACACCGCCTTTGAAGATGGTACCCCAGATATCGTTGGGACCGCCGTCTTCGTTGAAGTGCATCGGGTGACCGAACCAGAAGATGAACAGACATACTGCCACGATGAAGCAGGCAATGATTACCAAGAATGCGTTCTTGATACCGCGAACATTAGTGCCTTCTGCTTTCTTGGCAGGGCTTGTGGTGGGCTTGGTAGCTTCCATAATTGATTGTTAGATGATTGATTGTTAGATTATTGGTTATTATAAAGTTAAAATTTTGTCTCTTGTCGGAGATATGGTATTAGTCTCAAAGGCGTGAATCAACTCATACATGCCAATCAAACTTAGTTGCAAATTTAGGATAAGTTTTTAAGTTTGCAAAACTTTTGGTATAGTTTTTCGGCATTTTTGGGAAAGAAGGGAGAATTTTCAACCGTTTTAGTCGAATGAGGAGCCGCTCATGGTGAGAGTGGAGAGTCTTTGGGGGGAGAGAAGTGAGGCGGCTTCGAGCAGCGAGGAGGGGGTGACGGTGTCGAGCAGGGCGAGACGCTGCTCGAGGGGGAGGCAGGCGTTGTGGCGCATGAGCCGGCGGGGGAGGGAGAGGGCTTCGGTTTCGGGCTGCAGGCGGGTGAGCAACAGCTGTCCGGCAAACTGCTTGCGGGCGCGGTCGAGGCGCGCTGAGCCGATGAGGCCGGTGGAGAGACGGCGCAGGTTGCGGAATATGATGTCGACACACTGCTCGGTGTCTTCGGGCGCGCAACCGAAATATATAGAGGTGACGCCGGTGTCGGTGAGCAGGGCCGAGGAGGCCTCGACGTTGTAAACCAATCCGCGTTTTTCCCTCAGCTCGAGGTTGAGCAGGGAGTTCATGCCGGGGCCACCGATCATGTTGGTGAGCAGGTTGAGCGACAGGGCGAGGGGGGAGCGGCACGACAGGGTGGGGGCGCCGATGATGGTGTGGGCCTGATGGGTGTCACACTCTATGACCTTGCGGAACGGAGCCGAGGGCTGAGGCACTGTGCGGAGAGGGAGACCGTTGCCTCGGGGCAGGGAGGAGAAGCGGGCCACGGCGCGGTGGAAAGACTGAAGAGAGGAGGGGCCCATATAGAACACCACGCTGCGGTCGGCGGTGAAGGAGGTCTCGACATAGCGGCGGCACACTTCGGAGGTGAAGCCTGAGAGGGAGCGGGCGTCGCCGAGAATGTTGTGGCCGAGAGGTGAACCGGCAAAGAGGAGGTCCTCGAAATCATCGGCTATCGACTCGGCGGGGATGTCGCGGTAGGATGAGATTTCTTCTTCGACCACTTCGCGCTCGCGGTTGATTTCTTCAACGGGAAACACGGGGTCGGTGACAATGTCGGCCACCAGCGACGAGGCCATGGCGAGATGTCCGGGCGGGAAGATGGCATAGACCACCGTTTCTTCTTTGGTGGTGTAGGCGTTGAGCTCGCCGCCGACTTTTTCGATGGTGTTGATGATTTTGAGAGAGGAGCGGTTGGAGGTGCCTTTAAATATGGTGTGCTCCACAAAGTGGGCGAGACCGTGTTGCGAGGGGGATTCGTCTCTCGAGCCGGCATCGAAGGCTATTCCGAAATATTCTCCGCTGAGCTGACTGTGGAGATAGACGGTGCGGATGCCCTCGGGGGTGGTGCTGATAACGGGAAGGGATTGGGCTGGCATTGAGATGTTGCAAACCCGACCCGGCCTGAGGTTAAAATCAAAGGTCGGGTCGGGTGTAGGGATTTATGTCTATATTTTATATATAGGTGTCAAGGATAATTACTGGAGGCCGAAAACGGCAACCGAGCGGTCGATTTTAGACACGAGACCCTGAAGCACCTTGCCCGGGCCGAGCTCAACAAATTCGGTGGCTCCGTCGGCAATCATGTTTTTGACGGTCTGAGTCCAGCGCACGGGGGCGGTGAGCTGAGCCACGAGGTTGGCTTTGATTTCGGCGGGGTCGGTGTGGGGAAGGGCGTCGACGTTCTGATAAACGGGACACTGAGGCACCGAGAACTCGGTCTTTTCGATGGCTTCGGCGAGCTCGGCGCGGGCGGCCTCCATGCAGGGTGAGTGGAAAGCACCCCCTACCTTGAGCTTGAGGGCGCGTTTGGCACCGGCTTTGAGCAGCTGCTCGCAAGCGGCGTCGATGGCTTCCATTTCGCCGGAGATTACAATCTGACCGGGGCAGTTATAGTTGGCGCAAACCACCACTCCGGGAATCGAGGCGCAGATTTCTTCTACTTTCTCGTCGGGGAGGGCAAGCACGGCGGCCATTGTCGAGGGTTTGAGCTCGCAAGCTTTCTGCATGGCCATGGCGCGGGCGTAGACCAGACGGAGGCCATCCTCGAATTTGAGAGCGCCGGCGGCAACCAGAGCTGAAAATTCGCCGAGTGAATGGCCGGCTACCATGTCGGGATTAAATTCGCTGCCGAGAGTCTTGGCGAGGATAACCGAGTGGAGGAAAATGGCAGGCTGGGTGACGCGGGTCTGTTTGAGCTCCTCGTCAGTGCCGTTAAACATTANGTCGGTGATCTTGAAACCGAGAATCTCGTTGGCTTTATCAANCATTTCGCGGGCCACAGGGTTGGTGTCATAGAGATCCNTACCCATGCCCACAAACTGAGCGCCCTGTCCGGGGAAAACAAAAGCTTTCATAGAAAAAAGTTGAAGTTNTTGAATTGNGCTGCAAAGTTACGAAATAAACCTCAACCGCCCAAATCCCCTCGGATGGAGGGGTTAGTTGAAAATAAATTTATACCTTTGAGTAGAGGGAGAACTCGCAGCCGAAATCTTCGACAAGTTTATTATCGAGCTCGTCGGCCTTTGCGGCGAGGTTGACGATATTGTCGAGGATGCGCTCGGAGGAGTCGCCGGTGATGTCAGCCATGTGAATACGGTAACATAAATATATCTGTCGGCCATCCACCCCCATCTTGTAGGGATAGAAATCGGTGGAGAGCATGTAGTCGAGCACAGGCTCAACGTTCTTCTTGGGCAACAGATTGATGGGCGAAAGAGCGAAGAGATAGTTGCGGTCGTAGACAAAGAGCCTTATCTCGGAACTGCCGCGATGAAACACCCAAGTGTTGTAGCCATTGCGTGCGAGCACGGGATTGATGCCCATGCGGGAGATGGCAGTNTCGCAGAATTCGGCCAACGGCGAGAGCTCGTGCTCGGCCATCACACGCTTGTCGAGGCGGGCGCCGCATGAAGGGCAGTATTCTTCGTCGGCACTTATAAGCTCGTCGCAGCTGTCGCATTGAACGTGAAATTCGCTTCGGTCGAGATTTTCGATAGCTCCAAGCAATTGCCTGAGCGCCTCGATGCGCACGCCGAATCCCATATTGTCGGCACTCTCTGAGGCAAATTTGCTGACGGTAACACCAATTACTTCGCCTTTGTCGTTAATAATCGGGCCTCCGGAGTTGCCCGGATTAACCGGCGCATCGACCTGAATATAATATTTGCCGTCGATTAGCTGACGAGGTNATGAAAGGNAGCCCNCGGTTATGGTGAAAGGCATACCGAAGGGGTAACCGGCAACGCGCACCTTCGAACCAATGGCAGGGTCATTGTCGCCGGCGAGCTCAAAGTCGGGCAGATGGCTGAAATCGGCATCCACAGCCAACAAGGCAAGGTCGAGCTCGGGATTTACAGCTACCACGCGAGCTTCGTAGGGGTTACGGTCATTGTCGTGAACGGCTACGGTGCGATAGCCTGTCACAACGTGATAAATTGTCACGAAGATGTCGTGCTGCTTGAGATAAAAGCAGCTTCCCGACCCATCTGAATGGGTCACCTTATATATGAGTTTGTTAATATCGGGAGTCATAAGGAAATGGAAGTTATGATTGGAAACTTAACGGCTCGANTGCCGGCTTACNGCCCGAGGGNATTGAGCATAATCATCTGGAGCTGAGTGGCNAGACGCATATAGGTGNCAGTGTCACCGGCTTTGAGGGCTTCGTCCATCTGTCGCTGGATGGCCACAATTTCGTCGCCGCTCATCGCCTCAACTATCTTTTGGTGGGCAGCCGTCACATTGGCATGAGCCTGAGCCAAAGCCTCCTCATCTTCCTCCTCGTCTTCTTCGTCTTCTTCATCTTCGTCAACTTCATCCTGCAGCTCCTCATCATCGTCATCATCCGGAATTTCGAGGTCGCCATCCATAATCCTGTCGAGAGCGGCGAGGAGTATCTGAGCGGCATCCTTGACAGGCAACGAGGCACTTTCGCGCAGAGCTGTCACCACGAGATATTCGAGCAACAGCGGTAGGTTGCTATCGGTCAGAAGACGATAGAATGAATAGTAGATGCGCACCACCACCTGGTCGTAGTCCTTGCGTTGCATTGCCTCGGTTACTCCCTCATGGAGCGACTCGAATTCTTCCTGCACGCTCTGCAGGGGCGAGTGAATTTTCAATGACACCATCATCTCAACCGAGTAGAGATCTTTGGCGAGTTCCGGCTTGGGCATGTCGAGGAGCCTGCGGAGGAATGTGGTGCCGCGCCCCACGAGTTCCTCAAGCGGGCGCTCATCGTTGATGGCCTCAACAGCTTTATCAATCTCGTTTATGAGCTGTCCCTGCGGGTTGGCAAAGAATACAAATTGCTGAATTGCCCCGGCCACCACAGTCCATGCATAGATGTAGTTGCGCTTGGAGCAGTAGTCGGCGGCAGCATTGAGCGCCTGTTCTCCAACGGTGTGGAGGCCGGCATATACAGCATCGACCTCGGCGGGAGAATAGGGGGTGACACGAGGAGCGTAGCAGCGCTCGGCATTGAAGCTCGTGCACAGCTCGTCGTCGTAGCGGTCANCCACAGCGNAGATGTTGTNGATTACGGCATGANTNTTATGNGGATGGGTGTNGGTGATCGGNCATGAATACTCCATCTGCAGGCAGTCGCCATTCTTGACAAATCGCGCCAGCATCAGATTGTTGATATTCATCTCTGCAATGCGCCGCAGCATGGCTACCCTANCTTTCTGAGGCAGCTTGAGGAAATCGGCTGTGATGTGGAGCGCGTCGGTGGTGAGACGAATATTCACTACAATCGATCCGTGAGGGATGCTGTAGGAGGTGCCGTCGGCATTACCGTAGCGCTCAGCAAAGTCACCGTCGAGAGCATCGACGAGCAACTTCAGTGATTTCAGATAATCATGGTTTTCGAACGCCTCGACGGCCTCAGCCATAATCTCGCCATCGGTATAGACGAGTTGCTGTTTGGCAGCCGGCGGAATGTAGGGAAATGATTGTTTCATTTCTCGCAAGGATTTTATTTTAAATAAAGGAATATTTGCCGGCTACAAAACTATGTAACAGATTATATAAACCAACACTTTGCTGAGATAACCACTCCCCGAAGCTACAATTTATGACCTGTTTTTATGCGGTTGTCCGCCGGAGGAGGGGTTAGTTGAAAATGTCAGTGTCGTCGGAGAGGTTTGAGAGGTCGTCTTCGTCATAACCCTCGCCGCCATAGATGTCGTCGTTAAACTCGAAGTCGTCGGCAGCGGCGGCCTTGGTTTTGGCCTTGGCGTCGATGTCGTCGGTGAAATGGTCGAGGTCGACAAACTGTTTGGGAGGCTGACCCACCGAGACGGTTGTCACGGNGTCCATGAGAGTCTTGTTGGTCTCGATTTTCTTGAGCTCCATGAAGAAGCAGCGGTCGGTCATGTAGTCGAACACGAAAATCAGTCTCTGACCCTCATCTTCGATCAGGTCGATGAGCGAATAGTCTTCCANGAGCAGGATNTCGTCTTCAGAGTTATCCATGCCCATGTCTTCGAGAGTTATNTCCTGCTCTTTCTCCCAGTTGTCATCGCAGAGGAAAANAGAGTTCATCTGATTTTTGTCATACCCCACGGCGTCGCAGATGGCATTGCGCAGCTGAAGANACGAGGCGTCGGAGTCGNNGGCTATTTCACGTTTGAAGTTGTCAACTTCATCAGAAACGAGACGAAAATTATAGATCATATTATGATTGTTGGTCTTGACATTTGTTTGATGTTGCGAAGTTAATAATCATATATACAATACACCAAAAATATCGGTTATTTTTTTGATGAAAAATGATATTTGCCTCGCGACAGGGTAGCGGGAACGGAAAGGGTGAGAGAGGCAGGGCGGAAGTTTTCGGGCTGATTATGAATTTGTCAGGGCGCGGAATGCCGCCAGATGCTCAGTCACCGTCTTGTCGATGGTGAACTCTGACGCACGCCTGATGAGAAAGTCGGAATATCGTTTCAGCTCCTCCTCAGTCATGTTTCTCACCCTGCGGATTGCCTGGAGGAGCGATCGGGGGTTGTCCGGAGTTGCGAGGAGAGAGGGATAATCCTCTGAAAGAAACTCAACCGCGCTGCCGCTGCCAAGGGTGCTGACTATCGGTGTGCCGAGCGACGCGGCTTCATTGACCACAAGGCCCCAGCACTCCTTGCGCGACGGAAGGAGAAGCATCGAGCAACGGAGATAGAGGTCGGTGAGTTCCTTTTTCTGCAGGAAGGGAATGACGGTGATGTTGCTGTCTTCACCCTCGGTTGATATTCCCATATCGGAGATGAATTGCCCGGTTTTGCCTCCTGTGCCGACAAAGATATAGGGTATCGAGCGGTCGGCGCGGGCTGCCGCGAGGGCAACGTCGAGACCCTTGTAACCGGCATATTGGCCAACGACCAATACCGGCGCCATAAGATCGGGAAGACCCGCCTCGCGGCGCAAATCCTTATTGCGGCTTGTGTCGGCTGCCGAGACCGAGGAGAAAGAGTAGGGGAAAACCGGTGTGTCGCCGGTGATGCACTCAATCGAGCGCGCCACCGATTTTCCGGCCGTGACATATCCGGAAGCTCCCGAGAGGGCGGCTTTTTTGAGCGCAGACTTTATGCCGGTGCCGAAAAAAATCTCTCCGTCAAGATTGATGAGAAAACGGAGCTTAAGCATACGGCAGATGGCTATGGCGCTCAATCCGGTGAGAGTATTGACACACCCCACGATTATGATGCCGTCGGAAAACGATTTGAGGCGACGGTAGAGAGTGCGCAGGCGCGCAAGCTTATTGTCGGGGAGATAGGAAACTTTCAGCCCCTCGGTGGCCGCGATGCTCTTAGCCCACTCCTTGTTGCGCTCGCCCGAATCGGGAGTGTCATACACAACTTCAAGGTCCACGTCATGTGACAGCAGATTGAAAAACGCCACCNNATANGGTACTTCCTTGTTTNTCAGATATAATACTTTNATCAGAANGGAGATNATTGTTTNNTNTTGNGAAGNTAATNATTCAAAAATATAATCCGCCAAAAATATCAGTTGTTTTTTGATGAAAAATGCTATTAGCCTCACAATTGGGTGACGGAGATGTCGGAATGGGAGTGACCCGGCTGCATCTTTACGTTGATTTGCACAGGAATACGCTCCCTGAGCTCCTCGATGTGGCTGATGATGCCCACGCGGCGGCGTGCCGAGGTGTGGA
>WFLX010068544.1_pt1 | contig 12074 bp, 7 predicted proteins | sample 4967041 | NCBI WGS metagenome assembly WFLX01 (sample SAMN12857096, study PRJNA449069) | gut metagenome | isolation source: stool from male and female vole | host: Microtus ochrogaster | place: USA:Florida | collected 2017 | reverse complement strand
GCGGAAGTCGGGCCACGACGGGCGCTCGATGCTCGAAAGCTGCACGAAGTAGACCGGCAGCTGCGGCGAGCGGAATTCCTCGCGCCAGCTCGACAGCAACTGCGGAAACAGCTGCTCGTGGAGCTCAACGTTGTGGGCGTTGCTTTCGCCCTGATACCAGATTACGCCGGCGAGCTGCGGGCGGCCGAGAGGGCGGATGCCCGAGGCAAACAGATAGCCGGGCAGGTAGGGGTGGAGACCCTCTTCGCCGCCGAGATTGTCGCGCACGCGCCCCTGAACCCACTTTTGCAGGTAGTCGCCCTTGAGCGGGTTGCGCAGAATGCCGGGAGTGTTGAGTTCGAGGGTGTTAACGTCGATCCAGCTTTCGATTCCCGAGCCGCCGACGGCATTGGAAATCACTCCGACCGGCACTTGCAGCGAGTCGCGCAGCTGCTTGGCAAAGAAGTAGGCCACGGCCGAAAAGTCGCCGGCATTGTCGGGCGAAATCGCCTCCCAGCGGCTCGGACGGTAGTGTTGCAGNCGNTTCATCATTGCGCGGATGGAGTCGGACCAGAGCACCTTGTCGGTGCGGGCAATTTCGCGCATGTTNNANATGCGCAGNTCGGGGTCGGCGCTTGCGGCTATGGCCTCGGGGCCACCAANGGCGTCGCGGAGCTTGAACTCCATGTTTGACTGCCCGGAGGCGAGCCACACCTCGCCGGCCAGGATGTCGCCCAGGCGAATCGTGTCGCCGCCGGCAGCAACCTGCATGGTGTAGGCCGGGCCGCTGACCAGCGGGGCGGTTAGCAGCTCCCACTCGCCGCGGTTGTTGGCGCGGGTGCGGTAGTTGCGGCCGTCGAGCGTCAGAACCACTTCGGTGCCGGCATTGGCGGTGCCGCCGATGCGGAGCGGGCGGTTGCGCTGCACAACCATTCCCGACTGCCAGATTTCGGGCAGCTGCAGGCCGCCGTAGTTGCCGGTAATGGCCTTGCGCACGGTTTCGGCCATGATGCCCGCGCCCTCAACGTTGGGGTGCACATTGTCGAAAATCAGCTCCTGGCGGTCGCGCAGCGGGGCGTCGAAGTCGATCAGCTCCACCTCCGCGGCCCGGGCTATGTTTTCGATGGCCTGCTGAATTTGCAGGCGCCAGTCGCGGGTGCCGGTTTCGAAGCGGTGGTGTCCCGCGCGCAGGGGCGTNAGGCGCGCAATTATTATGCGCACGTCGGGGTTGACGCTGCGCAGCGAGTCAATGAGCTCCANGTAGTTGCTGCAGAACTCATCTTTATAGTTCGGCCAGTTGCGCGGGTCCGTGTCGTTAACGCCGAGGTGCACAACCGCTATGTCGGGCCGGAACTCCAGCGCGGCCTTCCATTCGGGCAGGCCCATGTAGGGCTTGTGGCCGCGGTTGAGCAGCGTCGCCCCGGAGTTGCCGAAGTTGCCGATTTCGTAGTCGTCGCCCAATAGCCGCTGAAGCTGAAAGGGGTAGGCATTGACCGTGCGGTCGGGCAGAAGGTAGCCGAAGGTTATGGAATTGCCGATGCAGGCAACTTTGGTTTTGGCGCCCAGGCCGAGCCCTACGGCAACGAACAGCAAAAGGGCAACTAACTTTCTCATGGTCGGGAGTTTACTTTTTAAGGATTTCTCCGATAATCATCGGCGATTTAATCAACATGCGCGGAATATGGAACGGCCCCTTGAAGATGTTGCCTTTGGCGGGCTGGGCAACCGTGCCGTCGCGGTGGAGATAGCCGAACCATTCGCCGAACTCGGGGTCGGGCAGGTGGGCATACATCCAGTCTGAGGCCTTTTTGTGCATTTCCAGATATTTTTCGTCGCCCGAGGCCTCGTAGGCATAGAGCGTGGCAATGACCGCCTCGGTCTGCGGCCACCAGAACTTCATGTCTTGCGAATAGTCCTGGTTGGGGAAGCCTTTGCAGTCGCGGAAGTTGATAATGCCGCCGAATTCTTCGTCCCAGCCCCAGTCCCAGCTCCAGTCGAGAATCTGCAGGGCCATTTTGGTCAGTTTGGGCTCCCAGTTGCGATATTTCGCCTCTTCGAGCAGGAACCATGCGGTTTCGATGCAGTGGCCCGGATTGATGGTGCGGCCGTTGAGGGTGTCGATGAGCTTGCCGTCGGGGGTCACCATTTCCAGCAGNGCNTTGTATTCGGGGTGGACAAACAGCGTGCGAATCATTTCCAGCGACTTGTCGATCTGNTCGTTGAGCGCGGGGTCGGCAATNGCCTCGCGGATGCGGGCGGCGGTNTTGATGAGAATCATCGTTACCGAATGGCCTACGGCCTGCTGCGTGGGCAGATATTTGGGTTCGAGCATGCCGGGGGTGGCGATGAAGCGCTGAATATCCTTGAACAGGCGCAGGGCCTTTTCGGCGTAGGTTTTATCGCCCGATGCCAGCGAGTATTCGCTCATGGCTATGGCCGCGAAACATTCCGAAAAAACGTAGCGGCGCTTGCGCAGCGGTTGGCCGTCGGCCGTCACTTCGAAATACATGCGCCCGTCGGCCGGGTCAAAGCAGTGGGCCTCGATGAAGTCGATGCAGCTCTTGGCGAANTCCAGATATTCGGGGCGCNGGTCGAGGTTGTTGTAGGCAAACGAGTAGATGAAGCCGCAGCGGCCCTGAAACCACACCGACTTGGTNGAGTCCATGAGGCGGCCNTCGCGNTCAACGCAGGTGTAAACGCCGCCGTTAACGCGGTCCCAACCGTGTTCGAGCCAGAAGGGNAGAATATTTTCCAGAGCGTCGGTGCGATAGCGGTCGCTCCAACCTTTCAGATATTCGCTGTGGTTCATAGCTTGTTGCATTTTTCAAAGAAACCGATTTCTTCGAGTTCGCGGCGCATGGCGGCTTCCTCGTCGTCGGTGATGTTGCGGAAGGGTATGCGGTTGGGGCCGAGGTCGAGGCCTATGAGCTTCATGATGCGCTTGCCGGCCACGATGTTACCGCGATAGCGGCAAATAACGTTGATAACCTCCTGGGCAAAGTTCTGGTGCTCGCGGGCGGCGTCGATGTCGCCGCGGTTCCAGGCGTCGATAATGGCAACGAGCTCGCGGCCGTTGTAGTTGGTGGTGCCGCCGATGCCGCCGCGTGCGCCGCCCATGGCAAGCGCCGGCAGAATGGTTTCGTCCTGGCCGTGGAGCATGTCGAACTTGCCGTCGGCATAGAGGCGACACTGATTGTATTCGTAAATGCTTTCGTAGGTGTATTTTATGCCGGCGAAGTTGGGCACGCGGCCATCTACGGCCTTGAGCAGGTCGAGCATCGGCAGGTATGCGCCGTTAAATGCCGGAATATGGTAGAAATAGAAGGGTAGCTCGGGGGCGCCGCTTGCGATTTCCTCAATGTATTTAACCAGCTCTTCAACGCGGCCGATTTTCGGGAACGGGGGAGCCATGGCGCCGATGCCCCAGGCACCGATTTCGGCGGCGTGGCGGGCCAGTTCGTGGGCGTCGCGTGCGCAGCAGCTGCCAACGTGGACAATCACCTTAAAGTCTTCGGGAGCGGCCTTTACCCAGGCTTCGGCAATGGCTTTGCGCTCGTCGGTCGTGAGCATATATCCTTCGCCCGACGAACCGTTGACAAACGCGCCTTTGAGGCCGTTTTTCTTGAGCATCTGCGCGTAGGCGGGAATGGGAGCGAGGTTAATGTTGCCTTCGGCATCNAACGGGGTGAAGGGGGCGTCGATGAGCCCTACGATTTTTTCGAATTTCATAGCGTTATGTTTTTGGAGTTTTTTAAATATCTTCTTGAATGGCCTCCTGGGTCAGCAGGGCGTCGTCGGCATCGTCGTGGGTGGGACGGAGCACCGTCAGCTGCAGGCAGAGCGCCAGCAGCAGTATGCCGCCCATGATTGCGAAACATACGCCCAGGCCCACCGACTCGGTCAGCGCGCCGAGCAGCTGGGTGGTTATGGCGCCCATGATTACGCCGACCGAGTTCATGAATCCGTAGGCCAGGGCGCGGCGGCGCGAGCTNACGAACTGGCAGAGAATCGGCATGTTGTTGGCGTCGAACATGCCGTAGCCCACGCCGAAGAAGAGGCCGGCCATAATCGANAGCCANGCGTTCGTTGCCAGNCCTAAGAATATCAGGGCCGGAATCATCATCAGCAGGCCTATGGCGCTGGTGTAGATGCGGCCGCGGATGTTGCGCTGCACCCAGTGGTCAGAAATCGGTCCGCCGATAATCACGCCGATGAAGCTCGACAGGGCTATGGTCANCGTGGCCATCGGGCCGGCCCATTCCATNGAAATGCCCAGATTGTCGCAGAAAAGGGTAGGCAGCCAGTTNTTGGTGGCCCAGCCCGGAATGGAGTTGGTNGCGAAAACCAGCAATATCACCCAGAAGGCCGCCGTTGAGAACACTGCGGCCAGCGAGCGCGCAACGCTCTCTTTNTTNACTCTCACNGCTCCGGCAGCTGCTGCCGCGGGGCGCGAGTGGGTTTCTTTTTCGTGGAGGAAGAANATGAGAATCACTGCGTAGGCCAGCCCGATAACGCCGAACCAATGGAACGTTGCCTGCCACGACCAGGTTGTGGCAACCAGCGANCCGAAGCCGCCCAGGGCCTGACCGCAGTAGAGGCCNGTCATGTGGAGGCCGACGGCCAGCGAGCGGCTCGCGCCGGTNAAGTAGTCGGCAATCAGCGACAGGGCCGAGGGGATATACAGCGCNTCGCTNATGCCCATGATGCCGCGAAGCCACATGAGCTGGTTGAGGCTCGTTGCATAGCCCATGGCCAGGGTNACNCCCGACCATACGCCCAGCGACCCGACTATGAGCCACTTGCGGCTCACGCGGTCGGCAACGGCTCCCGAAAAGGGCGATGCAATGCCGTAGACCCACAAAAATATGGCCATCAGCGCGCCGAAAGCCTCGGCATTGCGCAGGGCCGTAATATCGTTGGCAATGTTTGACTGCATGGTTGAAAGCATCTGGCGGTCAAGATAGTTAAGCAACGCAACCACCCATAGCAGGGCAACCACTACCCAGGGATAAATTTTCAGGTTTCTCATGATGAATGATTTTTTAACCCCACAAATTTAAAATAAATAATTCACCTGTGCAAATTCTCTTTTTTGCAGGTCGGGGAAATTTTCGTAACTTTGCGCCATAATTATCTAAATCATTTACATCTGTGAAACCTTCGATTCCCAAAGGCACCCGCGATTTTACGCCCGCTGAAATGGCGCGCCGCAACTATATTTTCGACACCATCCGCTCCGTTTTTAAACTCTATGGCTTCGCGCCCATCGAAACCCCCGCAATGGAAACCCTTCAGACCCTGATGGGCAAATATGGCGAGGAGGGCGACAAGCTGCTCTTTAAAATTCTCAACTCCGGCGACTTTCTGCGCGGCGTAGACCCCGCGCTGCTCGATAACCCCGAGGGGCAGATGGGCAAGCTCACCGGCCAGCTCTGCGAAAAGGGCCTGCGCTATGACCTTACGGTGCCCTTTGCGCGCTTCGTGGTTATGCACCGCAACGACCTGCAGATGCCCTTCAAGCGCTATCAGATTCAGCCCGTATGGCGCGCCGACCGTCCGCAAAAGGGCCGCTACCGCGAATTTTATCAGTGCGACGCCGACATTGTGGGCTCCGACTCGCTCATCAACGAAGTTGAGCTGCTGACGCTNATCGACGAAGTGTTTGCCCGCCTCGGAATCTCCATCACCATAAAGCTCAATAACCGCAAGGTGCTTGCCGGCATCGCTCAGCTCATCGGTTTCCCCGAAAAGATTGTCGACATCACCGTTGCCATCGACAANCTCGACAAAATCGGCCTCGAAGCCGTCAACGCCGANCTGCTCGAACGCGGTCTCACCCCCGAGGCCGTGGCCGCTCTGGAGCCGATTCTGAAAATCGACGGCACCGTTGCCGAGCGCCTCGANCGCCTGGCTCAGCTGCTGGCCGATGTTGACGAAGGCCGCCGCGGCGTCGANGAACTCCGCGAAATAGTTGCCGGCGTNGAAGCCCTCGGCCTGCGCGCCAACCTCGACCTCGACGTGGCCCTGGCCCGCGGCCTCAACTACTACACCGGCGCCATTATCGAAGTCAAGGCCAACGACGTTGCCATCGGCTCGATTACCGGCGGCGGCCGCTACGACAACCTCACCGGCGTCTTCGGCATGCCCGGCCTGTCGGGCGTAGGCATCAGCTTCGGTGCCGACCGCATCTACGACGTCCTCAACCAGCTCAACCTCTATCCNGCCGACCTGCTCACCGGCGCCAAGGTGCTCTTCCTCAACATGGGCGCCNCCGANGCCGCCCGCTCGCTGCAGGTTATTGCGCANCTGCGTGGCGCCGGCATTGCCGCCGAACTCTATCCCGACCCGGCCAAAATGAAAAAACAGATGGGCTATGCCGACGCCAAGGCTATTCCCTACGTTGCCATAATCGGCGAAAGCGAACTTGCCGACGGCACCGTTACGCTCAAAAACATGTCGACCGGCGACCAGGCTTCGCTTCCGGTCGACGAAGTGATTGCCCGCCTGAAGTAAGCCGATGAAAATCAAGCAGCGCTTTTTTACTTTCCGAAACGGCCTGCTGGCCGACATGTTGCGCCGCCAGGGCGTGAGCCCCCACCGCACCATTTTCGGACTGAACGTTATTCAGCTGCGCGAAATTGCCGCCGAAACCGGCTGCNACCCCGACNTNGCNGCGCAACTCTGGGCCGACTCCGACGTCAGNGAGTCGCGNCTGCTGGCGCCGATGATTGCCGAGCCCTCGGCCAACATGCTCCCCTGGCTCGAACAGGTCCGCAGCGCCGAAGAGGCCGACCTGCTCTGCCACTCGCTGCTGCGCCGCTGCCCCGGAGCCTTCGAGGCCGCTGCCGNGCGCCTCAACGACAGTCGCCCGCTCGTGCAATATGCCGCGCTGCGCCTGCTGCTNAACCTGGCCAACGGCTCGGCCNAGGTGCGCGCCCGCGTCAACGACCTGCTCGCCGGCTGCACCCCTATCAACTCCATGAATTCCGGAGTTATTGACCAGCTCCGCCAACTCTTGAGCGACTATGAAGAAAACACTCTATAGCTCGGCCATTTCCGCGGCCCGCTCNGCTGTNGTTGCCGCCGCATCGCTGCCCGAGTCGCTTATCGGGTCGGGCAAAACCTCGCGGTTTCTGCGCGGCCAGCGCGAGGCCCTCGAAGCCGCCCGGGCCTTTGAACCCGCGGCCGAAAACTATTGGTTTCATTGCGCCAGCCTGGGCGAATATGCCATTGCACGGCCTCTGATTTCCGAACTCAAGCGCCGCCGCCCCGACTGCCGCATAGCGCTGACCTTCTTTTCGTCGACCGGAGTCGAAGCCCTCAGGCGCTCGCAGGCGCTCAGCGCCGATTTTGTGGGCTACCTGCCGCTCGACACCCGCGCCAACGCCCGCGCCCTGCTTGATATTTTCCGCCCCAAGGCCGCCGTGTTCATGGTGTCGGAATATTGGCCCAACTATCTTCTTGAACTCAAAAAGCGCGGCATTCCCGCCTATCTGGTGTCGTGTATCTTCACCAAAGCCGCGCCCCACTTCAATTCGGTTGTCGGGTCGGTGTTTCGCGACTCGCTCAGCGCCTANGCNGAAATTTTCTGCCTCACCGAAAGCTCCGTGGAGCTGCTCCGCTCGCTCGGCTGCGACAACGCCGTTGTCGAGGGCGACCCGCTGGTCGACAACGCCTTGCGCATAGCCGAAACCCCCTGGCATTCGCCCGAGCTCAATGCCTTCTGCTCGGCGTCGCCAACGCTGATTTGCGGCTCCGTTCACAATGGCGACGACCTCCGCCTCATAGCCCCCGAAATCAACGCCCACCCCGAGCGGCGCTACCTGATTGTGCCCCACGAGGTTGACCCGGCGAGCCTCGCCCGGGTGCAGCAGGCCCTCGACGTGCCCTCGCGGCTGCTCTCCAACTACGACCCCGCAATGACNGAGCGCGTTCTGATTGTCGACTCGGTCGGAGCCTTGGCCTATATCTACCGTTTGGGCACCATGGCCTACATCGGCGGTGGCTTCACCAGCCAGCTCCATTCGGTGCTTGAGCCCGCGGTCTACGGCCTGCCAATCTCCTTTGGCCCGCGCACCGAGCGCAAGGTGGTTGCGCGCATGATGCTCAAGCTCGGCATCGCNACNCAAACCNCCACTCCCGACGAGTTTTCGGCCTGGGCNGACCATTNTTTCAANGCCTCCGANCAGGAGCTGCACGAAATCCGCCAAAAGTCGCGCCAGTTCTGCTTCCGCCAGGCCGGCGCCACCAACCGCATNGTCAACCGCATTTTGGCATCCAAGCAATGAATACCGAGAAACTGCTCTATAACTGCGCCATGGCCCTGAGCCGCCTCCCCTGGTGGTTTCTCTATGGCTTCGCCTCGTTTGCGGCGTGGCTGATGTTTACTTTCAAGCTCTATCGCTATAAAATCGTTCATGGCAACATTGCCCGCGCCTTTCCCGAAAAGACCGACAAGGAGCGCCGCCAAATCGAGCGCGGCTTCTATCGTCAGTTTGCCGACAACGTTGTTGAAACCCTGAAATTGCTAACCGCCTCCGAGCGCTCGCTCCGCCGCAAGGTGGAGTTCGTTGGCTGGGAGCAGCTCAATGCCGAGGCCGAAGCCCGGCGCAGCGCGGTGGTTTTTCTGGGCCACTACGGCAACTGGGAGTTAGTGCCTACCTGCGTGTGGGCCATTCCCGANGCCTACATCAAGGGNCAGATTTACAAAAAGCCCCANAATCCGTTGGGCCACACNATTATGGAGCGCATCCGCAACCGCTTTCATGCCGAGAACATCGACCAGCAGAGCGCGTTTCTGCACCTNGTGCGCCAAAACCGCCGCGGGCTCATTACCTGCACCGGCTTTTTGGCCGACCAGCGCCCCAACGGGCGTTTTCATGCCATGACAACTTTCCTGGGCCTGCCCACGGTCTTCGTTACCGGCGCCGAAGAAATCGGCCGCCGAATCGATGCTGTCTACTACTATATCGACATCGAAACCATTGGCCGCGGGCGCTTGCGCATGACCCTGAAACCGGTCGAGCCGGTCGAGGGCGAAGAATTCCCCATGACCGTGGGCTATCTGCGCATGCTTGAGGCTACTATACGCCGCAACCCCGCTCCCTGGCTCTGGAGCCACAACCGTTGGGCCCACCAGAAGTGGGATTGAGGGTTAAAAGTTGTTAAATCGTTGACTGCATGCAATAAAAATTGCTATATTTGCCCCGTTTTTTAACTCCAATCACTAATCGCAGATTTTCAAATGATTAAACACATCTTAAAAGCACTAATGTTTCTCGGATGTGTGGCTATGGCTGCCCCGGCTTGGGCTGCCGGCGAAGCTAATCGCACCACAACACCCGACGGAACTAAATTTTACCGCCTGATCAGCGGCTATCCTTATGCGGCTACCAAAGCAGCCTATGCCAACGACCTGAGCATGCAATGGAAGACGCTCGACGAAGCTGACGCCACCGCAATCTGGGTATTCACCCCCGGCAGCGCCGCAGGCAAGTATACGCTCAGAAACGCCTACAACGGCCTCTATCAGCAGACCCAGAACGGCAACAGCAGCAACTTTATCCTGGGCACCGCTAAGCCTGAAGTTACCGTTTCTCAGATTGGCACCTCCGGCCAGGTATGCATCCTGAATACTCGCGCCATGCACACCAGCGGTTGGTCAGGCGGCAATGCCGGCACCCTTGTGGGCTGGCAAACTNCTGCCGATGCCAACAGCGCTTCGTCGTGGTATATCGAAGTTGTCGACAACGATGAAGCCGTTATCGCTACCCTCAAGGAGCANTATCTCGGCGCTATCGCTCACCTGTCGGCTGCCAACCAGGCAAAATTTGCCGCCGAAGTTGCCGTTATCAACAACAGCGCTTCCGGCGCAAGTCAGATTCTTGACGCCTACGCAGCAATTCAGGCCAAGCTCCCCGAAGTTATCAACTATGTGCCGGTAACAAGCGAAGCCATGCTGCAGACCGGTGGCAAATATGTTCTCGGTTTTGTCGGCACAAACGCAACAGCTTGGGTTCCGCGTAACCCCATGTGCTTCAAGGCTAATGCCGACGGCAATACTTTTGACTTCGAATCCAAGCCGAACCTCGATTTCACCCCCGACATGATCTGGACCGCGAGCGTAAATCCCAACTACTCCTGTAACTTGGCTCACGCTAACCACAACGGCCCGCACAAAGTTCTGCAGCTCTCGCAAAACTTTAACGGCACCGAAAAGGCGCTCAAACTCCTGAATTCAACCAATAAGAACCTGGCTGCCAAAACCGATGCGGCAACCAACCTTGAGTTCGTGCCCAACACTACTGTTGAGGCTTTCGCCGGTGAATTCTTGTTCCAGCTCCATGTTAACCCCTCCAATTCCGCTAACTTCCAGCAGATTTTCATGATNNNNCCTAACGGTNNAATNGGCTGGTATTCNAGAAGTCAANCCGGTNNCCAAAAAGGTTGGGACCTGAATGTTATTGGTGCAGGTGCCGGTCTTACCGACTCNTGGTCGCCCCTGCTTCGCGCCTACATGGTAATCTCCGCCGATGACTTCGCCGGCGCTGCCGCTGCGCTCTGGAAGGTATTCCAGGAAGAAGAGTGCGCAACTTCCGAATCCGAACACTATCAGGAGCAGGTTAACGCAATGCCCGTGCCCGATATTTCGGCCCTGACCAACGCCGCAACCTTCATCGACGACCTGCGCGCCGAATTCCAGAAGGAACTCTTTAACCTCGAAGCTGACTATACCGCAACCGTAACCCCCCTCACCGTTCANTATAANANGAACAATGCNACCGGTTGGAACCACACCCTNNTTGANACCAAGGGCGCTTTCGTAANAATTNNCGCTCACTCCGGTACTTCGGAAGGTCTGGCCGGCAACATTACCAAGCTTGACGACAATACCTTTGACTTCCGCAACGGCCAGGCTAAACGCTCGCGCTACGTGTTTGAATGCTACCACCCCGGATTGACCATTATGGGCATTTCGTTCAAGGCATCGTCAACCGCCACCACTGAATATGTTACCGTCGACGGCGAGGATATCCAAATCACCTCCGAGCCCAAAACCATCATCGCTTCCGAGCCGGTTCTTGAGTTCCACGGCAACAACCAGCAGGTTCGCATCACCGACCTCAAGATTAAATATCGCCACTCCGCCGCTGAGTGCGGCGTTCCCGCCCAGAGCGGTTGGTATTCGATTCTTGCAGCCAATAACCTCGACGCTTACGCTTCGAAATGGGTTGTCAGCCTCGATAAGGACGTTAAGCAGAACGAAACTAACTATTATTGCCTCTCTGTTGCCGACGACCTCTCCAACGCTCCCGCCGCCGGCCTCATCTACATTGATGTTAACGGCGATAACCGCTACTTTAAGTCGCCCAACGGCCACTACGTTAACGAAAACGGCACCACCTCGCGTACCCGCGGCAGCAACACCCGCTTCCGTAACGTCAACGATGCCAACCGCACCGCGGTAATCGGTAACTACTGGAATTCGTATAACCCCAATGTTGACGGCGTTACTTACGACCTGATCGGTCAGGGCGGCGCAGGCGCCAACTACTATTGGGCCACTTTCAAGGAAAATCCCGACGANCTCTANGACATCTGGACCGTTAACATCACCGGCGTNGCCAANGCNGCNGCTATCCAGGACGACATGAGAGTTGAATGCACCAACGCTGCCAACAAGGGCCTTGCCAAGGTTTATAACTCCGGTAACTTCTTCTTCACCAAGGGTGCAACCGTCAGCGCAGCCGACTTCGTTGCCGAAGATGTTGCCGACGGTAGCCTCTACCCGGTTATCAAGCTCGACGCCGCTAACAAGACCGTCAACGTTAACTACTGCTCCAAGCAGCAGCTCAAGGATATGTATTACACCTCGGTCAACAACGGCTACGACGCTTATCGCGACATTTGCCTCTTCGACGCCGACGCTATTGACGCCGCCGTTGCTGCCCACAAGGCTGCCGTTGACGCAGCCGCCGGCGAGGAAGCAACCGTAACCGCCGCTCAGGTTGCCGCCATGGATGCCGCAGTTGCCGCCGGAACCTTCACCGAAGGCCTCAAGCAGATCCGCAACACCGCTGCCGGCAAGCTCGTGC
>WFLX010017052.1_pt1 | contig 12074 bp, 8 predicted proteins | sample 4967041 | NCBI WGS metagenome assembly WFLX01 (sample SAMN12857096, study PRJNA449069) | gut metagenome | isolation source: stool from male and female vole | host: Microtus ochrogaster | place: USA:Florida | collected 2017 | reverse complement strand
GCACTTTCTCGGCCTCAGGAGCATTGATTTTGAACATCATCCTGTTGTCGGGCAGCAAGCGTGGATAAGTTGCGCTTCTCACATTGAGAATTCCACGTTGGCCGGCGATGTCCGATTCGTCAGGACGATTGAAAAACTGTGCTGATACGGGTGAGAAGAAACTCCCCATAAACATAGAGAAAACAAGAAAAGCATATTTTTTCATGGCAAAATCTTTATTAGGAAATTGATTTGGTTGTCATTCTTTGGCAAAGTTAATAAAAAAATTTGGATATCTATTAAGTTTGTCTTATATTTGCATCTGCTTTTTGAATACAAGCATCAATCATCAGCGGATCTCTGTGGATTTCCCATGTAATCCGCGTGTAGGAAAGATGATATCATTATATGCAATTTGATAATAAATGAAACTTATTTGCCGAACATTAACGCATTATATTCTCCTCATCGGCGCAGTCCTTCTTTCAGGATGCAAAGATGTATCTGTTCCCACAGGGAATATAGAGGATGCAGGCGGCGCGCCTGCGTTGATTCCTGATTACACGTCTGTAGTTATTCCTCCCAACATCGCTCCATTGAATTTCGAGATTGACATTCCGGGAGATGAATATGTCACGAAAGTGTCCGGAGCCTCCGGCAAGTCGCTGGTGGCCGGAGGAAAAACCGTGAGATGGGATATCGACCCCTGGCATGATCTCCTTGAAAGTTCTCGTGGTAAAGATCTTCAGTATGAGGTCTATGTTCGCTCCGGCGGCTCATGGAAACTATACAGATTCTCAAATCATGTGGCGGAGGAACCGATCGACTCCCATCTCAGTTATCGCCTTATAGAACCATCCTACCAGCAGTTTTCGGGAATGAGCATTAATATGCGCGACCTGACTTCATTCGATGAAGAGGTAATCTACAGTTCACCCAATCCCTGCGATGAGCGCCGCGGACAATGTGTGAATTGCCATGTGCCGCGCAATCAATATTCTGACAGGAGTTCACAGTTCCATGTGAGGAAAGCAAAAGGGGGCACAGTGGTGATGGCCGGCGATTCAGTAGTGAAAGTAAACCTGAAGACCGACAGCACAATATCGGCAGGTGTGTATCCGGCATGGCATCCGACTCTCGACCTGATAGCATACTCAACCAATGATACCAAGCAGCAATTCTTCAGAGGAAGCGGCAAGCGTAAAGTGGAAGTGTTTGATACGAAGTCAGATCTCATACTCTATGATCTGAAGACGCACGAGGTCAGCAATATAGCCTCTGATCCGGATTTGCTTGAGACTTTCCCGTGCTGGTCTCCCGATGGCCGAAAGATCTATTATTCAGTGGCTCGTTATCCCGAGGGGGTGACTCCTGAAAATATCGGTGAAAACTATGAGCAGATACGTTATGATATTGTCAGCCGTGACTTTGACCCTGCTTCTCGCCAGTTCTCTGCTCCTGACACAGTGGTATATGCCTCGGCCGACAGCGTGAGCGCGCTTCTTCCGCGTATCTCGCCCGATGGGAGATACCTGCTATATTNNAAGGCGCNATTCGGCACATTCCACATCTGGCACAAGNAGAGCGACCTCTATATGATGGATCTGGCGTCGGGCGATACCCGCAGGCTTGCTGCAGCAAGCAGCGATGACACCGACAGCTATCATTCCTGGGCCTCCAATTCAAGATGGATAGTGTTCAGCTCAAGACGTGATGATGGAACATACACACGCCCGTATATAGCTTACATCTCAAAAGATGGTAAAGACTCCAAGGCTTTCGTAGTGCCTCAGGAATCGCCTGAATATTACAGGCAACTGATGAAATCGTATAATGTTCCGGAGTTTTTCAATGACGAGTTCACGGTGGGCAGGGCAGAAATCGTGAAAAAACTCGATCATGACCCCATTCAGGCCAAATTCATTCAGAAACGATGAAAAAAAACAATAAGGGCGTCACTCCGGTGATGCCTCCCAATGATAATGGCCGGCATTCAAACAGCGGCCGCGCGAGAAGTCTTTCAGTGGGAAAGCTGATTACTCCGCCTGTGTTGATATCTTTAGTAGTCATAGCGTTCTGCTATCTGATGCTTCCCGGAAGGAACAGCTACATGCTTCGATGGTATGATTACATGTCGCTTTTTGAATCCACTCCGTTTTTCTTCAAGCAGATGCTTTGTTTTCCCGGCGGACTGCTGCGCTATTTCGGATCATGGCTTACTCAGCTGATGTATTACCCCTGGTTGGGAAGCACAGTCCTGATCGCTATATGGCTTCTGACCGCGTGGCTCTCAGTTAAGGCGTTTCGCCTTTCACGTGAGGCGTTTCCCCTCGCGTTTGTGGTTCCGGTGGCGATGCTCGTCTCGATAGTGCAGATCGACGAGGCTTGGTTGTCGATGAAATCGATAGGATACCTATATTCCAATTCTCTCGGTTATCTTTTCGTAGTCGCCGCCGTCTGCATATACCGCGCTGCTGAAAAAATCAGGCCTCTTGCGTTCGCCATTGTCCTTTTGACAGTNTGCTTATNCTTTNTCNCNGGTTTTTACGNTNTTCTNGCATCTTTTATCTGCNGCATATTNATGATAGCCGATGCAATAAGGAGCAGACGNTATCCTATGCTTGCTTATCCGNCCATAGCCTTATCCGCGATATTTGNTTTCNNGGAATTGTATTANAGGTATTTTCAGTCTACTACGGTAGACAATGAATATCTGCTTATCAAGGGTCTTCCCGACTTTGTCTTTGAATCGTTCGNCGTGTATCTATGGATGCCCTTCGCTGTTGCAACCGCCTGCATGCTCCTGCTTGCATTGGCCGGTGCTTTCTTCAGAATACCCGCTCGTCGGCCTGTGTTGTGGGTGAGCTCAGCCATCTTGCTCATCTGCGGCATCTGGACTTTTGTGGCCGATAAGAAGAACGAGCAGTTAAGAGCCACAGTCGTTATGCTGCATCATCTTGAGAATAATGACTGGGGTGGCATGATAATGGTGATGGCAAGAATAAAGGAGCCTCCAAACTATACGATGCGCGTACTTAACAATTTCGCTGTAGTGAATCTTGGAGGTCAGGCGGCAAATTTGAATGATATTCGGCCGCTGAATGCCGATCCCCGACATAATGAAAACTTCCTGCTGACAGCGCTCCTTCACNNTCCNATAAATTATTACANCGGAGATTTCAATGTGTCTTACCGTTGGGCCATGGAGCACTGCGTGCAATATGGCAAACGAGTCTTCCTTCTCAAATACCTTGTGAAAAACTCACTTCTCAACGGTGATATTCAGCTTGCAAAACGATATAATGATATTCTACTCGGCACGATGTTCTATAAGAAATGGGCCGAAGAGATGAATCGCTATATAGAGAATCCTTCTCTGATAGAGTCAAATATTGAATTTAGCAGCATACTTGAACTTCAACAACACGCCTCTTCTGCAGAGGCTCCCTCGCAGGCCGGTTGAAGATGGTCTGCTGCTCAGGGATTTTTATCATGTAACAGAAGTTTAGCATAAAAATGGAATCAATTGCCGTGCATACCATTAAGCATATATCTCACCCGCTGCGATCATGGATACTGAAACTCTTACTTGTTGCGGGAATGGCTTTCATGTTCTCATCTACGGCCGGCGCCCAAACCATAGACGACGCCCCGCAGGAGTCTGAAGAACTTAATAAGCCTGATTCGGTGCGACTCATCGAACTCTCGTTGCAGCTTGAGCAGATGAAGCTGAATGAGATATTGCTGAAGTCGAAACTTGAGGAAAACAATCAGCATCACATTGCAGATTCGCTCAAGAAGGCCCGGCAGATTCAACTCATCGACTCTTTGCGCACAGTGACTCAGGGTGTGCCGGTCATAGTAGACGGAGACACGCTTTTCAGAATTTACGCGGCAAGGGGAGGACAATCACCTATCGACAGGGCTTTATCCACGTCCGAGACCATGATGAAGATAGGTCATGAGCACTCAATGAGGAATGATTCAGTCCATCTGTTAGATAACGAGTCTTATATAGATATCATGTATGGCGATAAGGTCATCATGAGCGTGACTGAGCAAGACGCAATCTGGAACACAACCACTCCGGCAAGGCTCGCTGACATCTACATGTCGATTATTTCCGACAAGATAAGTCTGATGAAGGCTGAAAACAGTCTTTGGCAGATGGTGAAGAGAGTTGGATTGTTTCTGATGGTGATATGTGTCCAGTATCTGCTCGTGAAACTTATCAACTATCTCTTCAGGAGATTACGCCGGGAGATAATCCGCTTCAAGCAGCAGAAGATGCATCCGCTTGAAATAAGAGGCCTTGAAGTTCTGAATACGCGTAGATTGTGCAGGATAATGATAATGCTCAGCAATTTACTGCGCTATGTAGTGCTCATCGTTCTCTTCATCATTACAATTCCGATTCTATTCTCTATCTTCCCGCAGACCGAGAATCTCGCTTACAGGATATTCTATTATATCGTCGATCCGGTGAAGATGGTGTTGCGGGCCATTATAGACTATATCCCTAATCTTTTCATCATTGCCATCATCTGGTATTGTGTCAGATACATTATAAAGGGACTCAGATATCTTTCAAATGAGATCAAGTCGGAGAAACTCAAGATTTCCGGTTTTTATCCCGACTGGGCCGAGCCTACCTTCAATATAATCCGCTTTCTGCTATATGCCTTCATGNTCGCCATGATATATCCCNACCTNCCCGGTNCGGAANCGGGAGTTTTTCAGGGCANCTCTGTCTTCGTGGGCGTCATAGTGTCGTTGGGCTCGAGCACTGTGATTTCCAATTTCATAGCGGGCTTCGTAATTACATATATGCGGNCGTTCAAGACCGGAGATTTCATTAAGGTGAATGATACTATGGGCAATGTCATAGAGAAGTCGCCGTTCATCACGAGAGTGCGCACAATCAAGAATGAACTGGTGACGATTCCCAACACCTTCATAGTTTCGTCCAACACGGTGAACTATTCCTACTCTGCCAAGCAATACGGGCTTATTATTCACACGATGCTCACTATGGGATATGACGTGCCCTGGCGTACGGTACACCGGTTGCTGATTGACGCAGCACTCGCCACCGAGGGAGTGCAGGAGCGTCCGGCACCATTCGTGCTTGAGACAGAGCTTAACGACAACTATATGTGCTATCAAATCAACGCTTATATCAGGAATGCAGATGAGATGCCTGAAATAATGTCTGATCTCCTGCAGAATATTCAGGATAAGTTCAACGAGGCTCATATAGAACTCTTCGCGCCGCATCATTTCACATCGAGGAAATGGAACGTCAATATCATGGAAAATGCTCCGGTGAATGAAATAAAACGATAATCCTCTCCGTTTATTTTGATTCACACAAAAAAAGTATTATCTTTGCANCNAAATTNNANACTGNGCAAAAATCNTAAACCTAAAAAGAAATCAGATGAAGAAATTTCTACTCACAGCAACTCTTGCAGCCGCATTCTCATGCGCTTATGCCGATGTCTACTCCGATGCCCTGAAGGTCACCATCGGAGACAAAGTGGTTCAGAACGGCGAAACTGTCAATGTAGACCAATACTATGATGAAATCTACATGCTCTATCCTGAAGAAGGCCCTCAGGGAGAGTTTGATGCCGTGATACATCCTGTGGTCACCAATATCTCTTCCGAGATTCAGAATGTAGAGATAGCCCTGACGCGTACGGCACCTGAGATTACCGACGAACTTCCTGCCATGGGGTCGCCCCTCGGATTTTTCCAGCTTTGCTTCAAGCTCAGCTCCGGTCAGGAAAACTGCCTCAACATTATGAATAATGTTTGCTCCATATCCAATCTGGATATTCCTGTGGCAGGCAATATGATTCTTGATGTAGACCAGAAAAGTTTCACCGAACTCACCCCCGTAACTCTCAAACTTGATGTGACTCTGTTAGGCGAAACAGATCCTTTCACTGTCTATTTCAACTTCACGCATACTCAAGACATCACTCTCGGCGTGGATGGTGTCGAGGCTGAAAGCGCATCTGCCGAGTATTTCAATCTTCAGGGATGCAAGGTGTCTGATCCGGTAAAGGGACAGATCTATATCGTGAAAAAGGGCGCCAAAGCATTCAAGCAGGTGTTTTAATACCGGAAAAAGGAATGTAGCTGCTACATTCAAGTAAATACCGGAAGAGGGTGAGTTCCGCATGGAACTTCACCCTCTTCTCAGTTAAAATGGTTCATTGCGAATGCCGGTCCCGACAAGCAATATGCAGCTACGCAGTCTGCCGCCTTATCAAGTATCTCCGGAAGTCTCTTCCTCTCTTCCGGAGTGAAGAGGCCGAGCACATAATCGATTTGGCGACCCTGGACAAATTCATCGCCTACGCCTATTCTGAGGCGAGCATAATTCTGATTACCCAGTTCTGAAGCAATATTCTTGAGTCCGTTGTGTCCGCCGTCCGATCCCCGCTGCTTCAGTCTCATCGACCCGAAGGGGAGGGCTATGTCGTCGACCACCACAAGAAGATTCTCAAGCGGAAGTTTCTCATGATTCATCCAGTACCTTATGGCGACGCCGCTCAGATTCATGAACGTAGATGGCTTCAGCAGCAACAGTTCACAATTCTTGATCTTAGCAATGGCCATGTCACCGTAGCGGCATGATTTCCATACGGCACCCGCACGTTCAGCTATCACGTCAACACTCATGAATCCGACGTTGTGGCGGGTTCCGATATATTCAAGTCCTATATTCCCCAATCCAGCAATCAGAAATCTCTTCATATCGGAAAAGATATATATTCTATGGTCATATCATGACCCGAAGCGGGCGGAATATGCCGATAGATAAGATAATTAATAAGTAAGCATGGCGATTTGGATTGCTCCACACCGCCATGCTTTTATGTTCAGTCCCGTTCTTGATATCAATCGTTGCCTTTTGCCTGGGCACCGCGGGCTGCACGAGTAAGCTGCACGGCACAAACCACGGCGTTCTTGGCGTTCATCAGTTCGAGACCCTCGAAATGCAGGTCGCCTACTGCGAGTGACTTGCCGAGACCGAGGCTGTCTACATTAACCACGAGCTGCTCGGGAATTTCGCTGTAGACTGCTTTCACTTTCAGCTTGCGCATTGAAAGCTGGAGCTTACCACCGGCTTTCACACCTTCGGCGTGACCTTCGATCTTGACGGGCACTTCCATCACGATGGGCTTGTCGGGATAAACTTCGAGGAAGTCGATGTGAAGCACTGTGTCTTTCNCGGNCTGGAAAGCNAGATCTTTCATCACAGCTTTGCGCTGCTTGCCGTTGAGTTCGAGATCGATCTCGAAAATGTCGGGGGTATAGATGAGCTTGCGCACGTCTTCAGCCTTAACAGCGATGTCGGTGGTGATCATACCACGCTTTTCGTCGAGTTCTACAAGTTTCTCACCCGGCTCGAGAGTTCCGCTGTAGGGGAGTTCCACGAGTTTGCCGCCGTTGAGCACAGCGGGAATCTTACCTTCCTTGCGCAGGTCTTTCACTGCTTTCTTGCCGAGAGCTTCGCGTGCCTCTGCTTTCAGTTGAAATTTCTTCATTTTTAAAGAATGTGTTACTAAAAATAAATTATTATTTCCCATCACACTGTGGGTCCGGCCCTGCTGACATTCACGATATCGCTTCGGCCGCCCTTTGTAGCTTGTGGGNTTTCGNAATGCAAAANTACANAAAATATTTCATTCCTCCATCATGANGAGATGTTTTTTTAGTAAAAATCATCACATTTCATCTCTTCAGCGCCAGCAGATGCTCTTGAACTTGCAGTTTTCACACTGCCGGGTGTCGCTCGTGGGCTGGAAGGTCTCTGCCGTGAAGATATCCTCAATCATCTTCCGCAGTTCTGAAAGGAAATTCTTATTGAGCTCCGCGTGTGTCTTCTGGGTGATTTTCCCCACCACCGGAAAGTGATGTTTTCCTTCGCGCACCTTATTGATGTCATAAAGTTCGAGAATATATGGTTGCATGGCGTCTTCACCGCGTCCGAAAAGGTCTATCTCCGTCCTAAGATGTTTCCCTGAAATTTCTTTTTCCGGAAGAGCGTCAAAAATGTTGGCGTATAGCCAGAGCTGAAGAAGATTTTTCCCGGTGTATTCGCCCCGGAATACGCTTTCCATAGATTCCGCGTCGGCATGTATGGTTCCTGTCTTGTAGTCAACTATTCTCAGCGGTGGCTGTGAGGTTCCTGTTTGCGGGGTGTCAGCGCTGTCAAGACGGTCGATGGCAAAACGCATATTCACATCTCCGCCATCGGGCATCCTCACCGCCACATTCCCTTCTANCTCAACNCCGAAGAGTTTGAAAGGCGTCTGCTTCAGGTCGAATTCAAGAACGTTGATGATCTGCTTTCGCAACACCTTCGCCACATATTCCGACGATCCGCGGAGTGGTTCGTTCTTTTCAGCATCGGGCAGATGATAATGCAGGAGATTCACACCTTCCCTAATCAATCTGTCGATACGCGCCGTGTCTGCTATTGCAGCATTGATGTAGGCCGCATCAATGATCACCGGCTGAGCAAGATATCTTTTCCTTTTCCCTTCAGGCAGATAGATGTGCTCCATCACGTAGTGCACAATATTTCCCTGAGTCATGGAGTCTATATATTCCGACGACTCCTCATCGTCACGGATACGGAGAATATGCCTGAAATAAAACTTCATCTGGCATGAGGCATAGCAAGCCAATGCCGTAGCTGAGAGATTCCGCCCATCATCGCCCGGGTCGCGGAAAAGAGCGAGAGCCGTCTGTATGTCTTCATCATGCTCCTTGTCGATCACAGTGGGCATCAGATCAGACTTCGCTATCACGAAATTGCGGCGTTCCATCTTCAACGTATGCGCTGCATAGAGATATTTCAACTGCAACACGTAGCGCGAGACGTCACCGCTCCGCATCCCGTCGGAAGAGCGAGAGTCGTAAAGAAGCACCACTTCTTTCGCCCTTGCTATCATTCTGAAGAAATAGTATGCGAAAAGTGATTCTGCATAATTCACCGGGGGTAATCCGTAGGCTTGCCTTAGAGAGTCGGATATAAATGTGCGGCTTCGTCGTCGTGCCGGCATTATCCGCTCGTTGAGCGAAGGAATGATGATGCGTTCGAAATCGAGCGCACGCGTCTCGAGCAGACCCATCACCTGAAGTCCTACGAGCGGCTGTCCCTCAAATGTAACGGTCTCGCCCGCTATCAGCCTCTCGGTGAGGGTGAGGAATGTGCGCCATTCCATCTCTATGCCGTATTCGTCTGAGATATCGCTCATTCTGGTCAGNGCGANCNGGNAGNCATCGATAGTGGCTCTGTCCACATTGCTCTTCACCATGTTCACATTCTCATGCTCCAGTCCGTCTCTGATCTGTGCAAGTATCCTGTCGAGCCATTCCACGGCCCCCCCGGCTCCTTCATCATCGGCAAACGGACGGAATAGTTCTTTCAATTGAGGACAAATATCCTGCAGCTCGTCTACTACCACAACCGCACGGTGATGATTTCTAATCCATTCCTTCGTTTTTTCCACGCCGCTCCCGAAAAGCACCTGACTGAAAGGATGAGACAGCACTCCCTCAAGATCTTTGTAATAGTAACCGGTCTTTCCTTTATATTTTCTTCTGCTTCCCTGCATCCGCCTCAGAAGAGACACGTAAGTGGCCACTGCCGTGAGTTTTACCGGATAACCCATTGTCAGGTTTACATCCTTCACACCCTCAGGCAGTGTATAGAGCATTGGAATCAGCAATCCTTCATCGGGGAGTACCACAGCAACCTTGGCATCGGAGAAATCGGAGGCCGGAAGCCGGTCAGCCATCTTCTCAACCTCTTCACTAACCACCTTTGCCTGAATACTGTTGCTCGGCACGGATATGACCCTGATCGACGGAGGCATTTCAGCCTCATCCGATTCTTTCATGAATGGTCGGGCCCATTCCGGCATCGGCCACCTTCTGTTGTTGAGCAGCACATATCTTCCGGCAGTAGAAGTCTCATCGTTGAGCACGGGGCCAGGAATGTCCCAGAAGAAGTCGGCAAATGCGTCTTCTTCATCATCGGTGGTGTATGAGGCCAGGGCATCAAATATTCTTCGCTCTGACGCCGTCAGGGCATTGAAACCGGCCATCACGATCTTGCGATAGGGGAGTGAAGAAGGAATATCTTCTTCAAGGATATCCGCGCTCATGCGATAAGCTCCTCCCGAATTGATCAGTCCCCGATCTTTCAGTTCGCTGTGGAAGGCATGATAGAGCGGCCCCATCACCTGCCATATCAGTCTGAACTTGGAATGCAGCAGGCTGTCTTCATGGTCGTTGAAGCTCTTCCAGAATCTTTCGGCATTTCTTGCAGGAGCAGCATCATATCCGAAATATTCCTCCATCACCTTCAACTGTTCTTCTGTTAGGAAGTTTGAGCTGATTTCCCTCACATCCTTTATATTCTTGAAGATGGCGTCGGCATCCACATCCTGCATATCCACTTCATTGAAGTCTGACAGTGCGGTCTCACCCCATCGCCTGAATCTGTCGAACGAGGGCATCTCTTTCTCTCCCTCTTTCGAGAGCAGTGCGCAATATACTTTATATAAGATGAAAAGCTGCTCAATTCTCCCTGCCGGCACCCGACCGCACACTTCTTCCACCATATCTGACATGGTGGTGACTTTCGGAAGCACCATGCAGCTTTTACCCTCAGACTGCGCCAGTTCCTTCAGGAAGAATGTGCATGCACGCCGATTGGGAAAAACGAACATGAAATCAGACAAATCCGGATAATTCGCAGTGTAGGCACGCGCCAGAGACTTCAGGAATGGTTGCGACATCGTTCTTTTTTCTTTTTTTGCAAACTTAATAAAAAAATTTGGNATGACATCGTTTTTTTTGTAAATTTGCACTTACGTAATAGATCCATCTTGCCGACAAAGCATGAAATTCTCAGACATAACCGGACATTCAGGTGCGATTGATTCCCTGCGATCGCTTGTGGACTCCGACCAGATTCCACATGCCATTCTCGTGTCCGGCCCTCCCGGGGTGGGCAAAATGAGACTTACCCGTGCTTTCACCAATTACATCTATTGTCAGAACCGTCAGGGCGGCGACAGCTGTGGCCGGTGTCCGGCATGNCTNCNANNCGNTCATNACANCAATCNNGATCTCCATTATATATTTCCTCGCATCGGAGCGACCTCCAAGTCAACCGAGTCTTTCATTCCGCTTTGGAATGAATTTATCGAGAGCAATTCGTATATGCCTGCCGAGGATTGGGCCAGGACCATCGAGGCGGGAAATACCGTGCCGGTGATCTATCGCAATGATGCTGCTGAAATCTCGCGCACCGCAGCCTTGTCGAGTTATGCCTATCGCTATAAGACATACGTGATATGGCTGCCTGAGAGGATGCAGCCTGAATGCGCAAACGCCCTTCTCAAACTGCTTGAGGAGCCTTATCCCGACACTCTCTTCATTCTTGTCAGCAATGAGCCGGCTCAGATTTTGCCGACAATTTTCTCCCGCACTCAGCGCATCAATCTCAAGCCCCTCTCCGAATCTGAACTTTCGGTAATACTGCAAAAGCAAGGCATATCGGCGTCAGAGGCACAAGACGTGGCGCGCATGGCCGAAGGCAACGTGCTGAAGGCGATGGATCTCGCCGGCGACGGAGGGGAACTGCAGGAGTTCTCAGCCATATATATTAAGATGATGCGGCTTGCCTATTCCCGCAATGCAGCTGCGATGAGGATGCTCGCCGACAGCATCGCCGCCATGGGAAGAGAGAAATGCGGAAGGTTTCTCGTCTATGCCGGCAGGCTTACACGTGAAAGTTTCATCTTCAATCTCAGGAATCCCGAACTCAACGCCATGACGCGCGAGGAGGCTGCTTTCAACTCCAGATTCTCACCTTTCATAAATCATTCGAATGTGGAGCGAATAATGGCGGAAATCAGGGATGCCCGAAACGATATATTGCGTAATGGAAACGCAAAGCTCATTCTCTTTGACTTCATGCTTAAATTAATGCTCCTTCTTAGGAAATGACATTGCGCTCTCCTTTTTTACAACATAGATTATCAACACAAACTAATACA
>WFLX010008058.1_pt1 | contig 12077 bp, 6 predicted proteins | sample 4967041 | NCBI WGS metagenome assembly WFLX01 (sample SAMN12857096, study PRJNA449069) | gut metagenome | isolation source: stool from male and female vole | host: Microtus ochrogaster | place: USA:Florida | collected 2017 | reverse complement strand
GTAGCNTGCCGTTGGTCGGGTTGCCGTTGAATGGGTACTGGCAGTAGGAGCCGTCTTCATTCTTAAAGGTTGCGAACGGAGAGTTGCGGAGCATGTTTGCCTCCCAATACTTGTCGCTGATCGACACCTGGATATCACCGTCAGTGCGGTTCTGGAAGTTGGCGTTAGCACCGATTTCGAGCCATGGGGTAATCTTGGCATTGATTTTCATGTTGGCGCGGAAGCTCTCGTAGTCGTTGCCCTGGATTACGCCTTCATTCTTCAGATAGCCTACAGAGAGATAGTAGTTGACATGATCAGTAGCACCTGATACGCTGCCGTTGTAGTCCTGGTTGAAACCAGTGCGGAAAGTGAGGTCGTACCAGTCTACGGTCTTACGGCCGTTAAGGAAGTTCTGGTAGACGTTTACTGCCTGGTTGAGGAGGATACGGGAAGCATATACGTCGTCCATTGTGCCCTTTTCACCGATCTGTATAGTACCACTGTTTGCCCACTGCTCGGGAGTGATGCCGTATTTGCTCTGTACGTTTGCATAGTAGTCATAGTAGCCGTCGGGCACCTTGGAATCTACGGAATAGTAACCATAAGTGCCATCGGCACGCAGACCGGCGGTCGGAGTCTTGTAATAGTCCTCACGATATTTGAGATATTCATCCGGACCGAATACGTCAAGGTATGCGCTCTTGTGGCTTGCAGACAGATTGGCGCTTATTGTCACTACCGGTTTTCCCTTGCGTCCTTTCTTTGTCGTGATGATAATAACGCCGGATGCAGCCTTAGCACCATAGATTGCAGCTGAAGAAGCATCCTTCAATACGTCGATAGACTGGATGTCGTCTGGGTTGATCTCGGAGAGCTCACCATTAAACTGCATGCCGTCAAGGATGATAAGCGGAGTATTGTGGTCTCCCTTGTCATACACTGAGTTCTGACCACGGAGCTGGATGCTTGCGGAGCCCTTTGCGTCAGGGCTGTAGCCAATCTGAAGACCGGGTGTGCCACGGAGAAGGTCCTGAACGGTACCGGGGTTCTGGTCGGCAAACTTAGCAGGGTTGATCTGAGCTACTGAGCCAGTAAGGTCTTTCTTACGTGCTGTGCCGTAACCTACTACCACTACTTCATTGAGGTTCTGTGCAGCTTCTTCAAGCACCACAGTGATGTCGTTCTGTCCGGCAATAGTGATCGACTGTGGCACATAGCCGACATAAGAGAAAGTTACTACATCCCCATTCATTACCTGAAGGGTGAAGTTTCCGTCGAAGTCAGTCATGGTGCCCTGTGAGGATCCCTTGATCATCACGGAGGCTCCTATGAGTGGCTCATTCATGATGTCTTCGACTGTGCCTCGTAGCGTATAGCCTTGGGCACTCAGGCTGATGGTGCCAGTGATCAGCATCATCAACCATAACAAAATGCGATGTCGTGTCATTAGTTAATAATAAAGGTTAGAATGTATCAATTTTTTTAGGTTATATATACACTTGGGTCATGACAGCGCTGAGTGAGTCATGGTATCGTTGTCATTGCAATGCCTTTCAATAAGCCCGGAGGGCTACCAATTTTGTTAACCCCGAGCGTTAGCTCGGGGAGATATGCTCTCTTTTTATAAAGCCCCGGAGGGGCCATACTTTATTTGAACCGCATTGCGTTTATATTGTGGCGCAAAATTAATATCTTTTAAGATTTTTTAGTTTTCCAAATCGGTCAAATTTTCATTTTTTCAGTTAGTGGTCTCATTTCAAGGGTGAATTTAACATATTTTTGTTTCAAAAAGACAATGATATTTTAAATAATTTATGTAAATTTGCACGTCGAACTTGTGATTTTTAACAATTGATTCCGCTGATGTGAAGAAAGAGGAGAATGAGATATTCATAGAAAGGCTTAATAAGTTGATCAATGAGAATTTGGCTATGGAGAATCTGAGTGTTCCCTTCATAGCCGAGTCTATGTGTATGAGTGAGTCGACTTTGTTTCGCCATATAAAGTCAATTTTAGGAATTGGAGTGAACGAATACATTCGTAATATTCGGCTTGAAAATGTGGTGGCGCGCTTGACAAATGAAATGGGGGGGGGCACTTCGATAGCAATTAGCAACGCTGTCTTCTCTTCCGGGTTTGCGAGTCTCTCCTCTTTCGCAAAAGCCTTCAAAAAGAAATACGGAATGTCGGCAACCGAATACATCCAAAAGATAACCAAGAATGCCCCGTAAGCGCTAAGATGCGACAAGGAACGTAAGCAAGCATGCTCCGCATGCGCCCAAGAGCGACAAAAAGTAACTAAAAAACAACATAATACAAATAAAACCATGAAACTCAAAAATCTCATCCTAATGGGTGCCACCGCAGCAATCCTCGTAAGCTGTGGCTCCAACAAGAAGACAGAAGAAGTAACCCTTCCTGAAATGCCGATACTCCTCGGCGAGACCCTCCTTGCCGACGACAGTATCCACGTAAACGCCCATGGAGGCATGATATTGGAAAAAGACGGTGTCTTCTACTGGTATGGTGAGCACCGTGGCGACGGCACTCCGGGCAGTTTCCAAAAAGGAGTGTCTCTATACACTTCCGACGATCTAAAGAACTGGAAGAATAGAGGCATCGTTCTCGAACTCCTCGACTCAGTTGGTCATCCTCTTGAGATAGGCTGCAAGATAGAACGCCCGAAAGTGATCTACAATCCGACTACCGGCAAATACGTGATGTGGTTTCACCATGAGTTGAAAGACCGTGGATATGCAGCTGCACAGGCAGGTTTGGCTCTCGCAGACAATCCGGAAGGTCCTTTTACATTTGTAAAGAGTGCCCGCGTGAATCCCGGCATCTATCCTGTAAACCTCAGTGAAGATGACAGAAACCTTGCTTGGGATCCGAAGATGGAATGGTGGACTGATGAATGGTACGACCAACTGCGTCATGGTAGCTTCGTTAAGCGTGACCTTGACGGGGGTCAGATGGCGCGCGATATGACTCTTTATGTAGACAAAGATGGAAAGGCTTACCATATATATTCATCTGAAGACAATCTTACTATTCAGATTGCCGAGCTCGACTCTACATATACCAATCATACAGGACGCTACATCCGTGTGGCACCTGGTGGACACAACGAAGCTCCTACACTCCTTGAAAAAGACGGAACATATTGGATGATCACATCAGGATGCACAGGATGGGCGCCTAACGCTGCCCGTCTTCTCAGGGCTGATTCCATCATGGGAGAATGGACACAGCTTGAAGGTAATCCCGCCAAAGGGGAAAGCTCAGAGACTACCTTCGACACCCAAGGCACCTACATCATGAAGATAGGGGATAACTTCACCTTCATGGCCGACCGCTGGAATCCCCAGAACCTCGGCGACTCCCGCCACGTCTGGCTCCCCGTCCACTTCGACGATGAGGGAAAGCCCTATTTAGAGATGCCTGTCGATGCTGAGATTGCCACAGCCGAGCCCTGAAAATCAAATAGCTAAAGCAGCTATATAAGCTATAATAGCTACATAAGCTAAAAAGCTATAATAGCTACAAAAATTAATAATAGCCTTTAATAATTTTACTGTAACAATCATGAAAATCAAAACTATCATCCTTGGAGCGGCAGTCATAGCCGGCACTATGCTGAGCGCAAATGCTGCCGTCACCAAGGAATCAAAAGCCGTACGTGACATAATCACGAAGGTCAACAATCATTGGCAAGCCACACACCCTGCCGAACATAACCCTTTCTGGGACGAAGCCGCCTACCACACCGGTAATATGGAAGCCTATTCCCTTATGGGCACTCCAGAATGGAGAGAATATTCAGAAAAATGGGCAGAACACAACGCCTGGCAAGGGGCCAAAGGCACCGATCGCTCCAAATGGAAATACAACTACGGTGAGACCGACGACCATGTCCTCTTCGGCGATTGGCAAATCTGCTTCCAGACATACGCCGACCTCTACAACATGCTCCCTGACGACAAGAAAATACGCCGTGCAAGAGAAGTGATGGAATATGAGATGTCAACCCCGCAGAACGACTATTGGTGGTGGGCTGATGGTCTCTACATGGTGATGCCCGTAATGACCAAACTTCACAAGATCACCGGAAACAAGAAATACCTCGACAAACTGTATGAGTATATACTTGTCAGCGATAGCATCATGTATGACCCGGAGGAAAAACTCTACTACCGTGATGCAAAATACGTCTATCCGAAACATACGAGTGCCAATGGCAAGAAAGACTTCTGGGCTCGTGGCGATGGATGGGTACTCGCAGGTCTTGCCAAAGTGCTGAAGGATGCCCCCGCTGATTGGGAACACCGTCAATTTTTCGAAGATAAATATAAAGGTATGGCAGAAGCAGTAGTTGCTTGCCAGCAGCCGGACGGNTATTGGAGCCGCTCAATGTATGACGAAGAACATGCTCCCGGTCCCGAGACAAGTGGAACCGCGTTCTTCACCTACGGTCTCCTCTGGGGCATCAACAATGGCTATCTAAAAGATCCGAAATATCTCGAAGCAGCTAAGAAAGGATGGAATTATCTTTCGAATACCGCTCTTCAGAAAGATGGTTCGGTTGGTTATGTTCAGCCGATTGGTGAGAAAGCTATCCCCGGACAGGTCGTTGACCGTAACTCTACAAGCAACTTCGGCACAGGTGCCTTCCTTCTCGCCGCAAGCGAATATGTAAGGATGCTTGAGCAGGANGCNAANGAAGACAGAGCCTATTGGGCAAAAATGGCATACGATATGGCAGCTCCTATACTGAGCAAGATGGCTAACGGCGAGTTGCAGAAAGATATGCTCGTGGAGGTAAGCCCTACATGGGATGGTCGCAATAAGAAGGTGACATACATGGAGGCTTTCGGTCGCCTTATGGCTGGTATCGCACCNTGGCTTGCCCTTCCCGATGATGACACAGAGGAAGGAAAGATGCGCAAGCAGCTCCGTGAATGGGCTCTTAAGGCATACGCAAATGCAGTGGATCCAAACAGTCCCGACTGCCTCCTGTGGGGTGGGGAAGGACAAGTTATGGTAGATGCGGCATATATTGCTGAATCTTTCTTGCGTGCATACGATGCTCTTTGGGAACCCCTCGACCAGACTACAAAAGACCGTTACATCAAGAATTTCACCAATATCCGCAACATCGACCCTCCCTATACCAACTGGCTTCTCTTCTCAGCCCTCATTGAGAGTTTCCTCGCCAAGGCTGGCGCTGACTGTGATGAATATCGTGTCAACTCCGCAATTCGAAAGGTAGAGGAGTGGTATGCCGGTGATGGTTGGTATTCAGACGGTCCTGACTTTGCATTTGACTACTACAGCAGCTACGTGTTCCATCCGATGTATCTTGAGACGTTGAAGGCTATGCAGGAGAGTGGAAAAAGAACTCGTATTGACTACGGTAAATATTACGATCGTGCAATGAAACGTGCGCAAAAATATAGTATTGTGCTTGAGCGTTTCATCTCGCCGGAAGGTACATTCCCGGTATTTGGTCGCTCGATACCCTATCGAATGGCCACAATGCAACCTCTTGCTCTTATGGCTCTTTATGAGAAACTTCCCGAGGGTCTGACCAACGGACAAGTGCGAGCAGCTTTGACGAAAGTGATGCACAATATGTATGACGGAAAGGAAAACTTCAACGAAGGAGGTTACCTGACCATCGGTTTCGCCGGTCGCCAACCAAACATCGCTGACTGGTATACCAACAACGGCTCCCTCTACATGACTTCCCTTTCCCTCCTTCCACTTGGACTCCCGGCCGCTCATCCCTTCTGGACTGACGCCCCCCAACCTTGGACCAACCAGAAAGCCTGGAACAGCCAACCCTTCCCCAAAGACCACATCTGGAAAGACACGATCCGCACCTCCGACCGCTTCTGACTAACGATCAACGATTAACGATCAACGATCAACGATTACGATTTACGGACACTCATGGGATGAGCTATATATCATGAGTGTCCTTATTTTCCAGATTTAACATATTTTAACTAATTATTTAGGTACATTTTTTTAATTTANACGTCTATATATAGGTACGTANAGTATAATTCCATAATCATTAANTAGCTGGGTTAACCTCTTAACCCCTTTAACCCCCCTACCCCCCTTAACCCTTAAGTTGAGCTTGCGAAACTTAAATAATTACCCAATCATAAGACATTATGAGATTTCATCTGCTTTTTCTTGTTATTATGACGACAGTGGCGTCCCTTTCTGCACAGCAAAAAATCACTGTGTCGGGCAACGTATTTGATCGTGTCACTACCAAAGACCTTCCTCGTGTCAAGTTGACTGTCTTAAATCCCGATAGCACTGTCGCCGTCGAGACCGAAGCTTTGTATGAAACTTATAAGTTTGAAGGCAATTCAATTAAAGAATTTGAGACGGGATATTTCAAATTTGATATTCCTAAAGCTTCCTCTCCATACATCATGCAATTCTCAAAAGAGGGTTATGATACGTATGAGCAATCGCTCGACCTCTCAAAAATGACCTCACGCCAGTTTGAGTTGAAACTTCCACCCGTCTATATGACTCCCGTGGCTGAAGGTCCTACTGTAGAACTTGATGAAGTGGTGGTGAAAACATCAAAAATCAAATTCTACCATAAAGGTGACACCATAGTTTATAATGCTGATGCCTTTATGCTTCCACAAGGCTCAACCCTTGATGCACTCATAGCAAAACTTCCGGGTGTAGAAATAAAGGATGGTGGTAAAATTTACGTCAATGGAAAATATGTGGAGTCGCTTCTTTTGAACGGAAAAGACTTCTTCAAAGGCAATCAGGACATACTCCGTCAAAACCTTGGTGCATACGCTGTCAAGGATGTCGCAGTCTACGACAAATATGGCCAGATGAGCAAACTCATGGGCACTGATCTTGAAGACGATAAAGAATTCGTAATGGACGTGCGCCTGAAGAAAGACTATATGGGTGGCTTCTTGGGGAATATAGAAGCGTCTTACGGCACCGATGACCGCTATTCCGGCCGCCTCTTCGGTATGCACTTCAACAACAATGCCCGCTTCTCCCTCTACGGCAATGTCAATAACGTCAACAACACCAGCCGTCCCAACGACGGAGAAGGATATAACGTTTATACTGAGCGTTATGATGGTATTTCCGACATAGCCAACGGAGGGTTTGACTACAATGTGGAAGACCCGCGTAAAGTATGGTCAATATCAGGAAATGTAGACGCTAAATATGTCAAGAATACTGTACACAAGAATATATTCACTGAGTCATTCTTGCAGCGCAACAGTTTCCAGACCACATTGGATAATATGCGCAACAAAAACTTCTCTATTTCTACCAACCATCAGTTTAAGTTGGACAAGGAATTCTATTATTTCAACATCCGTCCCGAGTTCCGCTACAATCGCACTCGATCCACATCAGACAACTCTTCAGTTGAGTTTGATACTGACGTTCAGGAACGCTATGAAATTAATAAGGCAGTGATCGACGCCATCTACAAAGGCTCACAACATGAGCTGCGAGAAGCTCTGATCAACCGTAACCGTTACAATCGCAAAAATCGCTCCAACAATTACCGTGGCTATTTCTGGTCGGAGCAGACTATGCGCTTTCCCGGCTCACCCGATGCCCTCAGCGTATGGATAGAAGGGGAATATAGTCGCGACCATACCAATACACTTACGGATCAGAATATTGATTATGGTTTCAACGGACTCGATGCTCCGGTCAGCTCAATGGCTCAACGCCGCGAAAGCCGCTCTTATCCTGCATATACAGCTTGGATGAAAGGGGCAGCCCGGTATTTCGTAAAAGCCCGCAAGACTCAGTTTACCCTCGGATATGAATATCGCCACGAGCAGCAGCGAAAATCTTCTCTCGAATTCCTTTTCGACTCGCACACCCAAGACGAGGAGGCTATTCTTCCCTACGACACGGAACTGATTCCCGACCTCCCTAACACGAACTCCTCGAAGCTCTATGCCAATATCCACATGTTAAAGGGTAGTTTCGACTATAATAATGAGTTTCCCTCGAAGTTAAAGTTTACCCTTTCTGTGATACCGGAATTTCATATTCGCCGTCGTAATCTCTTCTATCACGCTTTCGAAATGGAAGATGCCGCTCTCTACCCGGTTGTCATTCCCGTCTCTCGCACATCTTGCTCCTTCAACAATACTATAGTGCGCTGGAGATTGAATACCCCCGACTATAAGTATAGCCTATATATGCAGTATGACTTCAATACTAACTATGCGCCCCTGACAGATATGATAGATATCCCAAACACTTCAGATCCTTTGAACATATATCATGGCAATCCGAATCTGAAAGACGCTTTCACCCAGCGGGTCAATCTAAATTTCTCCTCGCAGCTTGCAAAAAACACGAATCTTAATGTATATTCAAGCTTCCATTACAATAGTCGGGATATTGTAAAGGGATACATATATAATTCTAAGACAGGTGTGCGTGATTTCCAGTCGAGGAATGTAAGTGGCATTCTCTATACATCAAACGATATTTATTTTTATAAATCTATGACATTTGGCAACCATGAACTTTCTTTGAATATAGGTGGAAATTATGGTTTCCAACGATACGCAAATATGATTGGTGAAGATGGTCCGATGAAGAAGCAGATTGTCTACTCAAATTCATTTGGATATGTGGCCCGAATTGAGTACACTTTATTGGGTAAATATTCCTTGGGCGGAAGATTCAACGCAAGCAATACGCTGTCACGCACAAATACAAACGACCACACAGTAGAGCGCCGGTTGATGCCTCAGGCATGGATCAATCTAAAGCTTCCATTCCGCTTCTCATTCAATTCCACTATGAATTATTTGATCTACAAAGGTATTGAAAGCAAAGGTATGAATCCAAATCAATGTCTTCTCAATGCCAACCTCCGCTATCAGCTCAACGACAACTGGAGTTTCCGTGTGGAAGCATACGACATCTTGAATCAGCAAAAGCCATATTCAAATGTAGTTTCTGCTATTTCCCGCACTCAGACCATCGTCAATACCCTCCCTCGCTACTTCCTGCTGTCGGTAGCCTACAAATTCAATACCCGAAAAAAATAAAGTATCAGGGCGGAGACCTGGTGATTATGCCAAAATCCCAGACTTCAGTCCAATGTCGGTAAAATAACCGCCTTGTACCATGGAAGCAGACTTTTCTGTCTATGGTTTTACTGGCAAACTAAGTAATAGAGCATGCTCCGCANGCGTNCCACTCCGTCAAAAACTAACTTTTAACAATTAATCATTGATCGTTAATAGTTAATAGTTAATAGTTAATCGTTGAACAGGACTCTCTTCCCCAAACAAATAAGAATCCTTATACCCCCCAAGGTCTATAACTATCTTTTCAAACACAATCCCCGCATCAAGTGGCTTGATCTCAAGAATAGTATCCCCACTTTTCCCAACTTTCAAAGGAATCTTCTTCTCGACTACCCTCCGAGCAACAGTAGGATAGAACACACTATAGATATTCTCCGGATCCTCATTCAGATTCCCGTTAAAATTGACTTCAATCGGCTCCCCNCCTTCAAATCCGACGCTATAACGATGACCATCCTTTCGCTGGAATGCCAAAGTCGACTTAGTCACGACATGTACTGTCACACTATCAGTTCCCTCAGGAATCGAAACGGCATACCTCAAGGCTGCTCCTTCAGGATTATCCGTGTAAGGTCTGACAGCTACTCCACTCAAAGTACGTCCGAAGTAGGGAAGCACTTCCCATTTGGATCCGTTAGAAGGATTCACAGCGGTATTGAAATGTTCTGCTTCAATGATGATAGCATCATCAGTAGGCTTGAAGACATATCCTCCGGCATCTCTGTCCGTTGAGTCCAGTGTCAGGATTTCAGGCATTGTGTCAGCTGGGAAATTATCATTCCATATTTTATAACCTATGTGTTTCTGGGTCATCANACCGTCCCATNTNCCTCCCGCTATATCTTTATTATAGCTTTTCATTANTCCANCATCCCTGTCAAAGCATTTCTTAACAACCTCTGCCCATTCATTTGCTTCCGGAAGTCCGTTGGAGTATGCATAGTGATTCATTGCCTGAGCATAATACATCTGATATAGATTAGACATCAATTGCAGTGGAAAGAGAATCAGCTCATTATAAGCATCCTTATATTCTGGCTTCAATGTCAGATATTGTCTTAATGCCTCAGCTTCAAGTCGCATATAATCGTCGGCCACTTGCTTCCATTCCCCTGTCTGTAGATTATATGTATTGCGGTNAAGCATCTCNGGNGTAACTCTTCCGTTNTATTTGNAGNGGAGATTGAAGATGNGTGAAGCCTCCTTAGCNTGGTCTGGCCCAAGTTGCTGCTCNAAGAATCGCAATGTATGCCCAAGCAAATTATCAGCCGTAAATTGTTTGGGATTCCAAGCCATGTCNAGGAAGAGCGTTATGGGATATTCCATTGGCTTGAGGTCGCCAACATTGAGTATCCATAGCTTATCCACACCATAGTCGTATGTGAGCTCAAGCTGTTCCCACATATTCTGAATAGGAGTGACGTTGAGCAGTTTGCTGTTGCGTGGGGCGCCTACATAGTCCACATGATAATACATTCCCCAGCCTCCCGGATGCTTCCTCTCTTCAGCGTTAGGCAGCCGGCGTACATTTCCCCAATTGTCATCACAAAGCAGATATATCACATCGTCCGGAGCGCGAAGTCCGGCGTCATAGTAGTCTAACACCTCTTTATATAGGGCCCACACCTGAGGAGTCTCCTTCGCTTTCTTCCCTGTCTCCTTTGCTATTATCTTTCTTTGGTTGTCGATGATTTTCTTTAGCAGAGCCACGTCGGCCTCCTCACTCATAGCCTCATCCCCGTCACCGCGCATTCCGATTGTCACTACATCTTCAGTGCCTTTCATCCTCTGGATTCCCTCAGTAAAGAACTTATCGATGACATCTTGGTTGGTGGAATAGTTCCATGCTCCGTTTTCTTTACGGTGTCGTGCCCATTCCTGATGGTTGCGTGCCATAGGCTCATGGTGAGAGGTGCCCATGATAATCCCCATCTCATCCGCAGTCTTCATATTTATCGGGTCATCTGAATAGAAAGCCCAGCTCCACATTGCAGGCCACATGAAGTTGGCACGAAGGCGAAGAAGAAGTTCAAATACTCGGCCATAAAAACGATGATCTCCGTAATCTGTTCCGTAAGTGTTTTTCACCCATCCTGTCAGGCATGGAGCTTCATCGTTGAGGAAAATGCCACGGTATTCTACAGCCGGTTCCCCTGCTGTATAAGTGCCATTTGCAATATATAATTCATCATGCTTCAAAGGGGGCACATCCGCCCAGTCATACCAAGGTGATACGCCGATCTGCTCAGACAGTTCATATATGCCGTAGATAGTTCCTCTTCGGTCACTGCCGGCTATGACGAGAGCCTCTTCTACTCCCGGCAATGGATCTTTGACCGTAGCCATCACATATTTCTCGTATTTCCCCTTCAGTTCTGCCTCATTAAGCTTCTTGCTCTTGAAAAGGTCTTTGATGAGCTTGCTTTCTGCCGAAGCGGCAATGATGACATGCTTTGGTAATTCATCAGTATTACGATTTATCAGAATGGTTGCGTCTTTCCCACAAACTTTCCCAAAGTCTTTGGACAAGTTTTCAGCTGCTATATTGATTCCTTTTAGATCTTTTGGATCTGTCAAGATAGCAGTAGGGGTAGCCTCATTTCCACTTGTAGTGATTAATGGGAAATATCCCGAAAGTGGGGTAGTGGAAGTGATCCCATAATTATCCATCCCATTTGCCTCTGTCGCCATAAAAACCGTCCCTAATAAGAGTACGACAATCTTAATTATTCTCTTCATGATATATCATTGATTTATGAGTTTCGAGTCATCTAAGCCTGGAGGGCTGATAATTTTAAAGTTTTTCAGGGTCTCAGCCCGGAGGGCTGATAATCTTGAAGTTTTTCAGGGGTCTCAGCCCGGAGGGCTGATAATCTTGAAGTTTTTCAAGGGTCTCAGCCCGGAGGGCTGATAATCTTAAAGTTTTTCAGGGTCTCAGCCCGGAGGGCTGATAATCTT
>WFLX010060812.1_pt1 | contig 12081 bp, 9 predicted proteins | sample 4967041 | NCBI WGS metagenome assembly WFLX01 (sample SAMN12857096, study PRJNA449069) | gut metagenome | isolation source: stool from male and female vole | host: Microtus ochrogaster | place: USA:Florida | collected 2017 | reverse complement strand
CCCGTGCGCCTTCACCGACTGGGACAACACCCCGCGCCATCAGGAGCGCGGATACCTGTGTGACGGGGTTACGCCCGAAAAATTCCGCGAATATTTCTCGCAGTTGGTACGCAATGCGGAAGCATACTATCCCACAGACATGATATTCGTCTTCGCGTGGAACGAGTGGGCCGAGGGGGGCTACCTCGAACCCGATGAGAAGAACGGCTACGCTTTCCTTGAAGCAATAAGAGACGCTGTAAAAGAATGAAACTGATCAGTCCGGCAGAACTGTTTGAAGACAGGAATCTCGCAACTGTCACGCTCATTTTCATGACCGTGCAGTTCATATTCTTTGAAGGAATGGCCGTGAGCATTCCCAAAGTGGCCTTTATGGCTATAATGCCGATAATAATGCTGATAAAATTCCCTCAGCCCAACAAGGCGCTGCTGTGGGGGTTCCTGTACATTATTGTCACAATGGCATTTGCCCAGATTAATGGCGGAGTGAGCCGCATGTCCACGTTCATATACAGCGCATTGTTCATATTCACATTCTCCGTTTATTACGGCCTCATATGGATCAGGGAGTGCTACACACTGCGCTATTTCTTCAATCTTATCAAGTGGATAATATTGGGATACACAATATGGCTGATTGCGCAGCAAGGGTTTGTCCTTATAGGCATACGGAAGTTCCCGCTTCTGAACCTTATGGATGGCACATATTATGCGTTCAACCACCTCAACGTGCTCAATATCGAGCCCTCGCATGCAGCGCGTCTGATGACCGTGTTTTTTTACGCTTTCCTGAAATGCGGAGAATACCGAACCGGGCGCCCTATGAACATCCGCGAACTCTGGGCCGATTATAAATGGGTGTTGCTCGCGTTTGTTTACTTCATGATAATGATCGGGAGCGGCACAGCCTTTGTCGGTATGGCGATAGTGGCATTGTACTTTATCAAAAAACAGTACGCCCTGTTCATAATCGCTGCGGCAGCGCTGTTTTATATGCTTTCCCCTTATATCGATTACGAGCCGTACAACCGCGCTGTAGCAACCCTGAACGCAACACTGACCGGAGATACCGAGGAGGTCATAATGGCTGACCACAGCGCATCGCATCGTGTCAATATCATATTGGATACGTTCACCAAAACCGACCTGACCGACGTAAAGACATGGTTAGGCCATGGCATGGATGCGCAGAGCGAGTACTCTATCAACATGGCCATATATGAGTATGGCATGATATCGTACATTGTGAAACTGCTCTTTTTCTTCACGTGCTGTTTCACAGGCCTGTTCTCTCTTGAGACTTTGATGTTCATAATCCTGTTCGGCATGAATATCGGCAACATTGCATACGGCTGGGCCGCTCTGATGGTGTTTACCTCGCTGAAGTACTTCAAGACCTACGGGCCGGATGAAGATGATGAGGAAGATGACGAAGAAGATTATGAGCAAGATGAATCNGAAGAGGCTGCTTGAGTCAGTGCGAAGGTTCGGTCGCTACGCACNATCCTACGGATTAAGNACCGCGTGGGGATATATCGGNATGCCTTTCTTGAAGGGTGTCAAGGCTCTTCCTGCCAANCANAAGGCCGTNAAGGACTATCTGTATCGCTGGAGCCGGCAGCAGGGNATTGATATTTCCTCCGGCTCGGCNCAGGCGGTCTCTTCAAATCCAGGCACGCGAGATGATAAAATCCCGGTTTGGGTTTGCTGGCTTCAGGGCTATGATCAAATGCCGGAAGTGGTGAGAATGTGTTTCGAGTCAGTGAAAAGAAACTGCCCGGCGAACTGCCGGATAGAGCTGGTGACTGCAAGCAATCTCTCGTCGTTGCTTGAGATACCGCAAGCGATTTCAGACAAACTTGCCTCCGGCATCCTGTCACGCACTCATTTCGCGGATTATATCCGCATCGCACTTCTTAACCGTTATGGAGGATTGTGGATTGATGCCACGGTGTACGTCAGCCGCCCTTTTGAACTTGATATGCAACCGGAACAGCTTTACACTGTTAAACTTCCCAAATTATCGGATACATATGCTTCCGACTATCGCTGGACTGTCAGCTTGATCGGCTGTAAGAAGGGAAGCGTGTTGTTCGCCAAGCTGCAGGACCTGATGGAGCGGTACATAGTCACGCATGATGAATTTATCGATTTTTTTCTGTTTGATTATTTTATCGCCCTGCTTTATGATTATAATCCAGCTGTCCGGCGGATGATTGGTTTGGTAGAGTTTAATAACGAAGGGTTTTATGAGCTGGCAAAAATAATTAACAATCCTTCAAACGCTTCGGCAAAGAAACTCCTTGAATCCCAGCCATTTCATAAACTCAGCTGGAAAACAAACTATCATAAAACAGCTGAAGGCCATCCTACTTTGTACTCAGAATTGTCAAAATTGCACTGCGGACCCTCGCAAGATATAACGCCTGCGATATCGGTCGTGATGCCGGCATACAATGCCGAGGCATACATAGCTGAGTCAATCCGGAGTGTGCTGAGTCAGGATTTTGAAGATTTCGAGCTTATAATCGCAGATGACTGCTCAACAGACGGCACTGCCGGTATAGCGGAGTCTTTTGATGATGAACGGGTAAGGGTAATAAGGACAGGGAGAAATACCGGGTCTGCCAAATATCCCCGTGAGCTTGCCATTGAAGCGGCTAAAGCGCCGCTGATATGCTGGATAGATTCTGATGACACGGTCGATTCCGATTACCTGTCGCGGCTATACAAAAGAAAGGCTGAGACCGGAGCGGGTATCGTATGCAGCCGCATGGTGGCTGAGCGGAACGGCAAGACTGAGTATCTTCTGCCGGAGGAAGGATTTGATTTCGACCGGATAATATCAGGGAAAGAGGCATGTCTGCTGACATTGTCGTTTCCTTGGAAAATCAATCTCAACGGATGGCTGTGCGACCGCGAAGCATGGATGGCTGTGTCGACTTTCAAGAGTTTGACCATTAACCACATGGATGCCGATGACTACTCCGCGCGTGAGATGCTGTTTAATGCCCCGAAAGTGGCTTTTTCCAATTCGGCCTATCATTACAGGCTTCATCCGGAGGCCATCACCAAAAAAGTGTCNCCGAAGCTGTTCGAGTCGGTGATGACATGGGAGCTGATGTATGGATACTTCCGAAANCGGTGGCCCGAAGTGATGCGNACGGTCACGGACTCAATGTGCAGGCGCATGATCGCGCTGATGCGGCTATATGCGATTCATGAGAATGAACTCTCGCCCGGACAACGCGGAGAGTCAAAAACTCTGCTTAAAAAGTATTTCAAGAAAATCGGAATCTCCCGAGTCACCGCCTCTGCGCTGCCGGTTGCGCAGAAACTAATTCTGATGATGCCTTTCGGGTTGGCGCTGCGGACAATCAGGAAGATTAACAAATAGAGCTGGCGAGAGCATGTATAAGAGTATAGACCAGGCTTCAGACACCCTTAAATCCAAGGTCATATCCTTCCTGCGGTTTCCGCTGATAGTGGCTGTCACCTACATTCATTGCGAGCCGAACGCATTAGTCAATGAGAAATTAACCGGAGGCTGGGAACTGCTGTATATTTATATCAGAGAGATTCTGGCAGGGGCCGCTGTGCCTCTGTTTTTTGCAATATCGGGCTATCTGTTCTTCCATAAAGGCATTTTCTCCTCAAGTGTATACGCATCAAAACTTAAGAAACGCGTCCGCACCCTGCTGGTGCCATATGTCATTTGGAATCTCCTGTATTGGGGGATTCTGGTGATTAAATCAAAATTTATGCCGGGAGATACGGCGGATGGCGCGTTGACGCATTTGTCGCCGGTCGAATTCCTGCGGATGTTCTGGAATCTCAGAAGCGGGTTCTACCCGATGTGCGCGCAATTCTGGTTTCTTCGCGACTTGATGGTTGTAATGGTACTGTCGCCCATAATTTATGCCGGAGTCAAGTGGCTGANACTGGCATTTGTAGGTATATTCGGGGTGCTGTGGGTGGCAAACCTATGGTGGGACATCACGGGTTTGAGCGTAAGCGCGATTTTCTTCTTTTCGGCGGGAGCATACATGGGGATATATAAAGTCAACTTTGTGAGCCTCTCTTCGCGCGTGTTCCTGATATTTCTGTGCCTGTATCTCCTGCTTCTGTCGTCAGCCCTATGTTGTGTGGGCTATCCGGCTTATATGCCGCTGAAGGCATTGACCATACTGGCAGAAATGATAGGCGTGGTCGGCATCGTCTCTTGGTGCATTAGGAGAGGAAGATGGCATGTGGACAATTTCCTGTCCGAAAGCAGCTTCTTCATCTATGCCTATCATCAGATTGTGTTGGCCGTACTGGTAAAAGTGATGGTGACATCATTGGCTCCGATGAATGACATGAAATTGATTCTGATATTCCTGACCGCGCCTGTGGTAATAATAGGCATTGGATTGGGACTGTATTGGCTTATGAGAAAAACAATGCCCTCAGTCACCAAAGTTTTGACTGGCGGACGATGAGGGGCGCGTGAAANAATTTTGACAACTGTTTGTGATGAGAGTCTCTATAATCATACCTGTCTATAAAGTTGAAAATTATNTCGAGAANNGTCTCGANTCAGTATTNGCNNAGAGATNACNGTTGGATATTGAGCTGATAATAGTGGATGACGCATCGCCTGATGCCAGCATGGAGATTGCAAAGAGGGCGGTGGGACGGCTGGAGAATAATGGGGTAAGCGTGAAATATGTCTCGCATGAAAACAACCGGGGCCTGTCTGCTGCCCGCAACAGCGGCATAGAGGTCGCTGAGGGAGATTATCTCTATTTCCTTGACAGCGATGACGAGCTTTATGACGAGAATGCCATAGCCGGTCTTGTCAAGGCTGCCGAAGAAACAGAGGCGCATGTCATTGTAGGCAATTATTATGTGAGCCGGGAGGTGAATCCGTATATCGGCAAATACTCCAAGAAGGCATTGCTGAAGGATGGAGACCTGATTTCAGCGTTTGTCAAAGGGGATTTGCCCGTCATGGCCTGGAACAAGCTCATNAGNAAATCTGTGTTTGACAAGGGGCTGAGATTCAAGGAGGGCATACTCAATGAGGACGAGCTGTTTTCATACCTTATGCTGTTTCTTAATCCGGCAGTCTGTGTGACGGGTGCGACGACTTATACTTATAATTTCCGTGAGGGGTCTATAATGAATTCCTTCAATNTCAAGAGGCTTGAATCGCCGGTGATCGTATATGAAGAGGCAACGCAGGCATACCGGGACTTGCACGGAAAGGACCCGAGAATATTGCAAAACCTTGACCATTTTGCATTCAAGCGGTATGTGGACATCATGAAATCCGCAGCCGATTACAACACAAAACGGGCGTTGTACCGCAGATTGCGCAAGGCGCAGCGCTCTATCGCAGGGACAGGCAAGATGAGGTATGTCTTCAATTCGCATATCTATATGCCGGAGGGCATAGGGTATGAAGTGATGAAAATGATCAGCGCACGTTACATCAAATCACGAAACCTCGGATGAAAAAGAGAGTGCTTTTCTGCATTGAGAACTTCCAGCAAGGGGGGATAAACAGGGCATTGGAAAATATCCTGTCGCTTCATGACGATACGGAGATGGAGATTGGACTCTTCGTGGTGAATCAGGAAGATGGCCCTTATAAGAAAGCATTTGCTCCCTACATCAAATATAAACCCGACCAATTGCTTACGGCTTATTGCACCTACTTGAGCAAGCATGCAGGATTTGAGAAGAGGGCTTTGATGCTGGTGAAGGCCTGGCGCAAACTGTCAATGAAATTCGGACGCGACCCGCTAAAGCAGAGGCTTGGGCATTGGGCGAAGAAGATAGAGCGTGACAAATATGACTGCATAATTGCCTACGCCGAGGGATACATCACCGAATTTGTGTCGCAAATCAAAGGTCACAAAGCGGCGTGGATTCATATAGACTACAAGCGCTATCTCCACTATGCCAACCATGCAGATGAGGGCAAAATATACCGGAATTTTGATAATGTTGTCATACCAAGCCATTTTTCCGCCAAGTCATTCGAGGAGGTTTATCCGGATTTGAAGGATAGAATCCGGGTCATACCCAATCTGATAGACACTGCTGAGGTGAGGCGCAAGTCTTTGGAGAATCGCGATATGGACAAGCGTTTCGTGAAGTCTCCCTTTACAATCATTTCGGTGGGGCGTGTGTGTTACGAGAAAAGATTTTTTGAAATTCCGCGTATAGCCAAGACGCTCAAAGATAAGGGTGCGGATTTCAGATGGTATATAGTAGGAGGAGGATCGGAAATCGAGACGGCGCAATTGAATAGTGCCATTGCTGAGGAAGGAGTAGAGGGGTATGTCATTCCCTTGGGAAGCAAGGACAACCCATATCCCTATATTGCANAGAGNGANNTATTGGTCAGCACATCTTTGTCGGAAACATTCTCATACGTGGTGTATGAGGCGAAATCACTCGGGGTTCCGGTGGTGTGCGCCGACTTCGGCACATCTTCCGAAATACTGAATGAGAATGAGGGCATTATATCACCTCTGGACAGTATGGCTGATGAAATTTTGAATCTCGTCAAAGACAGAAGGCGGGTTGATGGGTTCAAGAACCATCTGGAGGATTATCAATATGATAATCAACGCTGCTTAGATCAAATATTAAACATGGTATCGAATCCGTAAGTGCTGATGTAAGAAATTTATGTTTCTGTCAATTGTAATACCCGTTTATAATGCTGCGGGCACTATCAGGAGGTGTCTTGACAGCATCTGGAGCCAGGGGCTGCCGGAGGATGAGTATGAGGTGATATGTGTGGATGACTGTTCGAGCGATAACTCGGCGGAGGTCATCAAGTCAATTGCCAAAGAGCATCCGCAGCTCAGACTTGTGCGGAATAAGGAGAACCTGCGCGCCGGAGGAGCGCGCAATCATGGCGTGAAGGAGGCTCGGGGAGAATATATCTTCTTCATTGATGCGGATGACTATTACCATCCAGGGGGATTAAAGAGGGCATTTGACTACCAAAAGAAAGCGGGACTCGACATCCTCATGTGCGATTTCGCAAGACATACTGAGGAGGCGCCTAACAATAACCTGGTGCATAATTTCAAATCCCAAGAAATTATGACAGGAAGGAAGTTCTTGGTAACTAATTCCTTGCCTTATGGCCCGTGTAAATATATGTTTCGCAAATCGCTCATGATAGACAATGATGTATATTTTACAGAGAAAGTGAGCTGTGAGGATGTGGACTGGACGCATAAGATTGCATTTTTTGCCGATACTATGCAATATCTGCCAATGCTGCTGAATCATTACATACTTCTTCCGGGGAGTCAGACCGGGAGCGGCCATGCAAGCATGCGTGCCGTTTCAGCTTGGCTTATGGCCGGAAAGAGGGTGACTGACCTGACTGTATTTTGCCATACGCCAGAGGAAAAAAAGCGCATTCAAGCAGTCGCGCAGCAAACTCTGCGTAACGGCGTGGTCTATCTGTGCGCTTTATTCGCCTCTCCGGTCAGAAAGGCCACAATCATAAAAAACTGCATATCTCCTGCTTTAGGCTGGACCGGGGCTGTCGGGATTGCGGGAAAGCATCCGTACTTGTACGGTATTGGATCTACTGCAGTGGCTCCCGTTTTCAGGATGGCACTTAAACTTAAACGAAAATTTTTTGGACGATGATGGATTTGACTGTGGCTATCTGCATGTATAATGCGGAGAAGTATGTAGCAGAGACTTTGCAGTGTCTCTCCCAACAGACTCGCCAAGACTTCAAACTCTTGATTGTCAATGACTGTTCGACCGACTCGTCAGTAAAGATAGTCGAGGAGTATTTCAAAGAGAACCCCCGGCAGTACGAGCTGGTCAACCTGCCTGTCAACGGCGGACTGTGCGCCGGGCGCAGGTATGTGGAAGNCCATGNGANCANAAAGTATCTGCTGTTTGTGGATGCTGATGATTGTCCTAAACCGGAATTGGTTGAAAAATTGTACAGCAAAATTACATCTGATAAGGATTTAATGGCTGTGGGATGTCACCTTGCTTATATAGGGTCTAAAGGGGAAAAACTCAATGGGGGAATNTTTCTTGGAGAAACTAACAAGGAGGGTTTCTACAAAAAGGCATCCGGCGAAAAATTGATATTCATGCAACCCACGGCAATATATGATCGGGAGGCGGCTTTAAGCGTGGGTGGACATAATTTGAACGGTTTTCCTGATGGAAAACCTCGCTATCGTGACTTATGTGAGGATTTGGACTTATGGACAAGAATGTCTGATTTGTACAAAGACGGCAAAGCAATTGTTGTGGTGCCGGAAATACTATGTCGGTATCGTAAACATGAGGCGGCAATGTCTTCTAATTCACTCGGCATGCTGCTGCGCATGAGGCATATCAAAACCAATTTGAAACGCCGCCGCAGAGGTGAGTCCGAGTTGACTTTCATAGAGTTCCGGGAGCAGATGAGTCCTGAGGAGTACAGGAAGTTAGAGAAGGAGGCTAAGTCGGCCGACATGCTGCGCAACGGGTATTACCTGCTGAGGAAAGGGCGCGTGATCTCGGGCGCAGGCCAGTTAGCGGGATCAGTGATAATGAATCCGAAATACTTCTGGAGCAAGATTAAATATAATCTGCTCAGACTAAAATAACATAATCTCCGCTTGGGAGGCAGATAAGTTAGTCATGACCGGGAATAGTGGACCAAATGTAAGCGGTGATGTAGGTGACTATATCAGTGCGGAGTATTTTGCGGCGATGCAGGCCCTCCAGCCCTCCGGGGCTCCGGAGGTGGTGCGCGTCTTCGTGGAGGGGGAGTCGGACATCCCTTTCTGGAACGCCTGCTTGCTCCCCTGGTCTTCGGCTTCGCGGGTCTTTGATGTTTGCGTCTTCCGCCGTGAAACTGTCCCCTCCAACAGTGATGCCACCACTTCTGAGGCCGCTGCGTCCGACAACAGTGATGCTGCCGGTTCGGAGGCCGCTGCGGCTGCCGGTGCAGCTGAGGGTGGCTGCGGGGCTGATTCTTCTGAGGCGGAGGTGCGCCACGTGACGGGGAAGCAGAATCTACTCAATGAGTTTACTGATGACAGGCTCGGCCGCTATCTGCTCCTCGCTATTGATGCTGACTATGACTGGATTATGGAGGATTACCAGTATTCTCCCGCGCATCCGGAGTTTACTTTCAGTGAGCGGATAAGGTCGTGCCCATACATCCTCCACACGTATCTGTATGGCATCGAGAATTACCAGTGCCATCCGGCTGCTTTAGGGTGCATATGGCCGAAAATCACGGGCAAATCTATGCCGATGAAGGTGCGCAGGGATATGGAACGCTGGTCTGAGATTATGTCAGACCTTTTTCTGATACATCTGCTGTCGGTGGAACAGCGGGATTTCGCCTATCCACACAAAAAGCTCAAAGGATGGATGCACCGTTTTCCCGTGCCATTCGGGCAGCCTGAGGCCCAATGGACGAAGTTAGAGAAGGAGGTGCGGGAGGAAACGGACACCGAGAAACATTATCTTGAGGAGAGGGCGGAGGCCGCGGAGGTTCTCCGGGTGAGGCTGCACGGGTTGGGGTTTGAGCCGAAGAACTATGCCTCGCTGGTATTCGGGCACAGCCTCAGGAAATGTGGAGTGTTGCAGAAACTGCCGGGCTTTATCGTCAATGAGCGAAAAGAGCGCATGGAATCACTGGAGGCTGAGGCCAACACGGCGCAGAGGGAACAGCTGCTGAATCAGTTTGAGATGCAGACAGGTGTGAATCGGGATAACCCGCCCGGTGAGGTGTCAGACCGGCTGACGAGACTGTTGGATGATTTCACGGACATACATCTGGTAGGGGAGGGTTATAAAAGAATACAAGAGGATTTGCGTTCTATCTACGGATAGAGTTGCTCATACGGATAGATAAATGATTATAAAAAGCATAGAGGTGACCGGACTCTGGGGAGAGTCGACGTTCAAGTGGGATCTGAACTCGGAGGTGTCGGTGCTTTCGGGCATCAACGGCAGCGGCAAGACTACGGTGCTCCGCGCACTGGGCACGCTGCTCGTGGACAAGGTGTACCCCGGAAACTACCTTGAAAGGTTTGAGAGGCTCATCGTGACGCTTACCGACGGCACGGAGCTGACTCTGAGGCGCCTGCCTGAAAAACTGGATAAGCTCCGGAAACTGAGCGAGGCTGAGCCTGAACTGAAATCGGTGCTTGAGACGCTCGAGAAGGAGCAGGCCGAGGATGTCGCTGCGCAGATAGCAGGCGTGGTGACCATCACTGCCAAGAAGGATGGCAAGAAGGTGTCGGCTGATGAGGCGCTTGGCAAGTTTGACAGGGATTTCATTTCAACTTTCGACTTCGCTCCGCCGCGTCCGAAGGACCCGAAGGAGATTTTCGCGGCAATGTTGAACAATTCCATCAGCGAGCTTGACCGCCACTTGGATGCTGTGATTGACCGTTACCGTACATACCAGATCGAACTGGGCACGCGCCTGAGCAAGATGATAACGGGCGAGAATGCGGACATGGGGAAAGTGAAGGAGATATTCGAGGGCCGCAACCGTTTCCAGGACCGGTTTGACGAGATGCTCAGCGCCACGGGCAAGCGGTTTAACCGCGACAACGGCGAGGTGGAGTTCATCTTCGATGCCGATGGCAAGTCGCACGGCTACGACCACCTCTCGGCGGGCGAGAAGCAGCTGCTCCTCATCATGCTCACGGTCTTCATGCAGGACCAGCGCCCTGCGGTACTGGTGATGGACGAGCCGGAGATTTCGNTTCATGTGGAGTGGCAGAAGANGCTNATCNGGGTGANACGCGAGNTCAATCCCAACTGCCAAGTGATCATCGCCACGCATTCGCCGATGATAATAATTGACGGCTGGATGGGATATGTGTCAAACATACAGGATTTAGTCAAGTAAATGAGCACGACCAAAAAGACCGCGCAGCTGATCCGCGATGTGACAGGGTATCTCAATGCTAATACCGAGTATGCGGTGATGCGCAATTTCGACGGGCTGCCCGACAGCAATGCGGCCCGCGACATCGACATCATCATACGCAAAAAAGACCTGAAGCGCATCACGCCGGGGCTGATAGACATTTTTGTCAAGACCGGCTGGCGGATTGTCACCTATCTCAACTCGGACCGCCTGATAACTTTCGTATGCGCACGCAATGACGGCGATGNGACCTCCATCATGCAGTGGGACTTTTTCGTGGACACTTCGGTGTTTGGCGTGCAGCTGATGACAGCGGATGAGTTTCTGGCCGACAAGGAGTTCAACGGATTCCTGTGGCATCTGAAGACCGACTCGCAGTTTCTGGACAAGTATCTGTATGACCGCGCTGTGGGTGCGGCATATCCGGAGAAGTACCGCGCGACGCGCGAGGCTGCGAAGGATTCGCCCGTGGTCAGAGCGAAAATCAAGCAGATCTTCGGAGTGGACACGGTGGAGGAGTGCGACCGGATGCCCGGCAAGAAACTCCTGCTGCGGGCGATAAAGCATAATCTGACCAAGCGTCCCTTCGGCTTTATCGGCGGGGTGGGTAACTTCCTTAAGACTTTCTCGGGCAATTATATAATGTCTCGCACGGGCTTTTCGGTCGGTTTCACCGGGCCGGATGGATCCGGAAAGACCACTGTGATTGACCGTACCCTTGAGCGGTTAGGCGATGTCTTCGGTTCAGGCCCTGCCCATGCCTACTACCACTTCCGTCCGGCCTTGTTCGGCAATCTCGGGGAGGTGGCCCATTCGGCGGGTATAAAAAAGGAGGTTGACCGCAACTACAGTGACCCTCACCGAGGGGGCAAGACGGGGGTGGTGTCATCACTGGCTCGATTGGGGTATTATTCGGTGGACTATATCGTGGGGTACTTCGCCAAGGTGAAGACCATGACGCGTATCACGAAATTAGTGATTTTCGACCGGTATTTCACTGACATCATCTGCGACTCCCGCCGCTCGCGCATCTACCTTCCCCCGAAGTTCCTGAACCTCTGGCGCAAGCTGCTTATCCCCTCGCTGGATTATAATATCCTGCTGACCGCCTCGGCCGACACCATCTTGGCGCGCAAGCGGGAATTGGACGAGGC